>Ga0302140_10005256_pt1 | contig 16378 bp, 9 predicted proteins | sample I_Bog_E1_1_FD_202095 | JGI IMG/M metagenome (GOLD analysis project Ga0302140, IMG submission 202095) | Peat permafrost microbial communities from Stordalen Mire near Abisko, Sweden - I_Bog_E1_1 | ecosystem: Environmental > Terrestrial > Soil > Wetlands > Peat | place: Sweden: Abisko, Stordalen... | reverse complement strand
ATGCCCGCGTTGAAGGCCGCCGTTGGGGACACGGCAGAGCATGCTGAGGCCTTCGCACGCGCAATCATGACCACCGATACCAGGATGAAGACCGCTCGCGCGATAGTCCCCGTCGAAGGAGCGGAGGTCAGAATCTGGGGTGCTGCGAAAGGCGCAGGCATGATCGGTCCCAGCCTCAGCGCGCCGGTTGCCGGTCCGCCGCACGCCACCATGCTCGTTTATCTGTTTACCGATGTTGCGGCGGACGTTTCTGAGCTAAACGCGGCGCTCGCAGCGGCAGTTGAACCGAGCTTCAACTCCATTTCCATCGACGGCGATACATCCACTAACGACACCGTCCTGCTCGTCGCCAGCGGAGCCGGCGGCGTGAAGCTGAACCAGGAACTGGTCCCCGCGTTCGATGCGGCTCTGGGCGAAGTCTGCCGGTCGCTGGCGTACCAGATCATCGCCGACGGCGAAGGCGTCACTCACGTCGTCACGCTCGACATTCGCGGGGCGGCGAGCAACGCCGATGCCGCATTGGTGGCCAAAACCATCGCGACCAGTCCGCTGTGCAAGACCGCGTGGTCCGGTGGCGATCCGAATTGGGGGCGATTGCTTGCGGCTGCCGGACGCAGCGGCGTTGTGTTTGAGCCCGAGCGGACGCGTATCTGGATCGGCGCGGAGGCAGTCTTTGAATACGGTGTGCGCGCCCCCGCCTTCGATGACGCAGCGGCGCACGCGGAGATGATGCAGCCCGAGTACACAATCACCATCGACCTCGGCGAGGGTGACGGCACCTGCCGCTTCCTCACCTGCGACCTCACCACCGAATACGTCCACATCAATGCGGACTATTCGACTTAGCGGCTCGATACCCGCTTAGTGATAGAGCAGGTATTTCTCGCGGCGCTGCTTAAACGCGGCGAGGTCTGCCGTCCAGCTTGCGGCAATCGTCCGCGGATCGTCCCCCCGTGCGAGCGCAGCCATCGTTTCTGAATTCGCCACCAACGCCGCAGCCTTCTCCAGCTTGAACTGCGCGGGATACAGATGATGCAGCGCCGAGAGTATTTCGATCCCCAACTCCGGCGAGTCGAGTGCGGTGCGGTCGGTCACGGTCAAGAGCACGCCTTCGATGGTTAGGCGGTGGTACGGGTAATGGTTCGCATCGTCGGCGACGGCAAACTTGGTAGCGGCGAAGGACACTCCGGGAATCTTCCGCGCAGTCAGATAGTCGGCGACAGCTTTGCCGTCGAACCATGCGGCTTGGGCCGGTACGTCTTTGGTCGCTGGCGTCGCGCCTGCACCAAAGACTTCGAAGGGCGTTGCGGTTCCGCGGCCCACGGAGACATTGGTCGCATCGAGCATGCCGAGGCCGGGATAGAGCGTTCCTTCTTCAACGCTACGCAGATTGGGCGATGGGTTTACCCAGGGAACGCCGGTTTCGTCGAAGAACTCATCGCGGCGCCAGTTCTGCATCGGCACGACTGTGAGAGTTGCAGGCTTTTCGCTGCACGTGCCGGGATGTTCCACACGCATGTACTGCGCTAGTTCGCCGAGGGTCATTCCGCTGCGCACCGGCTCAGGCATGTAGTTGATGTAGGAAGCCGCTGTATCCGACACCGGGCCCTCGACAGCCTCGCCACCGATCAAAGCAGGCCGATCCAGTACGATGACTTCAAGCGGATGTTGATGTGCCACCTCGCATGCTGACGCTTCCAGAAAATACCCGACAACCGTTTCGTACGTATAGAAGCGAACACCAGCGTCCTGCAGGTCGATGACGACGGCATCGAGGTCCTTAAGGTCTTCGGGTTTGGGGCGCTTGTCGGAGTCTTTGGGGCCGTAGAGGCTGGTGACCTTGAGTCCGGAGGCGGGGTCGGTTTCCTGGCCGATGGTTTCTGAGTCTTTCGCGCCGAAGATGCCGTGTTCGGGGGAGAAGAGTTTGACCAGTTCGATGCCGTTGCCAGCGCTGCGCAGGATGTCGATGGTGCGCCGGCCATGGGCGTCTAGGCCTGTCTGATTGGTGAGTAGACCGATACGCAGATGACCGCCGTGACGCGTGGCGGCTTCAATAAGGGGGTCGAAGTTGATAACTTCAAGGAGATCGATACCGCTGAGGGTGGATGCTGCGGTCGAACTTATAGTGTCCACGTTCAGTCCAGGCTGCGGTGGTTTGACGAATCCCGTGGATGGCGTTTGAGCGATAGGGACTTCAGGCGGCAGCCCGAAGACTACGGACCCAGCGCAGTCGTTGACGTAGCAGACGCTCAGCGCTTTGGCCACGTCGGTGGCGACTTCGCCGCGGAGGGGCGAGATGGGCGAGGCACCGCGCGGATGAACTGAATTGGCGAGGAGAATGACGTAGGTGTCGGATGCGGGGTCGATCCAAAGGCTGGTTCCGGTGAAGCCCGTGTGGCCGAAGCTGGCCGCGACTCCTGCTCCGGTGGTGGGGAAGACCTCGCCGCGCGGGCGAGAGAAGGCCGAGTTGATGTCCCAGCCGAAGCCGCGCTCGGCAACCCCTGTCGTCGGCTTCCCGTCGGGCGTAAAGGTGGTCGCTCCACCCTGCGCCGTCGACGGCTGCTCGGGCGTTGTCATCAGCTTCAGCGTCGATTGCTTTAGCGGAAACGGGCCCTTGTCGTAGAGCAGCTTGTCCAGAAGGGCCTGCGCATACTTCGCGACATCGTCCGCGGTCGAGAACACGCCTGCGTGACCAGCCACGCCGCCCATCCGTCGCGTCGTCGGATCATGCACCGTGCCGCGCAGGAGGTGGTCGAAGTCGGGGTTTGTTTCGGCGGTGCCTTCGTTGTCGTGCTGGGTTGGTGCTGTCAACGGAACGGAATAACGCATATCCGATGTTTCGCTAAAGCAATCCACGATCGTCGTTGGTCCCGGGTACCGTGGCAACAATTCAACCGCAGAGCCAACCTTCATGCCGCCACAAGCTTTATCGAGTCCGTGATAGCCAGTGTGCTTCATTCCTAGCGGCCCGAAGATATGCTTCGCCGTGTAATCATCCAGATGCTCCCCACTCACCTTCTCAACGATCGCCCCGAGGGTAATGTAGTTGATATCGGAGTACTCGAAGTGGGTGCCGGGAATGGTGGTGAGCGGCGATTCCATTGCGCGCTTGATGCCTTCGGCTTTGTCCGGTGCGGCGAGGCCCCAGGCGTCTTTGAGGTTGATGTCGGGCGGGAGGCCGGAGTAATGCGTCAGCAGCTCTCGTACGGTTACCTTTTCCTTACCGTGGACTCCAAACTCCGGCAGGTACTTGATCACTGGCGCATCTACATCCACCTTGCCTTGCTCGACTAACTGCATGATTGCGGTTGCGGTCGCGAGGCACTTGGTGAGGGATGCCATGTCGAAGATGGTGTCTTCGGTCATTGGCTCGGCGCCTGAGGGCTTGCCGTCGAGTCCGGGCTCGCCCGCATACTTGCGCACTCCGTAGGCTTGTTCGAAAACGACCTTGCCGTTGTGGCCGACGACCAGCACGGCGCCAGGGAGTTTCTTTTCGGCGATGGCGGTGTTTATCGCGGCTGAGGCGGCGGAGAAGTCTGGGGTGGAGGGTGCAGAATTCAGCGTGGACGGTTTAGTTGGCGGGACCGCGGGTGCCTGTGCCTGCGCGTTGAAGCAGATTCCCTTCGGGAATGACAAACAAAAAAGCAACACCAATGCCACCGCGATGCGGCGGGCGGATTGTTTGCGGAAGACGAGGCTGGCGAGCGAGCCGACGGCGAAGGTGACCAACGCGCCGACGATTACATACCAAGTCCAGGCTATGTGGGGAACGGTGATATCTGCCATAGGCCCAGGGCGAGTAGTGCCGTCAGGCATTTTGAGCGGATCTGTCCACAAGACTTTGCCGGGGAATTGCCACAGTGTCAGGTTAAGGGCGAAGCCGGTAATCATGCCGATGATTGCTCCCGTTTGCGTAGCGTACCGCGTGAGCGTGCCGAGGAGGAAGACGCCGAGCAGGCAGCCGTAGGCGACGGACGCGATGGACAGGCCGAGTTCCACAACGTTACCTTTGCCGCCGGTATGCACTGCATACACGGCGACGGCGAACAGCACCATTGCCCACAGCACGGTTGAGCCGCGCGAGACGACCATCCTCTCGCGATCGTCGGCGGCGGGGCGGAAACCCATGTAAAAGTCGACGACCGTTGTCGACGAAAGCGAATTGAGTGCGGCGCTGAGGTTCGACATCGCTGCGGCGAGGATGGCTGCGACCAGCAGGCCAGCCACGCCGGTGGGCATCTCCTGCACGATGAATGCGGGGAAGATGCGATTTCCGTTCGCCGCTCCCAGCGCCTGCAACGCGGCCGGATGCGTTCCGTAGAAGACGAACAGTCCAGCGCCGATGAGCAGGAATAGCGCGAACTGGATGAAGATGACGACGCCACTGGAGAGCAGCGCCAGCCGCGACTCGCGCAGGTTCTTGGCGGCCAACAGGCGTTGCACCATCAACTGATCGGTTCCGTGCGAGGCCATGGTCAGGAATGTGCCGCCAAGAACGCCTGCCCAGAAGGTATAGGTAGTGGTCAGATTCATGGCGAAGTTCAGCATGTGGAACTTGCCGGCTGCGGCGGCTACGGTGTGGATCTGCGTCCAGCCGCCAGGGACGTGCGTGCCGAGCGACCAGATCGCGACCATGGTTCCACCGACGTAGATGGCCATTTGGACCACGTCGGTCCAGATGACGGCGGCCATTCCGCCCTCGAAGGTGTAGAGCAGCGTGAGCGCGGAGATGATGCCGATCGACAGCACATCGCCGGTTCCGATGGCGATGCCGACCACGATGGAGACGGCGAAGACGCGGACGCCTTCCGCTGCGGCGCGGGTGAGCAGGAAAAGGCCGGCGGTGACTTTGTAGAGCGTGGGTCCGAAGCGGCGGTCGATGAGCTGGTAGGCGGTCAGCATCTCGCCCTGGAAGTACTTTGGCAGGAAGAGAACGGCTACCACGATGCGGCCGAGCATGTAGCCGATGACGATCTGCAGGAAGCCGAAGTCGCCGGCGAAGGCGAGGCCGGGCGTGCCGATGATGGTCAGCGTGGAGGTTTCGGCGGAGACGACGGACAGCGCGATGGCCCACCAGGGGACGGTGCGGTCGGCGAGGAAGTAGCCGCGAAGCGACTTGTCTTTGGCGGCGCCGCGCTTGGCGAAGCGCAATCCGAACAGCGTAATCGCTACCAGATAGAGCCCGACTACTCCGAGATCGAACGGATGCAACCGCACAGGCATTCAGTGAGTATAGAGAATGCGTCCTGCCGGGCGGGCGCCCTGCGGTCACTTCGTGACGCGTATTGGGCTTCGCGTTGGTACTCCCGATGGTCGCAAAAGCGATTCCGTGCCGACTCACGGGAGGACCATTGCGAAGCGGGAAAAGGGTGTGCGAACGAGATCGAGCGATGGGGCGATATGATTGCTTCGCATGGGGCTCTTTGTTGCTATCGATGCGGGCGGCACCAAAACGCAGTGCGTGATTGCCGACGGCGAACGTGTGTTGGCGCGTGCTTCGACGGGTACGGTGAAGCTGATGCGCGTCTCCGAGCAGGAGGCGACGGCGCGGTTGCAGGCGATGTTGGGTGAAGTGGCCGCGGCTGCGGGCGTTTCGCTCGGGCAGGTTGAGCGGACATGCTTCGGGCTGGCGGGCGTCAGTAGTTCGGCGGTGCAGGCTTGGGCGCGGCGGGCGGTTTCGGCGGTTGTTGCGGGCGAGTTGATCCTGTGCGGCGATGAGGAAATTGCGCTGGACGCGGCGTTTGCGGGCGGCTCGGGGATTCTGGTGATCGCGGGCACCGGCTCGAACGCGATCGGGCGGTCGGCGGGCGGCGAAGTCTTTGGCGCGGGCGGTTGGGGGCCGGTGCTGGGCGATGAGGGCTCGGGCTACTGGATCGGGCTGGAGTCGATTCGGGCGGCACTGCGGGCTCAGGACCGGATCGGCGTTGGCGGAGTTTCGACTTGCCTGCTGCGTGAGATTGAGTCCCACTGGGGGCTGAATTCGGTTGCCGAATTGGTTGCGCTGGCGAACCAGCGGACATTTTCCGATGGTGCGAAGCCGCCGGATTTTGCGGCGCTGGCTCCGGTGGTTGCGCGGTGCGCCGCAGAAGGCGATGTTCTTGCCGCCGGAATTCTGGAGCGGGCGGGGGAGGAGTTGGCCGAGTTGGTGTCCGTTGTTTTCCATAAAATAAATGCGCGGCCTGTGGCAGGTTCTGGTGCTGAGATCGATGTGGCGTTTACGGGCAGCGTGCTTGCGCAGATTTCGCCGGTGCGGGAGGCGATGGTGGCTCGGCTCGCGGTTGCGGTTCCGGGTGCTCGGGTTGGCGACTCGGCGGTCGATCCGCTGGATGGCGCTGTATGGCGGGCTCGGCACGGATAATTGCGTTCTTGGGGCATAAAGTCCTTTTTATAAGTGGTTTAGGTCCGAACTTGTTTGCGGCTTGACCTTGTGTGTGGTGTCCCCTTTTCTCCTCCGGGGGATGTTTTTGTCAAAGTCCAGATAACATTGAAGTTCCTATTCTGTATATACAAATTCTGGTTGATGGCAAAGGAGTTGCTGGCACGTATATACGGCGGTATGTGCGTTTTTCTGGATTGGGTTGCCCCTTAGGCTTTGGCTGGCTTGAGGTCCGGTCCGCGATCCCGTTAGTAGGAGGTTTGGACACGACACTCGGCTCTATTTTGGCCTTTCTTAATTATACGAGTGGTGTCAAGGAAAGCTGTGGATTTGTGGGTACGGAATTGAGGGCGGGACTAGAGGCAACGACGGAGATTCTGCGCGTCCGCAGCATGACGACGTGGAGGTGCCAATAGAGCATTGTCGCCTGCGGGGCAGTGCGAAGAATGCGAAATGGCCGAAAGGGGCGAAGGCTCTTGGGTGTACGGGTGGGGTGGCGGGTCCTTCGACTTCGCGCCAGGCGCTTCGCTCAGGATGACGGATGTCTTGCAATTAGAATCGGGGGCATGGTTCTGAAGCAGTATTACCTGGGTTGCCTGGCTCATGCGTCGTATCTGGTGGCGGATGAAGCGAGTGGCGCTGCAATCGTGGTCGATCCGCAGCGGGATATCCAGCAATACCTGGTGGATGCGGCGGCGCTGGGGGTGCAGATCCGTCACGTTTTTCTGACCCACTTCCATGCCGACTTCATTGCCGGTCATCTGGAGTTGCGGGACCGCTGTGGCGCGGACATTTGGCTGGGAGCGCGGGCCAAGGCGGAGTATGCGTTTGTTCCGATGAAGGATGGCGATACGTTGGAGTTTCCGGGGCTGCGGTTGCAGGTTCTGGAGACTCCGGGGCATACGATTGAGTCGATCTCGATTCTGGTGTTCGACCTGAAGAAGGATGCGGAGAAGCCGTATGCGGTGCTGACGGGGGATACGCTGTTCATCGGGGATGTTGGCAGGCCGGACCTGCGGGCTTCGCTGGGCTGGACTGCGCAGGAACTCAGCGGATATTTGTACGAATCGCTGCATGGCAAACTGCTGACGTTGCCGGATGAGACGCTGGTTTATCCGGCGCATGGGGCGGGCTCACTCTGCGGAAAGAATCTTTCGTCGGATACGGTGTCCACGCTGGGAGAGCAGCGACGGTTCAACTACGCGCTACAGCCGATGACGAAGGATGAATTCACGCGGCTGGTGACGACGGATCAGCCGGACGCTCCGGCCTACTTCACGTTCGACGCGATCCTGAACACGCGGGAGCGGCCCACGCTGGATACGACTCTGCGGGAGGTCTTGCAGCCGGTTGAGTTGGCAGAGTTGCTCGAATTGGGGGATGCGGGAGTGCAGATTCTCGATGTCCGCGATGCGGGGGAGTATGCCAAGGGGCACATCGCCGGAAGCATCAACATTGCGCTGGACGGTCAGTACGCTACGTGGGCTGGGACTGTTCTGGATAGCGCGAAGCCGATCGTGATCATCTCCGAACCGGGGCGCGAGGGGGAGGCGGCACTGCGCCTGGGACGGATTGGTTTCGATCACGTGAAGGGTTTTCTGAAGGATGGGATGGGGGCGCTGGCGGAGCGGCAGGACCTGGTTTCGGCGACGGAGAGGGTGAGTCCGCTGATGCTGGCGGAAGAACTGGCGTCCGGGAAACCGCCGCTGGTGATTGATATTCGTACGCCGCGCGAATGGGGTGCGAAACACCTGAGTGGGAGCGTCAACCTTCCACTGGCGCACCTGCAGGAACGTATGTCGGAGGTTCCGCCGGATCGCAGAATTGCGGTCCACTGCGCGGGTGGATACCGGTCGTCTATCGCGGTGAGTCTTCTGAACCAGCATGGGATTACGAATCTGATTGAACTGGCGGGCGGGATCACGGCGTGGGAGGTGGCGAAGTTGCCAGTGATTGCCAGCGAAAATGGCACTCATTGAGGTTTTTTTACTGAGGGACATTTCCCGGCCGATTGATCGAAACAACTGCAAGCGCGGATTTGAAGACTGCCGTCGGCCGTCGCCGAATTGGTCCATCCTGATTCATCACTCGCGCACAACTTCACGGCTGACGGGACAGATGAAGCAGGGAACGGAGTTCACCAGGTCAATCGGAACTGCCGACTTCATCAAAGCAACGCCGTGTATTGCGCAAACCGGAGGGGTGGATTCTTTCTTCACGCATTGTGCAGCCATCGTCAGGGTTCTTTCTCGCGCGAACCCTGGGCCCTCCGCACGTCGTAACTGTCTACGTTGTTGGATGCGGCAGGTATGCGGAGCCCGAGGCTCCAGCGGCAGAGAATACAAAACTAGGACATGAGTTTAGATTGAACTGCCTGCCTAATCTGGTTCCTGGAAACTTCAAACTCGCCATTATCCTGCTTGGTGGTTTCGGAAGGATCCTGCGTACGAGTGGTAGAATTCGAGGAATTCAGCGCCAGATACGGAGTTACTTGATGCCAGAAGTTCAAGTTCAGGCGAATCGTCTTGCTCTTGCCTGCGAACGGAAAGCGGGCAAAGATCCGGCGACGGTGATCTTTCATTTCTCCGGGCCTTTTACGTCGCGCGCTATGTTTGCGGCGCAGTCGCCCGATGCCGTGAACAGCTTGTTCGATCTGCAATCTATGTTGCCGGGCGGCGAATTGCCAGCGGTTAACATCTTCGATCTGACCAGCGTGCCCTATATGGATTCCGCGGGGCTGGGGATGGTGGTGAGGCACTATGCGCGGTGTCAGGAGAAAGGGGTTCGGTTTATTGCGGCGGGAATGAGTCCGCGGGTGCTGGAGTTGTTTAAGCTGACGAAGGTGGACACTATTCTTCCCATGGTTGCGACAGTGGAAGAGGCGGATGCGGATTGACAAACAAATGGGGGCAGGCAACGGAAACCGCAACAGCAGATTCCCTTCGGGAATGACAAACAATAGGATGGAAGGGTGGGGCCGCGCGGTTAGGTGCGCCACCGGCAAGATGCGGGGATTCTTCGCTCCGCTCAGAATGACAAACAATAGGGATGGAAGGGTGGGGCCGCGCGATCAGGTGGGGGTGCGGAGCAGGAGGTAGGTTCCGGCGATGCCGAAGAGCAGGTCGGGGGACCAGGCGGCGAGCATGGGTGGGAGGGTGTTGATGTTTCCCATGGAGCTGAAGACGCCGGCAACGATCCAATAGGCGATGGCGACGCCGATAGCGGCGGCGATGCCGACGAGGCCTCCGCGCTTGCCCATGGAGACGGCGAAGGGGACGGCGAGGATGGCCATGACGAGGGTAATGGCGGGGACGGCGAGCTTGTTTTCCAACTGGACGCTGAGCTTGATGGTGTCGAATCCGGACTGGCGGAGGTCGGCAATGTAGTTATTCAGTTCGCCGTAGGACATCTCGTCGGAGGGTTTGTCTTCCTTGACGAAGTAGGCTGGCTGCTCGCGGATTTCGGGGAAGGTGGCGACGGTGAAGGGCTGATAGCCGTTGGGGACGATGGTTTCGCCGGCGAAGGTGCGCTGCCATCCTTTGTCGAAGACCCAGTTGTTGACGGTGGGGTCCCAGCGGACGCTTTCGGCGAAGATGCGGCGCTGCAGGGTGAAGGTTTTGGGATCGAACTCGAATACGGTGAGGTTGGCGAAGACGTCGCGGACCTGGTCGAAGGCCTGGTAGTAGAAGATGCGCTCGGGGGCTCCGGCTTGGTCGGTTTGGCCGGAGATCCACTTGCGTCCGGCGAGGATGAAGGTCTGGGCGGGCTTGTCCTTGATCTCGGCGCGGAGCTGTTGCTGACGGCGGTTGGCTCCTGGGAGGTAGTACTCGTCGAAGGCGAAGAGGGCGGAGGCGAGGATGGCTGCGAGGACGAGTACAGGGGCGAGCACGCGGTAGAGGCTGATGCCGGTGGCCTTCATGGCGGTGAGTTCTGAGTTGCGGTTGAGGGCCCCGAAGGTGATGAGCACTGCGAGCAGCGAGCAGAGCGGGGTGACGGCAGAGACGATGTAAGGGACGAGGTTGAACAGGTATTGACCGACGATGACGAAGGGGGTCTGGTTGCGGATGATGTCGCCCATCAGTTCGAAGAAGGTGAAGATGACGTAGAGCAGGACAAAGGCCCCGAGCGACATGATGAAGTTGGCAGCGTAGGAACGCATGACGTACTCGTCCAGCAGCAGGGGGAAGCTGGTTTTGAAGAGGCTGCGCATGTGCTGGACGAGGGTGCGGCGGGGAAGGGTGGTGCGCGAGTAAGGGCCGGCGGGACTGTTGGGGCTGGAGGAGGCATTTGCGGCGGCCGCGCGGGCGGCTGCATCGCCGGAGGAGCCGGTGAGGCGGGATAGAACCGCAGTGATGCTACTGGGGGCGAATGCCGCGAGTTTTTTGCCGAGGGTAGCGCCGACGGTGGTGAAGAAGTTGAGCAGGACGCCTCCTCCGGCGAGCTGCTGGAGGAGGATGAGGCCGAAGGCGGCGAAGATGAAGTTGGTGGCCCAGACTCCGACGAAGGGGGAGAGCTTGCCGGACTTGGCGAGGGCGACTCCATTGATAGAGAGGATGTAGTAGGCGAAGACGAGCAGCAGGGTGAGGACGAAGCCGGTGCTCTTGCCGCCGCGCTTGGAGGATAGGCCGAGGGGCACGCCGATGAGCATGAGGACGAGGCAGGCGAAGGGAAACGAGAAACGGTAGTTCAGCTCGATGCGGGCGGCGCGATTGTCGGCGGCAGAGATGGGGTGGCCGGCGAGGTCGAGGCCGTGGGCACGCTGCCAGAGCTCATGGAACGGAAGCGCCTGAAGGCGGGTGTTGGAGCGCGAGATGTGAGTTGCATCCTGGGTAGCAAGTTGGAGAGGCAGAGGAAGGGAGATGAAGGTGGAGATGTCGTATTGATTGGGGTCGGTGGGGGATATCTGGTGCTGGCCGCCATTGGCCAGGTGAAGGGTGGGGCCCTGCTGGTCGGCAGTGCCGGAGCTGGAGATGGTGGCCGACTCGGCGGTGGTAATGTCGGGACTTGCGGGCTGGGTGAGGTTGGCGAGGAAGACATGTCGCCACGTGGCAGAGCCGGCACCGGAGGGGACGTCCTGGACGTAGAGGACGTAGTTCTTGAAGTCTTCGTAGAAGACGCGGGGCTGGATTTCTAAGGATGCTTGAGAGGACTTGAGCTGGTCCTCCTGCCGGAGCAGATCGCTGGCGCCCTTCGGAACGAAGTAGAGAGCGTTGACGAGGCCTACGGCGAGGGCGGCGAAGGAGAGGATGGAGACGATGCGGACGAAGCTGAAGGCTCCGATGCCGCAGGCGCGCATGGCGGTGACTTCGGAGTCGGCTGCGAGGCGGCTGAGGCCGAGCAGGATGCCGGCGAGAATGGCGGTGGGAATGGTGACGGTGAGGGTGTTGGGAAGCATGTCGCCGAAGATGCGCAGGACGTCAGCGAAAGAGGCACCGCGGACCAGGAGATCGAGGATCTCGTTGATGTGGTTCATGAAGAGAACGAAGGTGAAGAGGACTCCGCCGAGGAGGGCGTAAGAGGTGACTTCGCGGAGGATGTAACGGGTGAAGATGCGCATATGGTGCTGAGTTTGAGTGTAGCGTTTCCATCCCACCCATGGCGATAAAGCTGCCATGGATGGGGCACCCGAGCATTGGGAACTACGCCCTTGCCTAGAACTTGAAGCGGTAACGGAGTTCGGCGTAGAGCTGGCGGGGGTCGTTGTAATGGAAGCCGCCGAAGGTGAGGGAGTTGTCAAGCAGGATGCGGCGGTTGGCGACGTTGGTTGCGGTGACCGAGGCGGAGATGTTCTCGGTGATGGTTTTGCCGAGGGCGAGGTCGAAGGTGGTGTGCGCGGGCAGGTACTGGTTGGGGTAGCGCGGATCGGCGGGCGGCCCGGTGGGATTGTAGCCGCCGTTGGTGAAGCCGGAGCCGTAGTAGACGTTGGTGGAGGCGGTGGCTCGCCAGGGTAGGGTAGCGTTGAAGCCGACGTTGAGGGTGTTGCGCTGGTCGTGATCGACGGGGGTGTAAGCGAAGCCGGAGTCGCAGGAGGGATCGCCGATGGGGGTACAGATTAGGCCGCCGGTGATGTTGCCGCGCTGCTCGGCGATCTGGTTGGAGTAGGCGACGTGCGCCTGACCGAAGTGACCAAGGCGCGGGCTACGAAGGGAGAGCTCCCAGGCTCGGACGAGGGCGCCGTCGACGGTGACGGGGAAGTAGATGCTGGAGTCGCCGATGTTGGAATGGTCGAGGAAGTTGTTTACACGGTTCTTGAAGGTGTCGACGTCGAGCAGCCAGCCGTGGGCGGGAATCTGGACGCCGAACTGGTGTTCTTCGTCGCGCTCGCCGTGGAGCGGGGCGAGCGCGGTGTTGTTGCTGTTGGCGAAGGTGAGGACCGGACCAGAGGCGGTGAGGAGTGGTGGCGGCTGATAGAAGCGGCCGTAGAATCCGCGGAAGACCCAGTTGAGCTTGGGTATGCGCAGGGCAACGCCGACGCGGGGAGCGGGGACGTCCTCAGAGAATAGGGCACCGTCGAAACGGGATTGGCGGAAGCCGGCGGTGAATGTGAGCCAGGAGGTGGCTTTGAAGGTGTCGGAGATGTACTCCTCGACCACGCTGCCGCTGGTGGCGTCGGGCTCGCGGATTGGGGATGTTCCGCTGCCGTCATGGAAGATGGCGCCGAAGAGGTAGTTGTCGTACTGATCGAAGAAGTAGACGCCACCCTGAATGGTGTTGTGGGCGACCTGGCCGCTGAGCGAGAGGTGTCCGCCGCCGTAATTTGAGGTGCGATCGGCGGTGGTGGCGACGGGAGCGTCGGTGGATGGCGAACTGTAGTCGGCCTGGTTGTAGTGATAGAAGGGCGAGACCTGGAGGACGAGGGAGGGGTTGAAGGTGTGCAGGTACGTGAAGGCGGCGACGCTGTCGGTTTCGTCCTGGGTGTCACGCAGGCCGCTGGAATCGTACTGCTGGTTTTCGACGCTGTTGGGATTGGGATCGTAGGGAATCTGGAAGAAGTCGTGGCGGAGCTGGGTGACCAGGCGGAACTGGTCCTTGGGAGTGCGGTTGTAGATGAGGGAGGCGAAGCCGCCGTATCCATTGGTGGCATCATGCAGGACTTTGCCAATGGGCGGGGCGAGGCCGAAGTCGCTGCGGTTGCCGTTGAGGCTGGCGTACCAGGCGAATTTCTCGGTGTGGTCGCCGAAGTTGATCTGATCGTTGGTTTGAAGGAAGTTGCCGGCGGAGAGGACGAGCTCGGCTTGGTGGTCGCGTTCAAAGCCGGTGCGGGGGACGACGTTGAAGACGCCATAGGTGCGGTCGCCGACGTCGGCGGTGTAGCTGCCGCGCTGGACTTCGATGTAGTCGATGTCCTTGGGGTCGATCTGGGCGGCGAGGTTGCTGGCGATGTTGGTGTTGGGGATCTCGACGCCGTCGATGAGCCATGAGACCTGATGGCCGCCGCGCATGTGCAGCATGTCGTGGGTCATGTAGGCGCCGGGAACGTAGTCGGTGATCATCGCCATCGAGTTGGTGCGGTCGGCGCCAGGAGTCTGGGCGATGTCGATGCGGGAGACGAGCGTGGTGGGCGTTACGGTGTTAACGTTGGCCAGGTCGGCGTTGGTGGTGACGGTGACGTTTTGCGAGACTGCGCCGAGCTGGAGCATGAAGTGGAGGACGGGCGAGGTGTCGGAGTGGAGGGTCAGGGGCTGATGGAGGGTCTCAAAGCCGGAGTGGGTGATGGTAACGGTGTAGTCGCCGAGCGGGATATTGGGGAGGGAGAAGGCTCCGACGCCGTTCGAGTCAGTGGACTGGGTGAAGGCGGAGTTTGCGGCGGCGAGGCTGATGTGAGCGCCGGGAAGCGGGCGATGTTGGGGGTCGTGGACGACGCCCTGAAGCTGCGAGAAGACGCTGGCGCGTGCGATGGAGGCTGGGAGCAGGCAAGGGAGCAGGCAGAATCCAAGGGCTCGAAGGTACTTCCAGGTAGTCGTAGGCATAGATGGCTCCGCGGTCACGGGCGAGTGACGGACAGGGGCGCGTCGGTGCGAGGCGACGTCGCCGGTGTGGGACGGGTAAGTGAGAGGAGCGAGGTTCTAGGCGAGACGGGTGGGCGGCCCGCGCTTGAGGTTTGCGGAGGCGGTAAAGACGGGCGCAGCGCGGTGGGGGCCGGATGCCGGCGGCGCTTGGTCGTAGCGGACCCGCGCGGAGGCGGTCGGCGACGCAACGAGCGAGGCGGTGAGGAGGCGCGGCGCGGTGGTCGCGGAGGGATAGAAGGGGCAGGGCGGGGCGTGGAATGCCGGCCCGCCAGACAAGCCGCGCAGGTGCATCATGGCGCAGTGATGGGAGCCGTTGGAGCGGCAGCATGCGGGCAATGAGGCTTCAGGACTGGCGGTTGCGGCGAGGAGGGGCGCTACGAGCGGGGACGCAAAGGCTATCAGCAGCGTGATGGCTAGGATTCTGCGACCCATAATCGACTATAGCAGGAGAGAGATTAGGCGAAAACAGGAAAGAGCGGGCAGTGGTCGGCTGCCCGCTCTTTCTGTGCAAACCCTTTTGCAATCAGCCGCTGCGACGGCGCCCGAGGAGGGAACGCCCTTGCCGGCGGGCTGCGTGTTTCGATTATGCCGTGTGCAGCTTGCGACGCATGGCGCCTGCCATTCCGACGAGGCCAGTTCCGAGCAGGATCAGGCTGGATGGCTCAGGGGTCGCGGGGGGGGCCGGAACCTGGGGCACGATCACAGGGTTATCCACCATGAATATTTGGGGCTGGCCGGCGTTTGAGGGCCAGCTGGTGGGGATAAACACAGTGTCGTTCGCATAGCTCGCAAGGTTGCTGCCGTAATTGGCCTGTGCCGCAAGAACCAGATTCTTCGCGTTTGTGTCCAGGCCGCTCTGGCTGGCGACGCCGGAGGGATCCATGATGTCCCAGATGGCGAACTGGATCTCGGTGGTAAGGAGGGCATTGCCAGTAGCGGCGTCGTACTGGTTATAGAGGTAGGCGTCCTCAAGGAAAGCGGTCTGGGACTCACCGTCGATGCCGCCCGAGCCGATGCTCAGGACGCTCATGGAAGTGGCGGTCCAAGTCTCCCCAATCGTGACGTCGCGGTCGAAGCTCAGGCATGACATGGAGACTTCGGTCTCAGTGCCGTTGATGGTGAAATTGTAGGGGTAGGTGTAGACGCCGTCGGTGTTGTTGCCGGGGCCTACGTCGGTCAGGGTTAGGGTGTCGGCTAAGGCGGCACGGGGAATGAGGCAGACGAGCGAGAGAGACAAGGCAATTAGGGAGGATTTGAATCGCATGGGGAGGTACTCCTGGGGCCTGGTACTAATCGGGGCCTGTGATTTTTGAAGCAAAAGGCAGTGACTTGCAAAACCCGGCATTGAACCGGCAAGGAAGCAACTTGCAACTTACAGGCAAATGGTTGCACACCTCCCTGAAAAGTCCTAGCAATAAAATCAATGAGTTACGAATGCTCGCCGGAGCGAGTTACTTGCGGGCACGCGGCCAGATTACCCTTGTGCGCGATTGATTAACGGTCGACGGGGATGCGGCAGGACTGCAGAGGTTGCGACGCACGAAGAACGCAGTGGCGCGGACTCTGAGTTGCAAAAGGTTAGTGAGGGTGGGGCTGCTCGGAGCCTGGCTTGGGAGGGATGCGGTCAGGGCAATCGCCTTCGATGCAGACGCAGCGCAGGATGCCACAGAGGACGGCAAGGCCGATGCCGGCCACCAGGTAAAGGATAGCGCTGGAGAAGTGGCCGGTGAGATAGGGGTACAGGAAGATGGCAACGCCCGCGTAGATGAGGACGGTGAAGATATTGCGGAGGGTGCATCGAGACATAGCGTGCCTCCCTACAGAGACGGGCGAGGCGCACGGCCTCTTGGGGCACAGTCTACCGCATGGACGCCGGGTGAAGCCATAGGGATCTTTGGGGGACGCGGGAATTCTTGGGTGATGCGGAGAAAGTGCCCGGGGCTGAAACCCTGTTTGTTTCCGGGCCGTGTTCCCGCAGGCTGAAGCCTGCTGC
>Ga0302140_10005253_pt1 | contig 16381 bp, 18 predicted proteins | sample I_Bog_E1_1_FD_202095 | JGI IMG/M metagenome (GOLD analysis project Ga0302140, IMG submission 202095) | Peat permafrost microbial communities from Stordalen Mire near Abisko, Sweden - I_Bog_E1_1 | ecosystem: Environmental > Terrestrial > Soil > Wetlands > Peat | place: Sweden: Abisko, Stordalen... | reverse complement strand
TAAAAGCAATTTTATTTCGCTTGCCTCGCATGAATTTCGCACGCCATTAACTTCAATAGTGCTTTCGGCATCGCTTATTGAAAAACATGTAAAAGCGACAGATAGCGGGACCATACTTAAGCACTGCCGGAAAATAAAAACAACGGTTGATAGTCTTAAATGCATCCTCGAAGATTTTCTTTCCCTTGAAAAATTGAATACAGGTAAAATTAAAGCAGTATTTCAACCCTTTGATCTGGTTGAACTTTGTGAAGACATTATGGAAGAAATGCAGCATATTGCCCCAGCTGGCCAAAATTTGAGCTTTGAACATTCCGGAACGGTGCGTACAGTGAACCTCGACAAAAACCTGGTACGCAATGCCATTATTAACCTGGTCACCAATGCGGTTAAATACGCGGGGGATAGTACGTTGATTATGCTTAAAGCCGATATTTCTGCTACCAATGTCACCATCACCATAAAAGATAATGGGATAGGGATACCTGAACAAGACCAGGAACATTTATTTACACCTTTTTTCAGGGTGAATAATACCGGTAATATACCGGGAACAGGATTGGGATTAAGCATAGTTTCGCGGTATGTTAATTTAATGCAGGGGGATTTATTTTTTTCAAGTGTGCCCAATAAAGAAACTTGTTTTGGGATGTCTTTCGCTATTGCTTCATAAATATGATGGATTAAGAAATTCTTTTATGATCAAAAAATACTTTATACAAAATTGCATAAGGCCGTTGTGGTTACCCGAATAACTGCATGTTTTACAACATCTGGTTAAACACTTTATTTGTAAACGCTTTGAAGTTAACGGGACTACTTTTTGAATTCAATAATACTGCACCAATGCAATATGGTCATAATCTTTTAATACATTTTCATCAACAAATTCCACATCGCCGCCGTTGGCTAAAACCATTTCCATCACATCGTCTACAGCATCCCAAATAAACGCGAGTTTATTATAGATGCCGGTCATTTCTTCAATTATATCATCATTTGCCCCTTGTTGCCCGGCATACCTGTAATTCTTTTCGACTACAAGGAGCCGCCCTTTGTCGTTTACTGCCTCCTGCCAAACATTTTTAATCCCTGCAGCCAGCCTCCTGTGGTTTGCGGCCTCCTCTAATTGTTTAAGCAAGTCCTTTTGTTTAGCCTCAAACCTCGCGGCAATATGTGGTTTTAAAATTTCTTCTAACTGGGGCAGCGTAGCGTCTTCATAGTTGCCGGGAATATACCGTGTAATTGAACCTGCGTGCCTGGTAAATTTTTTAAAATGCCCAAGAATCTTTTTGGCACCGACTACAAAAATTGGCAGCGGATAGATTGCCAGTATATGGTCAAGCGCGCTGTCTATATGAAAAAAGAATTTGTAAACCGTAATCTGTTTTCGTTCATCTATGTCAGAAAAATTAGACATGCGTTCGTTGGTGTCATTAACATAGGCATAAATAGACGCCGGCTCTTTAAATTCAACACGTTCCAACTCCGACTGGTCGCCCCTGTAGACCCTTGTTTCTTTAACGTTAAGCAAAAGTACAATGAATTTATTGTGTTGTTTATTGGCAAACAGCAAGTCCCGTATTTCAAAAGAGTCGTCGATTATTATCTTTTCTTCAACCGGTATATCCAGGTATATTACTTTTTCAAATAAGAGCGAGACATAAATCACAATACCTTTTTTATGCGTATCAAAATTCAGGTTGCTGATGATATCCCTTAACCTGCGCATAGTCAACGTGCACGTCTCTTCGGGATAATTGTCCCGTAAACTTTTTTCAACTTTATCTGCCGCCACTTTCAGGTAATGGTTTAACTCTTTTTTTAAGCAAACCCTTGGTTCAAAGGGCATAATAATTGAAACGGCAGGCCGGTAATGGAGGGCTTCAAGCACCTCACGAATTTCGGGCGTAACTGATTGGTTCATAACTAGCTTATTAATAAGCTAAAATAAGCGTAATCTATCGCGGAAATATTGATGACCGTCACAAAAAGCATTGATTATTAACACTTAAGATTACATTTCTCCTAATTAAAAAAATGTTAGTTCGGGTTATTAATAGAATTAAGTTCCCAATACCCAACAAAAAACAGTTTCTTCTAAGTAAATAATTTGCAAGCGTTTAATTATTATGTAAATTTAGGCGGGGTAAACATTTTTTTAAGATACAGTTTCCTATAAATGAACAAAATACATCGGTTTTCGAAACATAAGCCGGTTTTATGGGTTCTGGTAATAATTTTAACACATAGATGCAAATTGCTTAATATTTCTATGTCCCCTCTTTTCTAATTTTTTTTTATTATTATTTTTGAATAAACAATTCCCCCGATGATTGCACAAAGTACCCGTACACTTGAAGACGAGGCAGTTTTTAGATATTTGTTTGAAGCTGTACCTGGCTCGTACATTGTGCTATTACCCGATTTAACGATTTATGCAGTAAGTGATGCATACCTCACCGCCACAATGACCAAGCGTGAAGAAATTGCCGGCCTGCATTTATTCGAGGTTTTTCCTGATAATCCGGATGACACAACCGCCGATGGGGTTTCTAATCTCCGGGCGTCCTTGAATTTTGCCCTTAAAAATAAAACCCCCAGCTCAATGGCCGTGCAAAAATATGATATACGCCGGCCCGACGGGAGTTTTGAAGAAAGATATTGGAGCCCACTAAATAAACCCGTACTTAATTCGAAAAACGAAGTTATTTTTATTATTCACCGTGTAGAAGATGTGACAGATTTTATACGGCTACAAAAGGAACGGTCAGCCAAAGAAAAGATAGCAGAGGATTTACGTTTACACACGCTCGAAATGGAAATGGAGATCGTAAACCGGTCACAGGAAATACAAAAATTGAATGAAGAACTGGAACAAAAAGTGACTGAACGTACTGCGACTTTAGCCAGTGTAAACAAAGATATTTCAGACTATCAATTTGCTTTGGATGCTTCAAGTATAGTTGCCGTAACGGACCACAGGGGAACAATTCAACATGTTAACGATAATTTTTGCAGTATTTCAAAGTATACCAGGGACGAATTAATTGGGCAAAACCATCGCATCGTTAACTCCGGCTACCATAATAAAGAGTTTTTCCGTCATCTTTGGCACACTATTGCCCACGGCAGGATATGGAAGGGCGAAATTAAGAACCGCGCAAAGGACGGAAGCACCTATTGGGTAGACACTACCATTGTTCCATTTCTTAACGAACAGGGTAAACCTTATAAATATCTCGCCATACGTTCAGACATAACACAGCGGCAAAAGGCTGAAGAGGAAATATTAAAGCTGAACGAAGGCCTTGAATTAAAAGTTAAAGCGCGCACTTTAGAACTGACACAACTCCTTGAACGGGAGAAGGAATTGAATGAAATGAAATCGCGTTTTGTCGCCATGGCATCGCACGAATTCAGAACACCGTTAAGTGCGGTGCTTTCAAGCTTAGCGCTCATTGAATCGTACAGCAAGGAAGAACATGAAGAAAAAAGAAAAAAACATATTGAGCGGATTAAATCGTCGGTCAGAAATCTTACCGGTATATTAGGTGATTTTCTTTCATTGGATAAACTTGAACAGGGAAAGCTCGAAATATGCAAGGAGGCATTTGACCTGTTTGAGTTTGGCCGCGATATTGTTGAAGAATTAAATGGAATGCTTAAACCGGGGCAGCAAGTTACTTTAGAATATCGTGGTGAACAAGAAATAATGCAGGACAAGAAAATTTTGAGAAATGTGTTTTTAAACTTGCTTTCAAATGCGGTTAAATACTCCCCGGAAAATAAAACGATCCATTTTTTAATCGAAATTAATACCGGCCGGGTATTGGTTAATGTGAAAGATGAAGGTATAGGGATACCGGAAGAAGAGCAGCAAAATTTGTTCGGAAAGTTTTACCGGGCAAAAAATGCGATGAATATACAAGGGACAGGATTAGGTTTAAATATAGTACAAAAATATGTAGAGTTGTTGGATGGAACGATTTGTTTTACGAGTAAACCAGGCGAGGGCACTATTTTTACAGTTGAATTTCCGCAAAATTTAAGTTAAATGAAAACGGTATTACTAATTGAGGACAACGTTGATATCCGCGAAAACACGTGTGAGCTTCTCGAACTGGAGGGTTATAATGTACTCGTTGCAGATAACGGGCTTACAGGGCTTATTTTGGCGAAAGAACATATACCCGATATAATACTTTGCGACATTATGATGCCTGGGGCCAATGGTTATGAAGTATTCAATGCGCTAAAAAACGACGCTACGGTCTCCGCCATACCGCTTATCTTTCTCTCAGCAAGTGTTGAAAAAAAAGCTATCGAAAAAGGTCTTAACATGGGGGCCATGGGATATATTCAAAAACCTTTCGATCCGCAGGAATTATTTGACATGATAACAATCTGCTTTGAGTAGCCTGATCCTCACGCCCATAGTTGCAGCTTGAACCGCCTTTAAATTTGCTTCGTTTTTTTAATTTTATTTTTCTTTCTCATCACCATAAATAAATAGGGCATTGGTCTTTACCCTTTCGTGCGCTTCCGGCTTTTCGTCGCCATAACCTAATATAACGGCCAGGTGTACACGTTCTGTCAAAGGTACCCTTAGCCTGTCAAACACGTTTGTTTGTTCAACATATTTGGCCAGTCCGATCGGGCAGCTATCTAAACCCATTGACTTAGCAGCCAGCATCATGTTTTGGGCACACATGCCTATGTCAAGGGCTGCCCACTCGTCATTTTGGTGCCCGGTAATAAATATTACTACAGGCGCTCCATGAAAGATAGGATCTCCCCCGCTAAAAATACCTGTCCTGTGAAAGGAGTGCAAAATGTTTTTTATTGTTTTTATGGGTTCTTTCAGGCTGTCTTTAATAAAATCTTTTGCAGCTATTTTTGCAATTTCATTTGAAAATGTCCTGATAGTATCTTCGTCTGTTAACACATAGAACTTCCATGGTTGTTTATTAATTGCTGAAGGGGCCATACGGCCGGCATCTAGTATTTGTTCAATAAGCTCATTATCTACAGGCTTTTCCTTATATTTTCTGATGGCCCGCCTTTCATAAATGGTTTTCAATGTTTCTGTTGTGGTTACACCGGCGGTAATAAATTCTGTTTCCATGGCCTTGTTAATTAGTTAATCGCTGTATATATTAAATCAACAATCATATCGTCTATTATTTGCTATTAAAATATTTGCGGAAAATACCCTTCTCCCGGTGGTGGAAAATCATAAGGTGATGTTTCTGATGGTTTTTCCTTTGGCGCAGGATATTCCGGCGGAATATTCAGTTCACCGGGATCAGCTAAAGGTTCAATTTCCGGTTGTTTTTCCGGCAACGGAACTTCAGGTGTTTTTCCCTTTGTCGTTTTCTTCTTCATAACTTATGGGATCAGGAACAAAGGAAATAAATCATACCGTATTTTATGATGATGAAAATCAGCCTTTTAGGTGACAGTTATCATATAATAAAATATGTAAATACAGTTAAATTTGATTAGCTAAAATCACTATGTTATGGAAAATTCTTCAAAGATCAATGTGCTCCACAACTTGCTGGATGAAGACGCCCGCAAGTTTACCAGTGCAGAAATTCAGTTGAAAAACAGTTTGCCCGGATGGATCATTCAGACAGGTTCCTTTCAGTTAAAAATAGTTTTGCAGAAGTACCTTTATTTTGTGGAACAACATGTAAAAAAGATGGAAGGTTTTTTTGCGGACGAAAAAATTAACTCAATAAGCCTTTGTAACCGTGTAATGACCGCTTTGATAGATGAAACAAATGAAAAATTGGCTGCATGTGCGCTTACGGAAGTAAAAGATGCCTGCCTGCTTGCCAGTATTCAATGCATTAATCACTTTAAGATCAGCGTTTATGGCACTGCTGCCGCATTTGCCCATGCCCTGGAATTGGAACAAGCCTGGACTACCTTTCTCGAATTTGAGATAAATGAAAAACATATTGATGACCGTTTGTCTCAACTCGCTGATTATGAAGTAAATTTTAAGGCTATAGCGCCTGTAATGTTGTCTGAATAATATGCCTTGGACGAATGGATATTACCCGGTATCAATGAGAGCGGTTGTATCAAAAGTCTATAAACTTATTTGGCCGCACGAAGAGAAAAGCACAAAGGCCAATAAGATTTAATTATTCAAATATAATTTTGTTGCCTTTGATAAAAGAAGACTTTTGATACAGCCTCTTCTGACGACTGAAATCATTTTTGAGCTTGCGTTTGCCAATAAGGTTGTTTTAAAAAACAACTTTATACTGAATGATATGATATCGAAAATCAGTTTTTTATTATTAGGCAGATATTTAAAACATTACCTCATAATAAACCTTATTAAATAAAAGCCGCAGCCCTTCCACATTACCGCAGGCAGTTTTTTTAAAAACAAAAAAAATCAAAAAAATTAGCTGACCATCTGGCTTCACACAAAATGATTGAATATGAGTACTGCTAATGTTAATATATCAGACCCTGTTGCCCATCCGGGCGAAAAAGACAATCCTATAAGTTCTGGTATAATTACGACAGTACGTGGTAGCGTAGTTGATGTTTGGTTCGAAAATAATGTACCTCCCATTTACACCGTATTGCATACAGGGAAAGACAGGCAAATCGCGATTGAAGTATTAGCCCAGCTCGATAATCATCATGTGCGCGGAATCTCCTTAAATCCTACCCAGGGTTTGGCGCGCGGGATGGCTGCTGTAACAAACGGGAAACAACTGCAGGTTCCTGTCGGAAAGATGATCATGGGCCGGATGTTCGATGTTTTTGGAAATACGATTGACCATGGAAAACCATTACCTGCGGGTGAGCGGCGTAATATACACCAAAAGCCGCCGCCGCTGGACAAAAGAATTACCAAATCTGAAGTATTTGAAACCGGCGTTAAAGCGATAGATGTATTGGTGCCGCTTGAACGCGGCGGCAAGGCCGGGATGTTTGGGGGGGCCGGCGTAGGTAAAACCGTTTTGCTCACGGAGATGATCCATAATATGGTGGGCAAAAATGAGGGCCTTAGCATGTTTTGCGGGATAGGCGAGCGTTGCAGAGAGGGGAATGAGCTTTATAATGCCATGAAAGACGCTGATTTACTTAAAAATATGGTGATGATGTTCGGACAGATGAACGAGTCGCCGGGGGCCCGGCTTCGGGTTGGCCACGCGGCTTTAACCATGGCGGAATACTTTCGGGACGATGAACACCGGGACGTTTTATTGCTGATCGATAATATTTTCAGGTTTATACAGGCAGGCATGGAAGTTTCGGGCCTAATGGGGGAAATGCCCTCCCGGCTGGGTTATCAGCCAACGATGGGCACTGAACTTTCTGAACTGGAAGAACGGATTGCCAATACTTCTGCTGGGGCCATTACCTCTATACAAGCCGTTTACGTGCCTGCCGATGATTTGACAGACCCAGCAGCTGTTCATGCTTTTTCTCATCTTTCAGCCACGATTACACTTTCAAGAGAACGGGCCAGTGAAGGCCTCTACCCGGCAATTGACCTGCTGCAATCCAATTCAAAAATGGCCACGCCAGGAATTATAGGCGACAGGCACTACAAAATAGCACAGGATATAAGAAAAACGCTTTCGAAATATGAAGAACTAAAGGATATTATTTCCATGCTTGGGATGGAACAGCTGTCGACTGGCGACCGTGCCGTGGTGGGGCGCGCCCGGCGCCTGGAACGGTTTTTAACGCAGCCATTTTTTGCCACGGAACAATTCAGCGGTATTAAGGGAAAAGAAGTTAGTTTAAAAGATGCACTCGATGGCTGTGAACGCATCCTGGCGGATGAATTTAAAGACTTGCCCGAAAGTGCGTTTTACATGGTAGGCAACATTGATGAAGCCATTGAAAAGGGAAAAAACAAAGATGGTAAAACCGATGGGGGCGATAAGCCTCCACCAGCACCTGACAACGCTCAAAAAACATAATGAGGGGGATATATAAATGGATTTGAAAATTCTTCTTCCTTTTAAAGTTTTTGCGGAAATAAAAAATGTAAAGCAGGTAACCGCCGAAACTAATGACGGCTCTTATGGCTTTCTGCCGCAAAGGCTTGATTGTGCGGCGGTATTGGTGCCGGGGATATTTTCTTATGAAACCGACTCCGTTCATTATCTGGCAGTTGACGAAGGCATATTGGTTAAAGCGGGGGAGCAGGTTTTAGTGTCTGTCCGGAACGCGGTTGGCGGTGCGGAACTTGGCAAACTTGCGGAAACGGTGAAAAATCAATTCTTAAACATTAATGAAAGTGAAAAAGATGTCCGTTTTGTAGTTTCAAAACTTGAAAGCGGGTTAATGGACAATTTTAGAAAATTCCAGGAGCAATAGGGTATGGAAAATTCAGAAGAAAAGACGAACGAAAATATTTTTAACCGCAGCGTAGCCGAAAAGGAACAAAGAAAGCTAAGGGCGCTGAGCGAAAAAAAAGAAAACCCCCTGCTTGGCTTAGGTATGTTTGGAATGGTGGGGTGGACCGTAGCAATCCCCGCGCTGCTGGGGACCGCTTTAGGAATATGGTTGGACAAAACCTATCACCAAACATTTTCCTGGACATTAACCTGTTTGGTTTTGGGATTAGTTGCAGGTTGTATGGTAGCATGGAATTGGGTTATTAAAGAAAAATAAAAGGGACAAAAATTAATTAGAGAATGATTAAAGCTGATTACATGGTACTGGCATTTATTGCAGGAATATTTTTGGGAATAGTATTCTTCGGCGGGCTTTGGTTTACTGTTAAAAAAGCGGTTTTATCAAAGTATGCATCATTATGGGTTTCGGGAAGTTCCCTGGTACGTACGGGTTTGGTACTGATCGGGTTTTATTATGCCGCACAGGGTAATTGGGAAAGGCTGCTTATTTGCGTTTTTGGTTTTATCGCCGCCCGCTTCCTGGTGATCTGGCTTACCAAATCATTTGAACAAAGACACATCCCACTAAATAAAGCAGAACAATAATGGAACTGACACCGGATGAAACTGTTTTTTGGCATTATGGTTTTGTTACCATTAACCTTACCCTTGTTACAACCTGGGCGCTAATGCTGTTTATGGTAATTGGTTCAGCACTCATAACACGCAAACTAAAATCAAACATCAAAATTTCGCGCTGGCAATGTGTACTGGAAATGATTGTTACTTTTATTAATGACGAGATTAAAGATATAGGCCTGTCTTCGCCCGAAAAGTATATAAGCTTCATAGGCACATTGTTTCTATTTATCGGCATGAGCAACCTGTTAATCATCCTGCCCTGGTATACACCGCCAACAAGTTCCCTTTCAACAACTGCGGCGCTTGCGCTTTCCGTTTTTTTGGCAGTACCTTTCTATGGCATCAGCACCAGCGGTTTTTTTGCTTATCTGAAAACCTATATCAAACCAACTTTCATCATGCTGCCATTTAATATTATCAGCCAACTGTCGCGAACGCTGGCGTTAGCGGTCAGGTTATTTGGTAATATTATGAGTGGTGTAATAATCGTCGCTATTTTATTAAGTATCACCCCATTATTTATCCCAATTGTAATGAAGGCACTGGGGCTGCTCACAGGCATGGTGCAGGCTTATATTTTCGGCATACTTGCTACAGTTTATATCGCCGCGGCTGTGCAGGAAAGCGAGAAAAAAGCGAGAAAAATTAAACTACAAAAATCAACATAAAATAAAGGAGCATTAAAATGGACAGTACAACGCTAATTGCGGTAGCATCAATAATTACCGCAGGAATTACAACAGGTATCGGGTGTATGATGCCCGCATTGAGTGAAGGGAAATCAGTGGCATCGGCGCTAAGTTCCATAGCGCAGCAACCCGACGCCGCATCAACCATAACAAGGACATTATTTGTCGGTTTGGCCATGATCGAATCTACCGCGATCTATTGTTTCGTGGTTTCCATGATCCTGATTTTCGCCAACCCTTTCTGGACACACATCATCGCAAAATAAAAATATCATGCAAATTAGCTGGTTCACTGTAATAGCCCAAATCGTAAATTTCCTGGTTTTGATCTGGCTGATGAAAAAATATCTCTATAAGCCCATCCTCAGCGCTATAGATGAACGTGAAAAAAAAATCGCTGCCCAAATAGCTGACGCCAAAACCAAAAAAGCCGAAGCTAAAACTGAGCAGGATGAATTCAATAAGAAGAACCAGGATTTCGATCAGCAAAAAAAGGATATGACAGACAAGGCTGTTGCCGAGGCTAACGACCAGCGAAATAAACTGCTTGATGAAGCAAAAACTGAGGCCGCCACTTTAAAAGATAAACTGGAAAAGGAATCAGCACAAGCACATCAGGATTTAAACGATAGGATAGCGCAAAAAACGGAACAGGAAGTTTTCGCCGTTACACGAAAAACGCTGGCTGACCTTGCCGGCCTTACATTCGAAGAACAGGCGGTGAACGCATTTATCAGGCGCATCGATCAGCTGGACGAAGCCTCCAGGAAACCATTTATCGAAGCTTTTAAATTGGATAAGGGCCCCATCCTGGTGAAAAGCGCCGCTGACTTGCCCGAAAAACAGCAAACCGCGATAGAACAATCAATAAACAAAGTGCTTGGGGCAAAACCAAAATTTGAATTTAAAACTTCGCCTGAACTTATTGGCGGAATTGAACTGACTGCGAAAGGCTACAAACTGTCATGGAGTATTTCTGAATACGTAAACGACTTTGAAAAAAGTGTTGCCGGAACAATGAAAGAAAAACCAAAAGCAATATCGAAAAAAAATCATGCCGTTAAATGATCCTGATAAAATTATAAAAAACATATTCGGTCAGTTTGATGCGGGTATAGCAAACTACGCTTTTCCGTTTGCCCCTAAAGAAATTGGCTTTGTTACCAGTGTAACTACAGGAATTGTAAAAGTTTCAGGCCTTCCCGGCGCCGGATTTGAAGAGTTATTGCAATTTTCAGGCGACCTGTATGGGATCGCCTATAATGTTGATGAGGACGAAATCGGTGTACTCCTGCTTGGAGATGATACCCTTGTAAATGCCGGTGACGAAGTGGAGCGTACCCAACGCGTGGTGGATGTCCCCGTTGGCGATGCTTTAATAGGCCGGGTGATTGACCCCCTGGGAAAACCAATAGACGGCAAAGGCCCCATCGCTTCCACAAAACGCCTGCCGGTTGAACGGCCGGCGCCTGCCATAATGGATCGTTCGCCTGTGGATGCGCCTTTGCAAACCGGTTTAAAAGTTATTGACTCCCTCGTGCCAATTGGCCGCGGACAACGGGAATTGATTTTAGGGGACCGGCAAACAGGAAAAACTTCTATCGCTATAGACACCATCCTTAATCAGCGCGATAAAAATGTATTGTGTGTATACTGTGCTATCGGCCAGCGTTTATCTTCCGTTGCCAAAGTGATTGCTAACCTGGAACAACAAGGCGCGATGGAATATACTATTGTACTTGTTGCGCAGGAAAACCACTCGGCCGGATTAAATTACATAGCGCCTTATGCCGCGACCAGCATCGGCGAATTTTTTATGGAACAAGGCCGTGACGTGCTCATTGTTTACGACGACCTCACCCATCATGCACGTTCTTACCGCGAACTTTCTCTTTTGCTGAGGAGGCCGCCGGGCCGCGAAGCGTTTCCGGGGGATATCTTTTACATCCATTCGCGCCTGTTGGAACGGTCCACACACCTGAGCGATGAACTAAAAGGCGGTTCTTTAACCGCTTTGCCAATAATTGAAACAGAAGCCCAGGACATTTCGGCTTATATTCCAACCAACCTGATTTCCATTACCGATGGCCAGATATTTCTCTCGCCCACACTGTTCGAATCTGGAATTTTGCCGGCTGTTGATGTGAGCAAATCAGTTTCACGCGTGGGCAGTAATGCACAATTACCGGCGTTTAAGTCAATAACCGACCTTAAGCTTCAATATTCGCAATTTGAGGAATTGGAATCGTTTGCCCGTTTCGGCACCCGGCTTGACGAAAACACACAAAAAACTATTGATCACGGAAACCGTATACGCATTTGTCTAAAACAAAACGAATTACAGCCTTTCTCTGTTTCCGAACAAATTGTAGTATTGCTTTCACTAACAAACGGACTGTTCGACGAAATAGCAATTGAAAAAATACCAGATGCTGAAGCGGCCCTGCTTAATAACTTCAAAGAATTTCCTGAGGATGTGCTTAAACGTTTGTTCGGTGACAAACCAATAAGCGACCAGGACCATGATATTATTTTGAAGGTAGCGGGGCAGTTGATAGCTCCTTTTAAAGACAATCCCCAGCCTGTTCAAAACGAAAACTGATGGAAACATTAGAGAATTTGCGAAAAAAATTATCGGCGGCCAAAGACATAAAAGCTGTGGTGAGGGCAATGAAGGCCATGGCCGCTTCAAACATAGCACAATATACAACGGCCGTAAGCTCACTGGGAGATTATTACCAAACGATATCATTGGCTATAGCTGCATACCTGGTTCAGGAGAAATTACACGGCATATATGACATTGAGAAAGTTCCGAAAAAAGATGAAAGCTCAATACACGCTATCATTTTTGGTTCAGACCAGGGCCTGGTAGGACGGTTTAATAATTTAATGACCGATTTTGTAACTCAATCTTTTCAGGGGATGCCTGGCAAAAAGGAAATATGGGTAATTGGCGAACGTGTACAGGTTTTGTTGGCAGACAGCGGTTTAATAGCCGAAAAAACATTTGCTGTACCCAATTCTATTGAGGTGGTGACGCCGCTTATCGGGCAAATTTTAATAGAAATTGAAAAAGTCCTTGGTAAAAGCCCCAATCACGTATTTTACATTTTTCACAATAAACCTAAAGCAATAGCGGGATACGATCAGGTCATTCAGCGTTTATTGCCGTTTGACGAAAAATGGCAAAATGAATTTTCTAAAATTCAATGGCCAACAAAAAATACGCCTCAAATAGTGGGTAAATCTAAACCCGCTTTACTGGCATTTATCAGCGGGTACCTTTTTGTTTCTTTATTCAAGGCTTGCGCGGAGTCATTAGCCAGTGAAAACGCAAGCAGGCTGGAGGCCATGCAGCGCGCCGATAAAAACATTGGAAACCTCCTCGGCAGCCTCGGTCATAAATTCCATCGCTTGCGCCAAAGCTCTATTGATGAAGAATTATTTGATGTGGTTTCGGGATTCGAAGCTTTAAAAAAGAAGCAGGGTGACTGAACCAGGGAATTCAGCGGAGGACTGGGTATTTTACCGCTGAATTCGTTTTGCAAAAACCATTTCTGGCGTGTCCCTCTTTTTAAACGAAACAGTTTTCGTTTAAACCGCTCTTTTTTCGTCGATTTAATATAAATTAAGTGGATTGCCGGACAGCCGCTGATCGGTTAAGAGTCTTTGACTGAAATCATATTTACAGTTGCCGGTTGTCATTTTATAAAGCCCCTGGCGTACATAGCTTTAATATAGAAATGAGAATCTAAAACTCAATTAAAAATTGCAGTAATTATGAATACTATTCTTGTTCTAACTGATTTTTCAAAAAGCGCGGCTTGCGCCGCAGAAGCAGGTTTAGTCCTTAGCGAAAAACTTCGAACCGATCTTTTATTATTTAATACCTGTGTTGATTATGCTACAATACCTTCCTATTCGGGAGGGGTATGGATTGTCGATGAGTTTTCAGAAAGAAAAAACCAAAGCAAACTGGGGTTAGCGATGTTGGCTGAAGGGCTGGAATCACTTTGTGATCAATTAGACCCGCATGACCGTAGGCCCGGTATATATTGGCAATCTGAAGACAGTGATCTTGGATTAAATGTCGCTGAAATTATTCGTGAAAGAGCTATTGAACTTGTGGTAATGGGCGCGAGGTCGGAAACTATTGAAGACTTCCCTACCGGATGGGATACTAATTCGGTAATAAAAAATACGACCAGACCTATATTGGTGATACCTTTTCCGACCGATCTCAAAGGCATCTGTAAAGTGATTTTTGCCACAGATTTTGATGAGAGTGACATAAAAGCCGTCCATTTTCTTACCAAACTGGGCAAACTTTTTAATTATCAAATTGAAATTATCCATATTTCAGGGCCCGAAACGCATGTCAGAACGAAAATTATAAAGGAGGAGGCGTTCAAAAAACAGATTGCCGAATTAAAGTATCACGGGCTTACCTATTTGGAAGTAAAAGGTGAAGATGTTGTAGATAAACTAAACCACATAGTTAGGGATAACGGATGCGGCCTTTTAGCGATGCTGCACCATCAATATCCTTTTTTCGTTAGAATATTTAAACACAGCCAAACTAAAAAGGTGCTTTCAAACCAAAAGATACCATTATTGATATTCCCCTCAAAAATGCAATAATGGCGATGCTGTCTTTGCACATTATTTTGCTGGTTTTATCATTTATCCCCCTAGGCCGATGAAACTGATGAGTCCGAAGGCTCAATTCCGGTCGCATTTAAAATTAAGAATAACCTATAAAAATAAGACAATGGAAAATCTTTTAACATTGATAAAAAACAGGCATTCATCCAGGCAATTATTTGATCCCAGCCGCCCGGTAGCAAAGGATGACCTGCATAAAATATTGGAGGCCGGAAGCTGGGCTCCTACCGCGCATAATATGCAAAATTTTGAGGTTATTTTAGTTGACGATAAAAAGCTGCTCGCATCTATTTCCTCGATTGAAGCGCCTGTTTCTTTGACCTTTGTAAGGGAAAATTATGCGCAACTATCCTTTTCGGAAGACGAATTGCGAAAAAGAAAAACGGGGGTACTTGCAACCACATTCCCTCAATCGTGGAGAAATCCTGATATAAAACAGGAGGATCTTAACAATGATGACAGAGGGGCATTTTTGCGGGAAGAACTTAATTCAACACCGGTTTTGGGAATTGTTTTGTATGATCCCTCAAGAAGGGCGCCTGCCTCCGAGGGGGATTTTCTTGGCATAATCAGTTTGGGTTGTGCAATGGAAAACATGTGGATAATGGCAAATTCCCTGGGAATAGATTTTCATATCGTGAGCTCGTTAAGCAATGGCCCGATGGGAACAGGTATTAAAAAACTGCTGAATATTCCCGAAAATATTGTGATCGCCTACTCATTCAGATTAGGTTACGCGGTTAATGCAGGTAAATACATAAGGGTTCGCCGGGATGTTGAGGATTTTACCTACCATAACATTTATGGAGAAAAAGTGCCGGAGGAGGTGTAGTATTTAAATATAAAATAGGTGGCCGCTAAACATCAACGTTGATATTAGCTAGGACAGAGAGCAATTTTAAATTGTAGAGACAACATCAAATAATTTACAAAAAATGTAAATTATTTGATATATTTGACTATGTATATCACCAGGCAGGTAACTAACGAACATCTACCAGTTCATGTTCTGCCGGTCGACGATATTGATTTTAAAAGGATCACTGTTAAACGGTATTCATTTAGTTGGAAAAAATTAAAAGCGGAGTGTCTTATTTAAAACTTAACGTTAATAGACAGTGATGATATTTTAGGACTGATAGCACTGATTGATTATCCTGATGAAGAATGTATCGAAATAAAGCTGCTAGCTGTTTCTTCCGAAAACAGAGGAAAAGGAAAGCAATATGAACGTGTTGCAGGCTGCTTAATCGCTTTTGCCGGCACGGAGGCTGTCAGGAAATTCAAGGATTATCCTGCCCTTTCACTGATACCTAAAACAGAAATAAGACAGCACTACATTAAGAAATATAAAATGGTTGATGCGGGATGGCAGCTATACTTAGAAGATACCCCGTTATTGCATTTAATTAAAGAATATTTATAATGAGCATAAAAAAAATATTTCAGGAATACACACCGGAAGAAATTGCAGATGCATTTGTATTACCCGTAAAGCTTAGCCCAAAACAAAAACAGGAAGCAGACAGGCAACTGGCGGAACACCGTACAAAGCGGAGAGCGGAAATGACGGAAGAAGAGAAACAGCATTTAAATTATTACAATTAAAATTCAGGTTGGAAGATTATGTTAAAGGGGATGATTATAACCCGCAATATACATTTGGTTATTTTCTTGAACAATACCTGGAATTAACCAACCGCAAGAAGAAAGAGTTTGCCAGGGATATTCAAATCCACGAAACATTGTTAAGCAATATTCTTAAAAACCGGAGAGAACCAAATGACAGTTTTATGATCCGGTTAGAACTTCACTCCAAAAATATTATACCAGCCATTGATTGGTTTAAGCTGCTTGAAAAGGAAAAAGCGCATCAGATTAATACTGACAAATCGTTAAGGGATAAAGAAAGGCAGTTTGTTAAACATAGTTTGCAGATAGTTTGAATCAATGTCTATTTAGGAGGTCTATTTTAGAAATCAAATATACTATTTC
>Ga0302140_10005250_pt1 | contig 16385 bp, 25 predicted proteins | sample I_Bog_E1_1_FD_202095 | JGI IMG/M metagenome (GOLD analysis project Ga0302140, IMG submission 202095) | Peat permafrost microbial communities from Stordalen Mire near Abisko, Sweden - I_Bog_E1_1 | ecosystem: Environmental > Terrestrial > Soil > Wetlands > Peat | place: Sweden: Abisko, Stordalen... | reverse complement strand
AGGCGCTATGACGAAAGAACGCGTCGCAATAATGCCGCAGGATGATTTTCGCCGTAACTCGAAGCAGTTTCAGGAGCCGCTGATCTCCCGGAACTTGGAGCTGGTGGAGTTGCTGAGAAGCATCGGTAAGCGGCATGGCGTGGAGCCTGGCGTTGTAGCGATTGCCTGGACACTGCATCACCCGGCAGTCACGGCAGCCATTGTTGGAGGTCGTAGCGCGGAACAGGTAGATGGAGTGCTTCCGGCAGCGACGTTTCGGCTGTCCGAAGAGGAGTTCCAGGAAATAGGGAACTTTCTCAGCAAGCGCGTCTAGTCACCGTGTTGTGCGGGGTCGGTTGATAGCTCGAGCGTATATTGCAGAAAGATCAGATCTAGGAATCGCCCAAACTTATTGCCAACCTCGCGCAGATGCCCGACGCGCTGGAATCCGGAGCGCTCCAGGAAGCGTAGCGATGGGAGGTTCTCGGAATCGACCCCTGCCACCATCACATGCTTGCCAGCTTCCCGCGCTCGCGCGATCAGAACCTCGAGCAAGGCTGCACCTATACCCTGGCGCCGGGCTGAGGGAGCAAGGTGAATTGTTCCTTCTACGGTCAATCGGTAGCCCGGCCACGGACGGAAATCACCAAAGGCGCCAAATCCGACAACGCTATCCTCGTCTTTCGCTACGAGTACGGGATAACCCTGCGAAACTCGCCCCTTCCACCAGGCAATTCTCTCTTCTACCGAGACCGGAGCGTCGTTGAAGATTGCGGTGGAGGTCCGGATGACATCGTTATATATGTCGGTGATCGAGGGTATGTCCGACTCGACTGCATCACTGATTTCCATGTCGACCTTACGATAGCGACCGCTATCGCGTATGTGGGACAGAGTCTGTCCAGATCTAGCGTGTGAGAATTACAGGGCCGTTCTTGGTAATTGCGACCGTGTGCTCGAAGTGAGCGCTGACGCTTCCATCCACCGTGATAGCGGTCCAACCGTCCTCAAGGACCTTCACGTCCGCAGAGCCAATGTTAATCATTGGCTCGATAGCAAGCACCATGCCCACTTTGAGCCTCGGACCCTTGCCGGCGTCCCCGTAGTTCGGGACCTGCGGGTCCTCATGCATGCTCTTCCCGATGCCGTGACCGACGAACTCGCGTACGACGCCATAGCCCTCGGCCTCGCAGATCGTCTGAACCGCGTTCGAGATATCGAAGAGTCGGCCTCCGGCCAGAGCCTTGTCAATGCCCGCGTAGAGCGAGGCTTCAGTGATCCGCAACAACTTCTCAACTGCGGGAGAGATGTTCCCGACGGGATGCGTGACAGCGGCATCGGAGTAATAACCGTCGACGATGACGCCGCAATCCACTGAGACCACATCGCCCTCGTGGAGCACATGCTTGTCATTGGGAATGCCATGGATGACTTCGTTATTCACGGACGTGCAAAGAACCGCGGGATATCCGTGATAGCCGAGAAAAGCCGCCTTCACGCCAAGCTCTTTCACCTTGTCCGCTGCGGCGCGCTCCAGATCCATGGTTGTCGCTCCGACGCGGACTGCGTTCTTTACCGCGTCATGTACCTTGCGAAGAGCGATGCCGGAGATGCGCATCTTTTCAATCTCCGCCTCCGATTTAATCAGGATTGCCATACTCAAACCGTTCTGGGAGCGAAAACTATTGCGGCTCCGCATAGTGGCGCAAACGGAATAATGTTGCGCGGATAGATTGCATAACCTGGTCGACAGGAAGATTCCCATCGACCTCGGCAAAGCGGTTACCGTGGGCCCGATAATATTCGATGACCGCCGCCGTCTTGGCTTCAAACGCCTTCATGCGCTCGTAGAATACCGGTTCGGTATCGTCCGCACGCTGCACCAGTGCCTCCCCCTCGCGGTCGCAGACACCTGGCTGCTTAGGAGGTTCGCTGTATCGATTGTAAATCGTGCCGCAAATGGGGCAGCTCAGGCGCCCGGTGATGCGCTCCAAAAGGATGCGCTCCGGAACGACGATGCTGATCCCGACAACCGGCAACGTGGAGTGTACGAGTTGTGCGTCCAACCACTCAGCCTGGTTGAGCGTGCGTGGAAATCCATCAAGAATGTAGCCTCGGTGAGTGTCTGGCTCCGAAAGCCTCGACGCCACCATTTGATTTACGAGATCATCGGGAACCAGCTTGCCTGTGGCCATCAACTCGTCTGCCATCATACCGAGCGGGGTGCGGTTCCTGCGGTGCTCCCGCAGTAGATCGCCGGTGGAGATCTGCGGGATACCAAACTCATCCATCAACCGCTTGGCCTGCGTGCCCTTACCCACACCTGGCGCACCAAGCAGCAGGACAGGGCCGGGTACAAAGTTACTCGAGTTGTCCAAAGGCACTGTCATGCGAACGTTCGGCATTTCCATTCTTGCTTCCTGCAGCCTGACGATTGTGCATCCAGGCTTTCAATAAAAACCCAGGTCCGAGACTCCAGACCTGGGTAGCTGCGTCATGCAAAGGCTGAGAGCGACTACCAGCTGCGGCGGCCGCGGATGCGACCAGACTTCGGTGAGAATCCATCGTAGTGACGCATGATCAATTGCGCTTCCACCTGTTGGACCGTGTCCATAGCGACGCCGACGACGATCAGCAGCGACGTGCCACCGAAGTAGAAGTTGAGGCCGAGACCGTTGGTAACCCATGTTGGCATTCGATCGAAGATGCCTCCGACCAGCCAGAGATGATTGAAGTGGATACCCGAAATCAAGAACATCGGAATGATGGAGATCGCCACGAGATAGAAAGCACCTACCAGCGTGATACGAGTCAGCACGTCGTTGATGAAGTCCGACGTCCGCTTACCCGGTCGAATGCCCGGAATAAAGCTGCCGTACTTCCGCATGTTATCTGCGATGTCATCGGGGCGGAAGATGATGGAGATGTAGAAATAAGCAAAGAAGATGATTGCCAGGATATAGAGCAATACATACCAGGGTTCGGCGGGCGCCAGGGCGCGGAAGATCGGGCCAAGGAAGCTGGTGTCGCGCAACGGACCGGAACCAAACAGGCTGATATTCTGCAGCAGCATGGGTGCCGAAAGAATCGAGGCGGCAAAGATAACCGGCATCACGCCGCCAGAGTTTACCTTGAGGGGAAGAAAGCTGTTCGAGGCCTGCGTCATCCGCCGCCCGACCATGCGCTTCGCCGACTGGATCGGGATGCGGCGCTCGGAGCGTTCCACGTAGACGATGAACGCGACTACCGCGACCATCATCGCGATCAGAAGAGCGATGGCGATGGGCGTGAAGCCACCCCATGCCTGGGTCGCCGCCTTCTGGTAGAGGTCTGCAACGCCGCGTGGAAGACCCACAACGATACCCGTGAAGATGAGCAGCGACATACCGTTTCCGATACCGCGCTCCGTGATCTGCTCGCCCAGCCACATGATAAAGGCCGTGCCAGCGGTAAGGGTGATCACGCAGAGCGGAAGGAATTCGCCCTTGGTGATGGTGACCATTGTCTCGCCGGTTGCGGTGCTGGTGAGCGTCAGGCCGATGAAGAAGCTCTGCACGACCGCAAGCAATACGGTGACATAACGAGTCCACTGTGTGATTTTGCGCCGTCCAAGCTCGCCTTCTTTCTGCAACTTCGCCAGCGGCTCATAGATCACCGTAAGCAGCTGGAAGATGATGGACGCAGTGATGTACGGCATGATGCCGAGGGCAAAGACCGTCAATTTGCGGAGGTTGCCGCCGTTGAACAGGTCGAGCAGACCGAGCGCTCCACCAGCGTTCTGGTTAAAGAATTGCGCAAGGCGGGCAGCGTCGATGCCAGGCGTAGGGATATGTGCGCCAAGGCGGTAGACCGCGAGCAGACCGAGGGTGAACCCGATTCGCTTACGTAGGTCCGGAATGCGAAAGATGTTGAGGAATTTCTCGAGCATCGAAGTTTGAGGCCTTGAACCGAAGATTTTGTTGCTGAGCGCCATCGGGCTGCATGCCGCTGCGAACGCTCTGCTAGAGTTCTTGAACAATATTCTACGCGTAAGCGCACGCGCAGAAGCAAAATAGGCCGAGGCACTGGCCCCGGCCTGATTTTTTACGCTGCTGGAGCAGCTTCGCTGCCGATGACGATGGCTTTGCCGCCAGCCGCCTCGATGGCCTTCTGCGCGGCCTTCGAGAACTTGTGCGCATGGACGGTGACGGCCGACTTCAGCTCTCCGTTTGCCAGCACCTTTACTAAGCCATTGCGCTTTTTCAGGATGCCATGCTCAGTGAGCTTCTCGAGGGTCAACTCACTCTCGTTCAATTCGGCGATTGTGTCGAGACCGAGGACGGCGTACTCCACGCGAAAGATGTTGGTGAAGCCGCGCTTCGGGAGGCGGCGATGCAGCGGCATCTGGCCACCTTCAAAACCGCGCATGAGGCTGGAACCCGACCGCGAACCCTGGCCCTTGTGGCCACGCGTGGAGGTCTTACCCATGCCCGAGCCCATACCACGACCAACGCGTTTCTTGTTTTCATTCGCCTTTTTGGGCGCCTTCAGATTGCTGAGATTTAATGCCATGATTTCCTCGCTAACGCCGGGCGCGATCTCGTAAGACTCGGCCCGACTCGCATGTGGTGGCCTCGAGATCGAGGCGAAATAACTTAGTCGAGAATACGAACGAGGTGAGGAATCTTCTTCACCATGCCGCGAATCGACGGTGTGTCCTCGCGCTCGACAACCTGATTGAGGCGCGTAAAGCCAAGGCCCTTAACAACGAGCTTGTGCTTCACGGGCGTGCAGATCTGCGAGCGGAAGTATTGAATTTTGATCTTGGCGATATCAGCCATAACGAACTCCTAAATAGTGTTACGAATCTTTGCCGTGAATACTTACAGCTCGTCGATAGACTTGCCACGCAGCGCGGCAACTTCTGCCTTATCGCGCAACTGCGTGAGGGCGTCGAACGTTGCCTTGATCACGTTGTGCGGATTAGCAGAGCCGAGGCTCTTGGTGAGCACATTTTGCACACCAGCGGCCGTCATTACGGCGCGAACCGTCTTGCCGGCGATGATTCCGGTACCTTCAGGAGCCGGCTTCAGCAGCACTTCACCAGCACCGTAGTGACCCAAAGCCACATGCGGAATCGTGTAGCCCGTCATGTTGACCTTGATCAAATTCTTCTTGGCTGCCTCAATACCCTTGCGGATCGCCTGCGGAACTTCCTTAGCCTTACCGGAGCCGTAACCAACTACGCCCTCTGCAGGGTCTCCGACGATCACAAGTGCCGCAAACGACATGTTCTTGCCGCCCTTGACGACCTTGGTCACACGGTTGATGGACACAACCTCATCTTTGAGGTTCATCCGGCTTCCATCGAGTCTCTTCTTCATCATCGTTATATCCTCTATTTTCTCCCCGGCACACCGGTCCGGAGGTTGCAGTCCATGCTGCACTTTATGGGACGTCTAATGCGTCCTTTGTATCGTTGCTAGAAATCCAGACCAGCTTCACGCGCTGCATCGGCCAAGGCCTTAATGCGACCGTGATACAAATAACCGCCACGATCGAAGACCACCTTCTTGATACCCTTTTCCTGGGCTCGCTCGGCGATCAATTTACCCACGGCCTTCGCCGCTTCCACGTTGCCGCCAGTCTTACGCTCGGTGCCCTTTGGGGTCATGGTGGAGGCCGAGGCGATCGTGACACCGTTCGCGTCATCGATCAGTTGGGTATAGATATGGTTGAGCGAGCGATACACATTGAGGCGCGGACGCTCGGCGGTTCCAGACATCTTGGCGCGAATGCGCGAGTGCACCGTCTGGCGAATATTGTTGCGTTGCCGAAGATTGATCATCGTAGTTCTTCCTTCCTAAAGGCGTCGCCATAGTCTGACGACGTTCGGGTAACTCGTTATGGGAGTCGGCGAACGGTTCACGAAGCCCGTCCGCCGCTCAGTTTACTTCGCGCCAGTCTTGCCGACCTTCTTCTTGAGCTTCTCGTCGGAGTAGCGAACACCCTTATTCTTGTACGGGTCAGGCTTGCGAAGCGAGCGCATATCTGCTGCAACCTGGCCAACCTTCTGGCGATCGATTCCAGAGACCGTCACATGCGTCTGCTTCGGATCGATCGCAACTTCAATGCCCGTGGGAAGCTGGAACTCGATCGGGTGAGAGTAGCCGAGGGTAAACACGACCGTATCCTTCCCCTTCATCTCAACGCGGTATCCGATACCTACTACGTCGAGCTCCTTCTTCCAGCCATTGGTAACACCTTCAATAGCGTTAAAGACCAGGGCGCGAGCCAAACCGTGCACTGCGGCATGCGCATTATCGGGACGCTCGACGGTCAAAATGCCGTCCTTTTCCGAGAACGTAATGCCCGCGGGAATCAGCGCGTTCACTTTGCCCTTCGGCCCTTCAACGACGACAATGTTGCTCTGCACGGTGTATTTCACACCCTTTGGCAGTGTGATCGGCTTCTTACCAATACGTGACATAACTTCAATCCTTGATGGCTTGCGAGTCCCTCACTTTCCATGAGTTCCACTGCAGCCGGCGGTCTCCCGCTTCGATCTCTTCTAAATTACCGAAACTGCGGCTACCAAACTTCGCAAAGGATCTCGCCGCCAACACCTTCGCGGCGCGCCTGGCGACCCGTCATCACACCCTTGGGGGTCGTCATGATCGAAATACCCAGGCCACCCTGAACGCGCTTGATCTCATCCTTGCCGATATACACACGGCAGCCAGGACGCGAGATGCGCTTCAGGTCGCGGATCACAGCCTCGTTGTTTGGGCCATACTTCAGGTAGACGCGCAACACCTTCTGGCCATCTTCTTCGGCGGCCTTGTAGTTGGAGATGTAGCCCTCTTCTTTCAGAATGCGAGCGATTTCGGTCTTCAACTTCGACGCCGGAGCATCAAGCTTCTGGTGGCGGGAACGGTGCGCATTGCGGATACGTGTAAGAAAATCTGCTACCGGATCGGTGAGGTTCATCTTTTTCCTTTCATTCCCCGTTCGCTCCCGCCGGCGATTTCAGCCAGTCTGGAGAACCTGCGGGAATGGTTGTGGCGCCGAAGCGCTGATCTTGACTACGCGCAAGTGCCGCTAATGAACGGTCTGCAGCGTTTGTGAACAGCTGTGACTACCAGCTTGACTTAACGACGCCCGGAATCTCTCCCTTGAGCGCGAGACTGCGGAAGCACAAACGGCAGATGCCGAACTTGCGCAGAAACGCGCGTGGGCGGCCGCAGAGCTGGCAGCGATTGTGCTGGCGGGATTTGAACTTCGGCTTGCGTGCGTCTTTGACGCGCTTTGCTGTGGTTGCCATACTCTTATTCTCTCAATCTGACTGTGTTGAAACCATACTTCGAATCGTCAGCAGCCTCGGTCTACAGGCTGCGGGTTGTCGTTATGCGCCCTGGCGGAACGGCATACCGAAGCTCTTGAGAAGCTCCCGGGCGCCGTTATCGTCCTTCGCCGTGGTCACAATGGTCACGTTCATACCCTTGATCTTGTCCACCTTCGCATAGTCGATCTCGGGGAAGATCAGCTGGTCGCGCAGGCCGAGGGTGTAATTTCCACGGCCGTCAAAGCTCTTGGAGCTCACACCGCGGAAGTCGCGTACACGAGGAAGGGCCACCGAGATGAGGCGATCGAGGAACTCGTACATTTTATCGCCGCGCAGCGTAACCATCGCGCCAATCGGCATGCCCTCGCGTAGCTTGAAGGCTGCGATAGACTTCTTCGCCTTGGTGATAACCGGCTTTTGACCAGCAATTGATCCCAGGTCTGTGAGGAGGGGATCCATGATCTTGACGTTCTGTGTCGCTTCGCCGAGACCCATATTAATGACAATCTTCTCCAGCTTTGGGACAGCCATTGCGTTCTCGAGGCCGAGCTCCTTTTGAAGGGTCTGCTTGATCTCGCCGTGATACTTCTCTTTCAACCGTGCAGCCATGATCTCTCTTCTCTTTCTCCACGGTTCCGGAGTAGCTTGCGCCGTCTACCGTTTCGTGGGGTGCTCAATTTTCCGCTGATTCTCTAGCGCAACTACTTCTTAAACTTCTTCTCAGGGATCACGCCACCGTTCGACCGGGCAACGCGTGTCTTTTTGTCCCCTTCAACCTGATAGCCAACGCGAGTTCCCTTGCCCTCAGAGTCGGCCAGCATCACGTTCGAAATGTGGATCGGCGCCTCCTGCTCCAGGATGCCGCCCGCCACATTCTTCTGCGGATTCGGCTTCATGTGCTTCTTGATCATCCCAACGCCCTCAACCAGCACGCGCTGCTTATCGACGATCACCCGCAGAACCCGGTGGGGCTTCGGTCCCTTATCCTTGCCGGCAATGACCACAACCATATCGTTGCGCTTGATCCGGATCTTCGATTTGCTACCAGTCGACGGCTTGAACTTGTTCGGCATGATAATTCTCTTTCCTCGGCGATCGGCGCTGCATGCAGCACACTACGGAGCCGGAATCCGTGTTGAATACCTGTTAGATAACTTCGGGAGCGAGCGACACGATCTTCAGGAACTTCTTGTCGCGCAACTCGCGGGCCACGGGTCCAAATACGCGCGTGCCAACCGGCTCGTTCGCATCATTGATGACCACTGCGGCATTCTCATCAAAGCGGATATACGTTCCATCCCGGCGACGATACTCTTTGTGTGTCCGGACGATGACCGCCTTAACGACCTTGCCCTTCTTGACCGTGCCATCCGGCGATGCTTCCTTCACTGCTGCTGTAACCACATCGCCAAGGCCAGCCTTCTTGCCGAGACCGCCTCCCAACGGAAGGATAACCTGGAGCTTACGGGCGCCCGAGTTGTCGGCGACGGCAAGCATAGTGCGCATTTGAACTGCCATGATGATTCTCCTGGTTCAAACTCTCGCCAAGTGCTGGTTCGAGAGGTGAAACTGGTACGAGAGCTTGGCGGCAGGAAGCCGTTGCTATCTCGAACTTGCAGCCACTATTACAGCCGCCAAACATTGAAACAAGACCGACCCGATTACTTCGCTGCGAGAACCGGCTTCTCATCTGGCAGCGCGGACAAGGACGAGCGACGAATAATCTCTTCAAGCGACCAGCGCTTTAGCTTGGAAAGGGGACGCGTCTCGCGGATCCGAACCATATCGCCGACGCGGGCAGAATTCTGCTCGTCGTGGGCATAGAACTTTTTGTTCGACTTCAGCACACGCTTGTACTTCGGATGAGCCTTGCGCATCTCGATTTCGACAACGATGGTCTTCTCCATCTTGGTCGAAACAACTAAGCCGACCTTCTCAGTACGACGGGGCGCTGCCTGCTCGGCGACGGGGGTGGTGACAGTGGTCTCAGCCATGATTATTCCTTCCCTGCCTTCGCAGTTGCCAATGAGCGCTCTTTGCTGATGGTCTTGAAGCGTGCAATATCGAGCCTGAGGGACTTAATCTTGCCAATACCCTCCTGCTTCCCGAGGCTCTTCGCAAAGCGAATGCGGAAGAGCTGCTCGGAGGCCTTTACCTCTTCGCCCTTCAACTCGTCGTCGCTCATGTTGCGGATCTTTTCGATTTCCATAATGACTTCTTTCTCGCCTGAACGGCTTTACTTTGCGGCCACTTCGGCCTTGAGGCCGGGGCGTACAACAAATGTGGTCCTTAGCGGAAGCTTGTGTGCCGCGAGGCGCATCGCCTCTTTGGCCAGTTCGATGGGAACACCTTCCATCTCGAACAGGATCTTGCCAGGGCGAACCACCGCAACCCAATGATCCGGAGCTCCCTTACCTTTACCCATACGGGTTTCAGCGGGCTTCTTGGTGATCGGCTTATCTGGGAACAGGCGCAGCCAAACCTTACCGCCACGCTTGATGAATCGCGTCATTGCGATACGGCTGGCTTCGATCTGGCGGTCAGTAATGTAACCGCACTCGAGAACCTTCAAGCCATAGTCGCCAAACGAGATGTCGGAGCCGCGCCACGCCTTGCCGCACATGCGACCGCGCTGCTGCTTACGATACTTAACCTTCTTGGGTAAAAGCATGAGGAATTCCTTTAAACAAACACCTGCTGACTACTCAGGGGAACGGCTTGGGTACTGACCGGGGTCTCTGCCGCTGAATCTCCGGCGCTACTCGCCTTCGATACGGGCAGACTCGGGGCCAAACCTGTTAAGTATACCGGAGATTCGCGGAGAATGCTGGCCACGAACCCCCGAAACACAAAGAAAGTTAGAATGCGCCGGTAGTAATTGGTGCTGGCTCGCGGCGCTTCTTCTGTTCGTAGATATCGCCACGATAGACCCAAGTCTTCACACCGATGATCCCGTACGTGGTGTGCGCCTCCGAAAAACCATAGTCGATATCGGCGCGCAGCGTGTGCAGCGGCAGACGGCCCTGCAGATACCATTCCGAGCGAGCGATCTCATTGCCGTTCAGGCGGCCCGAAACGCGGACCTTGATGCCCTTGCAACCGAAACGCAGAGCCGAATCCACACTCTTACGCATGGCCCGGCGGAAGCTGACACGCTTCTCCAGCTGCAGAGCAATATTCTCACTCACCAGCTGAGCGTCGAGTTCCGGCTTATTCACCTCGAGGATGTCGATGAACACCTCGCGGCTTGTACGCTTCTGAATATCAGCCTTCAGCTTGTCGATCTCAGCGCCCTTGCGACCGATGATGATGCCCGGACGCGCGGTGCGGATGATCAGTCGGAGCTTATTTCCTGGACGCTCGACTTCCACCGAGCTCACGCCGGCAGCCTTGAGCTTCTCGCGGAGCTCTGCCTTCAACTTCACGTCCTCGACCAGCAGCTTGTCATAGCCGCGTTCGATGAACCAGCGCGACTTCCAGGGCTTGTTGACGCCGAGGCGGAATCCGTACGGATGGACTTTCTGTCCCATAGCTTCCCTATTCCTGAACCATAGCCGGTTGAGCCGGCGCGGTTATGTTGCAAAGTGCCTACTGCAAAACTTGTTGTAGCCGCCGCCCAGTTACTTGGCGACTGCCTTCTTCTTCGCTGGCGCCTTTTTCGCGACAGCCTTCTTCGCCACAGCCTTCTTCTTGGCTGCGGGCTTGCCTGCCGTCTTCGTCGCCGGAACCGTCGGCGCTTCCACCTCAGCAATGGCAGTCTTCTTCTCTGCCACCGTGATGATGATGTGCGCGATACGACGTTGGTAACGGAACGCACGACCCATCGGAGCAGGGCGGATGCGCTTCATCCGTGGTCCCTCGTTCGCGACTGCAGTCTTGACGTACAGGTTGTCGATGTCGAGGTCGAGTCCCCGCTCATCCGAAAGATGCTGAGCATTCTGAACGGCGGAGCGTAGAACCTTCTCTACCACCGGAGCGATGCGCTTGTTGGTGAACGCCACTGTGTTGATGGCCTTCTCGACGCGCAGACCCTTGATCAAGTCAAGCACCAGCTTGGCCTTCTGGGGGCTGCACCGCTGGAAGCGGGCCTCAGCACGAAACTCGGTATTCTTTGTGTCAATTGCTTTATGCATTGCGATGTCCTTCAAACGTACGAATCTGTCTAATCCTGATCAAACCAGCCTTGTGCCAGCCAAGCCTGCGCCAGCTACTTACCCTTTGCTGTATCGCCAGCCTTCGCCGAGTGGCCCTTGAACGTGCGGGTCGCGGAGAACTCTCCGAGCTTGTGGCCCACCATGTTCTCCGTGCAATATACCGGGATGAACTTCCGGCCATTGTGCACGGCGATCGTGTGGCCGACCATATCCGGATGGATCGTGGAGCGGCGCGACCAGGTGCGGATGACCTTCTTCTCGTTGGCGGTATTCATCGCCTCGATCTTGATCATGAGGTGGGCGTCGATGAACGGGCCCTTCTTGGTTGAACGTGACATAACTGACTCCGATACTACGGTGCTGAATACGACGAATCTCTCAGATACGAGACTTGGTGTTGCTTTTACTTCCCTGACTGCGACAGTTATTTGCCCTTATTGCGGCGCGACACGATAAACACATCCGTGCGCTTGTTATTGCGTGTCTTGAAGCCACGAGTCGGCTGGCCCCACGGTGTCACAGGGTGACGTCCGCCCGAAGTCTTGCCTTCACCACCACCGTGCGGGTGATCGACCGGGTTCATCGAAACGCCGCGGTTAGCAGGGCGAATGCCCTTCCACCGGTTGCGTCCCGCCTTACCGATCGTGACATTCTCATGATCTGTATTGCCAACCTGGCCAATCGTCGCCATGCACTCTACGAGCACCTTGCGCGTCTCGCCGGAAGGAAGCTTGAGTAACGCATAGTCGCCTTCCTTCGCGATCAGGTTTACCTGAGCGCCGGCCGAGCGGGCCATTTGCGCGCCCTTACCAGGCCGCAGCTCAATGTTGTGCACAATCGTTCCGGTGGGAATGTTCTTGAGCGGCAGAGCGTTGCCAACAAGGATATCTGCCTCGGGGCCGCTCATGATCTTCTGCCCCACCTTCAGCCCGATGGGCTGAATGATGTAGCGCTTCTCGCCATCCGCATAGTGAACCAGAGCGATACGCGAGCTGCGGTTAGGATCGTACTCGATCGTAGCGACGGTGCCCGGAATACCGAACTTCTCGCGCTTGAAGTCGATGAGGCGCAACTTCTGTTTGTGGCCGCCGCCCTGGTGGCGGACTACCAGCTTGCCCATATTGTTGCGGCCGCCGGTGCGTGGCTTTACCGACAGTAGCGGCTTATAGGGCTTGTCGGTCGTAATGTCATCGTTGACCAGCTTCGTCTGAAAGCGAAGGGTCGGAGTGATTGGACGGAATGATTTAATCGGCATGTTGCTATTCCTTTGCCGCGCTTGTCTTGATCTTGAACTGCACAGCGCGATACTTGAACCGTTACTGCTACTGAATCTTGATAACTCGGCAGAGCTCTCGCCTTGGCTAGATCTCTGCTGCGAAGTCGGGGACCTTCTCGCCAGCCTTCAGGCGCACATATGCCTTCTTCCAGTCGGGAAGAAAACCTGCATAGCGTCCGCGCTTGCGCTCTTTGCCGACAACGCTCGCGGTGCGGATGCTCGCCACCTTCACATTGAACAGCGTCTCAACCGCCTGCTTGACCTCAGTCTTAGTGGCATTGGCAGCCACTTCAAACACCAAGGACCCTTCCACTTCACGTGTGGTCAGAGCCTTCTCGGTAATCAATGGGCGGCGAATTACGTTATATAGGGTAGGCATTTATGCAGCCTCCTTCTCGGCGTGCTGCCGCTTGGACACAGACTTCTTTAGGGTCTCCGTCAGGGTCTCGAACGAAGCCTTCGAGAAGATGGCATTCTCATACTTCAACAAATCATATGGATGAACCTCGGATGAGAGCACCAACTCCACACCCTGCAGGTTCCGCGATCCGAGATAGAGCTTCTCGTTCAACTGCTGCGAGGTTTCCACCAGCAGCGCAGTCTTCTTCGCGTCCAACGTGTTCAGAGCGTTGCGAAACACTTTGGTCTTCGCCTCGGTAACATCGAAGTTTTCGACGATCGTGAGCTTGCCATCGTTGATCTTCGACGCAATCGCCGAGCGCAGAGCGCCCATCAGCTTCTTGCGAGGGAACTGGTACTCGTAGCTGCGCGGCTGAGGTCCGTGGACCGTACCGCCGCCACGCCAGAGAGGAGTCCGAATCGATCCCACGCGAGCGCGGCCCGTGCCCTTCTGCTTCCAAAGCTTCTTGCCCGCACCCGATACCGCCTTGCGGTTCTTCGTTGCGGCGGTTCCCTGGCGCAGGCTGGCACGATAGTGCTTCACCGCTTCCCAGAGCAACGCCTCATTTACCTCGCCCGCGAAGATCTCATCGAGCTCAAATGTCCCGACTTCCTTCCCGCCGAGATTCACTACCTTGATGCTTGCCATCGTCATTCTCTCTTCTTGCCCGTGATCGTTGCCGCGAGCCCTTCTCTTGTTTGTCTGCGTTCTCGGTCTGTTCCCCGCGCAGAGGATGTTTTTAGCCTTCCTCCCCGTTCAGGAGAGCGCCTTAGGCGCCTCTCGCCGTCCGCGCAGGATTACTTCTTCTTGGGCGAAGCCTTCTTGGAAGCCTTCAACGGATCCAGCGTCGTGCTGCCGGCAAACCCGCGACGCTCTCTCGGTGGCGCCTTCGCCTTGGAAACCAGGACGTATCCGTCCCGAGCTCCCGGAACCGCACCCTCAACCAGGAGGAGATTGTCTTCGACGTCGATGCCGCGAATGCGAAGGTTGCGAACCGTTACCTGGTCCGTACCAAAGTGACCCGGCATACGTTGGCCCGGAAACACGCGCGAGGGAAACGAAGAGGCACCGATCGAACCCTGCACTTGGAACATGTGTCCATGCGACTTGGGACCGCCGCCGAACCCGTGCCTGCGAACCACACCCGAAAAGCCGCGGCCTTTCGAGTTACCGATCACATCAACAAACTTGGTTTCGGAGAAAATCTCCACTGTGAGTCGGTCGCCCGCCTTGGCAGTCTGATCACCCTCGCTGCCAGTAACAGACTCCAGCTGAACCTCGCGAATCTCCCGCACCGGTGGCACATTCGACTTGGCGAAGTGGCCAGTCATCGCCTTGTTGACCTTTGAGGCTTTGACGAACTCGACAAGCCCGATCTGTGCGGCGTCATAGCCGTCTTTGGCCAATGTCTTCAACTGCGTAATCACGCATGGCCCAACCTTCAGTACCGTAACGGGATGAATGTCGCCGCGGTCGTCGAACAACTGCGTCATGCCAATCTTCTTGCCCAGAATTCCTGTAACGCTCATAATTTCCTCTTCCTCATCATGCCTGGCGTTGAGCGCCCGCACTGTAGGTGTTGCCACTTCCAACTTGCTACTTCAAACGCTCGGCCAGTTACTTGGTAACGGTCTTAATCTCTACGTCGACACCAGCCGGAAGATCAAGCTTCATGAGCGCGTCGACCGTCTGCTGCGTTGGCTCGAGAATGTCGATCAGGCGCTTGTGTGTACGAATCTCGAAGGCCTCGCGCGACTTCTTGTCCACGTGCGGCGAACGCAGAACGCAATACTTGTTCTTCATCGTCGGTAGGGGAATCGGTCCCGCAACCTGTGCACCTGTGCGTTTCGCCGTCTCGACAATCTCGCTGGTGGAAACGTCCAGGACGCGGTAATCATAAGCTTTCAGGCGGATGCGAATGCGTTGTTGTGCCATGTTAGTTCTCTTTCTTAGTACTCAAAGATCGTTTGGAGTGACTGCCGGCCGTCATGCCTCTCGGCGAACCGGCAGCCCTCGTTATCGTTTCGCGATCGACAAGAAACTCTTGCGTTTCGCGCAGTAGTTACTTGATGATCTCGGAGATGGTACCAGCGCCGACGGTGCGGCCGCCTTCGCGAATCGCGAAGCGCAGGCCCTTCTCCATGGCAACCGGCGTGTGCAGCGTGATCTCGAGCCCGATGTTATCGCCCGGCATCACCATCTCGGTACCCTCCGGCAGCTTCGCCGATCCGGTAACGTCCGTGGTCCGGAAGTAGAACTGGGGACGGTAGCCGTTGAAGAACGGTGTGTGACGACCGCCTTCTTCCTTGCTCAGAACGTAAACCTCGCCCTTGAATACGGTGTGCGGCGTGATCGATCCCGGCTTGGCCAGAACCATGCCGCGCTCCACATCTTCCTTCGCGATACCGCGCAGAAGAAGTCCAGCATTATCGCCCGCCAGACCTTCATCCAGCTGCTTCTTGAACATCTCAACGCCCGTAACCACAGTCGCCTGCGTGTCGCGGAAGCCGACGATCGATGCGGCCTCGCCCACCTTGATCTTGCCGCGCTCGATACGTCCCGTGACCACCGTTCCACGACCCGAGATCGAGAAGATATCCTCGATCGGCATCAGGAACGGCAGATCCACCGCGCGCTCCGGCTGCGGAATGAACTTGTCCACCGCCGCCATCAGCTCGTCGATCTTCGCTTCCCACTGGGCTTCGCCGTTGAGCGCGCCAAGAGCCGAACCACGGATGATCGGTGTATCGTCGCCCGGGTAGTCATACTTGCTCAACAGCTCGCGAACTTCCATCTCGACCAGGTCGGTCAGCTCTTCGTCTTCGACTGCATCGCACTTGTTCAGAAACACGACGATGAACGGAACGCCCACCTGGCGAGCAAGTAGCACATGCTCCTTGGTCTGGGGCATCGGGCCGTCAGTAGCCGCAACCACCAGGATCGCGCCATCCATCTGCGCCGCGCCGGTGATCATGTTCTTGATGTAATCCGCATGGCCCGGGCAGTCAACGTGCGCATAATGGCGGTTCGGTGTCTCGTACTCCACATGCGAGGTCGAGATCGTGATACCGCGCTCGCGCTCTTCCGGGGCATTATCGATCGTGTCGAACGAACGGAAGCTGTTCTTCGGATTATGCTTCGACAGAACCTTCGTGATCGCCGCCGTCAGCGTCGTTTTGCCATGATCAATATGCCCAATCGTCCCGATGTTTACGTGCGGCTTGCTGCGATCAAATTTTTCCTTCGCCATGA
>Ga0302140_10005249_pt1 | contig 16386 bp, 16 predicted proteins | sample I_Bog_E1_1_FD_202095 | JGI IMG/M metagenome (GOLD analysis project Ga0302140, IMG submission 202095) | Peat permafrost microbial communities from Stordalen Mire near Abisko, Sweden - I_Bog_E1_1 | ecosystem: Environmental > Terrestrial > Soil > Wetlands > Peat | place: Sweden: Abisko, Stordalen... | reverse complement strand
GGTGGACATCGAGCCCGACATATCGCACACTATTCATCTGGGTGTTCCTCCCTGTTGGCTTTGGTTGTCTGCTCAGCACAGCAACCGCAGCTTACAGGAATGGGGCGCCCTTTTATAATGCGTGGCCGGGTGCCTCGCTTTTGGGCACCTGGGAGACGATGAACCTCAACTCGCCGCCTCTCCTCCCGGAGGGAGAGAAGGATAATAGCCCCGGATGAAGCGCAGCGCAATCCGGGGAACCCAACCCAACCAGAATCCTCCGCCCCGTAGGGGCAGAATGACCTTCACCAGACGGGTGGCCTAGGTGCCGGGAGAAGTGAGCACAACCACTGAAGCTGGGATGGCACAGATCCTGGCAGCCCGGATTTGCTCTTTCTCGACATCTGTTGTGATTCGCTGTACGCTTTTTGTCAATGGCGCGCGGATTCATCCGATACGAACACACGGGGAGTTTTCACTTCCTCACCTTCAGTTGTTATCACCGGTTCCAATATTTTGGCTCGGCGGAGGCGTGCGATCTTTTCGAGGATGCGCTGGAGCGGGTGCGCGAGCGTTACCGCTTCGTGGTAGCTGGTTATGTCGTCATGCCGGAGCACGTTCATCTTCTCATCGGCGAGCCGGTCAAAGGCGTGGTTTCCGGCGTGATTCACGCGCTCCAGCTCTCGGTGGCGATGCGGCGCGCGGAGCGGCCTTTCTGGCAAGCTCGTTCTTACGATTTTCTCGTGCACAACGAAGAGAAGCGGGTCGAGAAACTGCGCGATATGCACCGCAATCCGGTGGTGCGCGGCCTCGTTGCCAAGCCCGAAGACTGGGCGTGGTCGAGCTTCCGGCACTACGCTACCGGAGTCGAAGGAAGAGTCGAGATCGAATCGCAGTGGAGCGCGATGCGGCGGGGTAACCAGTTGCCGGAATATCTGCGTTACCGGGAAAAGGCCGGTTGAGATCCGAGGTTTCCCAGGTGCCCAAAAGCGAGGCACCTGGGGCACCCAGGGTTCTCGATAGGCCAGGCCGGGTGGTCCACATCTCGATTCTGAGATGGGTGAGACGATGAACCCCAACCAGCTCCGCCGAAGGCAGTTGGCCCCACCGCAGGTGGTTTTGCAGAGAATTACCTTCAAACCGCGCACAATTAGAACGCATGGGATAAGTGAGCATGTACCGATCGCTGACTGCTGAAAGCTGGCCCATGACCCCAGATCTTTGAAAGAGCAGTGTTTTTGACGGTGAAACTGTGGTGCCTTATATAACACTCAAAGAATCAGTGCTTTACGATGCCTTCTCTCACGGAATCACAGAAACACAGTCTAAGTGATTCCGTGGAGATAACCCTAACAAACAAGGAATCAATAGTTTACATCGATGCTCTTCACAGGCTTACGCATTCAAACCGTGAACCGGTGCTGTGGGGCACAGGCCACATCTCGATTCTGAGCTGTGGGAGACGATGAACCTCAACCCGCCTCGCCGAAGGCGTTTGGCCCCACCGCGAGTGGCAGGTGCTTGCAGAGAATTAAGCTTCACAAGCGCATGATCTCCGTATGCAGACCTTTTCCAAGCCAACGCAGAGTTCAAAATCCGGCCCAAAATCGCCTTATCCCCCACCCCCCTACCCTGTGAGAGCCCCCCAATTTGGCCGCAAATCAAACGTAAGTATCAATAAATGAGCAACGTAAGATCTCACTCTATTGCCTTATTGATAAACATAAACCCCGGATTTTGACATTTTTTGGGCGTTTTTGAAGCCCTTTACGGTAAAAAATGCCGTATTTTTGAGGTCTTTTGGTCAGATTGGGCCGAGTGCCTCATCCTCGAATCACGCTTTAATTCGAAAATGCGGCACGGGAAAGCCGTAGCGCACAAATCCGGAAGAGAGATCTACTTTGCGGGTAGCGCGGCTGGCTGTGTAATGGCCTTGTTCGCCGCCGCGTTCTTGCCAGCATGGGGCCGCGTCTTTACCTCGGGCTTATCGTCCGGCTTGACTGGCAGCGGTTCGGCCGTCGCCGGATGAATCACGGCGGGGCGCTCCACGATGGGCCCATTCAGCGTCAGCGGCGTGCGCATCGCTCCCGCGCTTGAAAATCCGCCCTGCGTGGAGAGGTGAAGTGGAACCGTGATCGCCCTTGTGGGCTGGATCAACCGCACGCGCGAGTAAACGCCCCAGCTGCCACCGATGACCAAAGCAACAATCGCTGCCGCGGCCGCCGAGCGCATCCATGCCGAGCCCAGGGCCGTGTCCGGCCGCAGCGCCCTTGGCCATTGAAGGATGCGCGCACCGCTCGCAGCAGGCGCCGCCCGCAGGCCTGCCTGCACCCGCTCCTCTAGTCCATGGGGCGCGGAGAGCCGTGCGATCAACCGCAGCGTCTCTTCAAATTCGCCAGAATCTGAACTACCGGCGCTTTGATTTTGAACTGGAGGATTCATACTAAACTCCTTGTCTGGCCGAAAAGCCGGCTCTGACCGGGCAACCAGAAACTTGCAACTGACCACTGTTCACTGTCCACTCGCGCGTCTTCATCGCAAACTCCCGATTCATCGCAAACTTCTGGTATGGTCCAGCAGGCCGGCCATCAGGTTGCGCGCCCGAAAAAGCCGCGACCGCACGCTGGACTCGGTAATGCCCAGCACCGAGGCGATCTCCACGCTGGTTAGCTCCTCGAAGGCGGAGAGCATCAGCACTTCGCGCTCCTTCGGGGGCAACTGCTCCACGCAGGCCAGCACATGGGCATGATGCTGGGCAGCGGCGGCGCGCTCCTCGGCGCTGAGCCCTTCGGCGGGCAGCACGCGCGCCAGTTCGGCCACGTCGTCGGTCTCCGGCCGGGTCTTTGCGCGGCGCTTGCGGTCCAGTACCACGTTCCACACGATACGGATCAGCCACACCCGCTGGTCGCGCACCTCATGGAGCGTATCGCGATGGCGCAGCACACGCAGAAACGCCTCCTGCACCGCGTCTTCAGCGTCAGCGGAGTTGCGCATCACGGAGTAGGCCACCCGGTAAAGCGTTCCGGCGTACTGGCTCACCAGCCCCGCGACCGCTGCCTCTTCCTCGTGCTGGCGAACCTGGTCGTGCACAGTCTTGTCTGTGATCTCCATCCAACCTGAGAATACTGCCTGGCCGGCGCTCATAGTCCACCAGACGCGCGGGACAGTGAAAATGCTCGGATCAGCGCCATCCTCCGGTGAGCACCGCCCCAAAAGAAAGACTCGCGGAGCCGCAGGCCCCGCGAGTCTCTTTCGTCGATCCTGCTGCTCTCAGCGGCCGCCCTACTGCTTGGCGCCCAGCTTCTGCGCGGCAATTCCGCCGGCGGCGCCGTCCTTATCGGTGTCCTTGACGTGGGCCCACAGCTTGAGAGCTTCGTCCCGCTTGCCAGTCTCGGCATAAAGGTCCGCCAAGTCAAGCTGCGCCACAGCCGCTGGCACCGTCTCAGACGGCTTGGCAGCCAACGCCGAGTAAACTTCGATCGCCTGCGCATCGCGACTCGTCTGGTGATAGAGGCCTGCCAGGGCCAGCTTGGCGAGATTCGAGAGGTTCCGGTTCCAACTGCCGGCCGCAGCCTTCAACTCCGTCTCGGCGGGGCCGTTCTGCCCCAGTTCCTCGTAGGTGACACCGGCGAAGTAGTGGGCCTTGGCGCCCTCCGCGAGCCAGCCATACTGCTGGGCAACCGCCGCAAACTGCTGATTCGCAGCCTTTGAGCGTTCGCCGGCCGTCGCGTAGGTTCCCTTGGCCGCCGGGGCCCCCGGCTGCGCCAGCGGCGCACTGTAGACGTCCAGAGCCGCTCCCAGAGCGATGTCCGCGGCTGTCGAGCGTAGATTCCACGAGACCACCCAGGCCACGCCTCCAGCAAGAACCAGAACTCCAACAATCACCCAGCGCAGAACGCCGGTACGGTGACCACTCAGCCAACTCATACTGCTTGCAGTGGCTTGGGCAAATTTGTCCTTTTTCAGGGCATGACGGGTTTTTGTATCCACGGGTCTCTTCTTGTCCTTCGTTTCCAGACTTGCACGCAGCTTCGAACCGGTGGGGGCATCTCGACTGCAACCCCACTAGTCTATCAGCGCGCCAACCAGAGCGTCCAACCGGGCAGCGCTCGGCGCTTTGGGCGCCGTGTCTACTGGTTCACGCCGCTGGCCAGGAAGCCGCCGTCTACCACCAGAGTCTCGCCGGTCACAAAGGAGGCGCCATCGGAGGCCAGAAAGATCGCCGCTCCCACCAATTCTTCGGTCTTGCCGAAGCGACCCATTGGCGTGCGCATCAACAGTTCGTGGCCGCGCGGAGAGCCGTCCAGTAGGCTGGCATTCAGCGCGGTGCGGAAGACGCCGGGAGCGATGGCGTTCACCGTGACGCCTAGCTTGGACCATTCGACGGCCAGCGAGCGCGTCAGCGAAACGACGCCTGCTTTGCTGGCAGCGTACGCGGCCACTTCACTGAGCGCAACAAAACTATTCAAGGACGCAATGTTGACGATGCGCCCATATCCGCGTTCCAGCATCGGCCTTCCAAAGACCTGGCAGGCACGCAGCGTTCCGGTCAGATTGGTGTTCAGAATATCGGCCCACTCTTCTTCCGGTACGGTCAATGTGGGCGTGCGCTTGATCTTTCCGGCGCAGTTGACCAGAATATCGACTTTGCCGAAGCGGTCGAGCACGGCAGCCACTAACTCCTCCAAGGTCGCCCGGTCGCATACATCCGAGGCCTTCCGCAGGGTTTGCCGGCCGCGCGCTTCGATCTCGCTGGCGGTTTCATCCACCTGTTGCTGGCGCCGCGCCGAGGCGATCACATCGGCCCCGGCATCGGCGAGGCCAAGGCTCAGCGCTCGCCCGATTCCCGAGGTTCCTCCGGTTACAACCGCGGTTTTGCCTTCAAGACTTAAGAGTTGCGTCATTCCGAGTTTCTCCATTTCCTATCATGGTACCTATCGCTGATGACATATTTCGCTTTTATCCCTGGATGCGCGCTGATGCGCCCCCGGCAAAGCTCGCCAATGTTCCACGATCACAAACTCATAGCCTGCTGCGGTGCGCCCAATGCCCCAAATCCCATCCCTGCCAGAACGCCACGCATATAAGCAAAACTCGCTATAACTCCAGGCATCGGATCATCGGCGTGTATCTCATATTCGAGATCGACAAACCCTTTGTACTTAATGGCAGTGAGGGCTTCGAAAATCTCCTTCACCGGCATGATTCCCTCTCCTACGGCGACCTGGCTCTCCTTGCTCTGAAAACTCTCCAGATCCTTCATGTGAATATTGAAGAGCCGCGGTCCCACTTCACGAATCGCCTGTACCACGTTCGTGCCCGCCCGCGCCGCATGTCCTAGATCGATGCAGCATCCGATCCGCGGGTCAAAGTTCTTGACAGACTTCAGCACGTCCAGTGGCGAAGGCCATAACTTGTCTTCGGGCCCATGATTATGAATGGCGATTCGGATGTCATACTCTCTGACAAATCTCTCAATGCGCGGAAGGGTCTGCGGCGTTGGATTCCCCGCAACCATCACTGAGATGCCCGCTCGCTTACAGTATTCAAACTTGCCGCGCATATCGGCATCTTCATCTATTGCCAGAGAGATGGTCCCGGCAGCGTGGAGCTTGATACCCGCCGCCGCATAGTCTTTGAGTGCCTTTGCTTCTTCCTGCGGATCGGCGGGAAGATGATCTTTGACATCCTTCGCATTCAGCGCGGCGAGGTTAAGCTGCTTCATATAGCCAATCAACTGTGCGGGGGTGAAGTTGCGCAGGGTGTAACTGGCCAGTCCCAACTGAATGGGTGACGGTTGTCCTGCTGCCGGCGATGCCTGCGCAAATAACCGGGGGGTGCTCGATGCAGCGCATGCAGCGGCTATCAAAGCCCCGGATTGGACAAAGTCACGTCGCGAGTAAGTCTTCTTCAAATTGTGTAACCTCCTCGTTGCTCCTATAAATGGTCGCCTGCTCGACATTCTCTCGAATTGCTAGAGATGAGGCTCCCATCCCTTTTCATATTCGCGTCCCCACAATTCCATCGCTTGTGAATCGTGCTGAATGTGCCCGTCTGCCGCATCGATTTCGAGTTCGCGATTTACTTCCCAGGCTATGTTCGACAGTTGAAGCATGGTGACAGCAACATTACCTACTGAAACTGGAGCTTTGAGCTTGTCTCCTTTTCTAATTGCCGCGATGAAGTTCGCAAAATGCGCATCGGTCATGGAGTCGGCGCCGGTAAGGTCGGACGAAACAGTTGTTTTGCCCGTTACAAAAGCATCCGTCTTATTCCCCTTGTAGTCGTAGACCTCGTAGCCATCCCGGTCGACAACAACCGTGCCCGTCGTCCCCATGATCGCCGATCCGCGGTCGCGGTTGTAGTTCTTCATCCCCTGACAGCTCTTGCCTTCCCACGTAATCATCTTGTCGTCGTATTCAAAGCTGGTTATCAGGGTGTCATAAAACTGCCAATCGTCTTTGAACTGGTATCTGCCGCCCGCCGATGTAATGCGCTTCGGATAGTCCGCTCCGAGCGCCCAGCGGCAGACATCGACCTCATGGGTGCCATTGTTCAGAGTTTCGCCTGTGCCATAAATCCTGAACCAATGCCAGTTATAAGGATGAATGTTATCCCTGTATGGCTTTCGCGGCGCCGGTCCTTGCCAGAGATCCCAGTCGAGTTGCGGTGGAATAGGCGCTTCCTTGCCGATGCCGATGGAATTTCTTACATTGCTGTACCAGCATTTTGCGAAGTAGGGCCGGCCGATCAGGCCGTTGTGGATCTTATCAACGATCTCGATGGTGTGCGGAGAGGAACGCTGCTGGATGCCCATCTGGACTAACTTCTTGTATTTCTGCTGCGCCTCTACCAGCATCTCTCCTTCGGCGGGATTGTGACTGCATGGCTTCTCGACATAGACGTGCTTGGCCGCTTGCAGGCCGGCAATTGCCATCGGAGCATGCCAGTGGTCCGGAGTGGCGATGGTGATGGCGTCCACCTCCTTCTGCTCAAGGATATTTCGAAAGTCCTTGTCGATGGCCGGCGCATAGCCTAACTCTCGCTCAACGCTGCCGGCAAACTTCTTCAAAATAACACTGTCCACATCGCAAACATGCGAGATGCGAGCCCCATCCTTGTTGGCCTTGAGCGAGGAGAGGTGGGCGTTGGCACGGCCATTCAGGCCGATTACAGCAAAGTTAAGCCGGTCGTTGGAGCCGAGAATCTGGCTATAACTCTTCGCGGTCGCTCCCATAGCTAGTCCCGCCGCCCCTACCGCAAGCGTGTCGAGGAATTCACGTCGAGTTACCATTGATTCTCTCCATCTCAAGCATCCCAGCTCATGCGGATGGTTGCTTCTCAGATTGCAAGGCGTCCATCCGCGCGGCCGGAATGCCCATGAATCATGAGGGCCAGCAGATTCACTCCGGTCACCGGGACTTGCGGAATGATTATAAATGGCCGCTCGCAAGGCGCGCCCGTTGCTATCCACATGGCCGTGGCAATTGCCGGGGGCGCTCGTTGCCTGCCGGAGGGTTGAGCCGAGGTCGATGTATTGTCTCTCATTCTTCTAGCGCTTGGGGACGATGACTTCCGTACGCAAGGCACGGATGCGCTCGATGGCGCTGCTCACCGTTGGGCGGCCATTCGCCTTCTCCATTCCTTGGTCGATGAGCATGTCTACAAATTCTTCGACGGAAATATTGCGATCCTGCGCTCCGCGAATTACTGCCTCCGGAACCGTAACGGAAATGATCATAATGGCCGGCTTCCCCCGGCTTGTTCATCGGCGGGACAAAGAGCGAATCGAGTGAATATCCAGAAGAAATACGGAAAAAATGTAATGAACGGGAGACCTTCAGCAACATGCTGACGGCAAGTGGCGAAGAATCCGGGATATGCAGCGGTTCGGAGCCAAATGGCAAACCAGACTGAGCAAACACAGGCTCTAGTCCCCGAAGTTGTTGCCGGCTCTTCCAATGAACCTGTTCAGAGACTTCCTTAGCGAAGCGACAGGGCCAGGCCGGGCAATAGAATCACTAATCGGCCGCAAGCAGAACCGCGCCGATGTTTTTTTGAGCCTGTACACGAGCAGGGTGCTGTAGCAGCAGCGGCCGCCGGCGGAGTTGTCGCTGGCGCGGCAACGAGAGCCGGAAGCGCAGCGGGAACGGAAGCCGGCGCCGGTTCAGGCGCTATCGCAGCCGGAGCCGCGCCCTTGCCCTTGACAAAGACCGTGAAGGTGCCTGGCCTGTCTTCGACCGCAGACTTGCCGCATCGATTGGGCGCGCTGAGCCCGTCGCGGCGGATCAGTTCGACGCTGAAGCCGGCCCCAGGGGCATCCTCCTGGCAGAGCGACTTCTTGCCAACCCAGACCTGCAGCCAGGGGAGATTTGCCAACTGGTTTGAGAGCCGCACCTGGCCATGCGCGTCGGTGATCACTTCTTCGCGAAAGAGCTGTTCACGCATGTCGCGCCGGTCATAGCCGGCAATCAAAGTCAGATGCAGGCGTGCGAGCGGCTGGCCGTCCTTACCGCCGAGGATGCGAACGGTGATGGGCTCGTTGTGGACCACCGGAAAGCTCTCTCCCGCACCGCCTGCGGCGGCAGCCACGAGAGCCAGTCCGGCGGCAAGGGAGACGGCGAGAGGTCGAGTCATCAATTGCACCTGAAGAATCTATCGGCGCAAGGAGCTGAATCCGCATTCTTTTAATGATTCCATCTTTTTGCCGGAGTCCCGGCTGATCGCCCTTTGGCGCCGGCTTTGGCTTCGAGCAGCTTCTTGCGCTCGCGGATGAGTTTGGCCCGCTCCTTCTCCGGCAGGGCCAACACGGCCTTGGTGCGCTTGGGCAGCTTTTCGTAGATCAATGCGTGAGCACGCGTCAGTTCCTCCTCGATCTCTCTGGGACGCAACCCATCCCATCTTTCAAGAGCAACCCAGCTGTGGTTGAACATGTAGGGCGCAGGGCATATTCCCTCGTTTTCAAGCAGCTCGTGGAATCGCTCGGCCCCGCAGTGGAAGGAGAGAACGCCGGTTCTGGCGCCGTCGATGTCGATCATGGCAAACATCTTGCCCCCGGCCTCCCTGTCTCCTATCCAGTAAGCCAGATAGTGCTTCCATTTGACGGCCTCCACCACGTGTGGCAGGCCAAGGCAGATGGATCGGATGCGCTCGCTGTCCATGGTCTGAGTTTAAGCCGGAAGCGGCCTCGCGAGAAGACGCGAGGGGTGCGGAACGGCGGTTGCTCCAGGGGCTGGTTTGAGAGCAGGGCGTTCTTACTTCTTTGTTTCTTTGGCCTTGGCTTTGGCTTCGAGCAGCTTCGTGCGCTCACGGATGAGTTTGGCGCGCTCCCTTTCAGGCAGAGCCATCAGGGCCTTGGTGCGTTTTGGCAGCTTTTCGTAGATCAGCGCATGGGCCCGGGTCAATTCCTCCTCGATCTGGCGCGGCTTGAGAGCGTCCCACCGCTCCAGGGCGACCCACCAGGCTCTAGCCAGATGCGGCGCGGGCCGGATGCCTTCGATCTCAAGCAACTCGTGGAAACGTTCGGCCCCGCAGTGGAAGCTGAGTACGACATCCCCCATGCCATCGGCGTTGGTCAAAGCGAACATCTTGCCGCCGAGCTCCCGGTCGCCCACCCAGTAGACCAGGACCTCGCCCCAGTTGAGGGTCTCGGCAAAGTGCGGCAGCCCGAGACAAATCGTTCGTATGCGCTCGTTGTCCATGGCGTAAGTGTAGGACGAAATTCAAGCATGTGGAAGTTCATTTAAGGCTTCGACGAGCCGTAATTGGGAATTTTAGGGGTCAGCTTTCGCAGGAGGAATTCCTGAAAGAGATTCTGGACGGCGCTGCCGGCGAAGCCCAGGCCGGCATTCTCAAACGTCAGTGCCACTCCATTGCGATTGGCAGCCGGATAGTAGAGATTCGAGATGCCTCCTGCTGCAAGGCTCGCGGTGATGGCGGAGTAGTCCAGTTGCCAATGCCCATTGTCGCCCTTGCAGATCACCGCATTCGCGATGGCATAGAGCGCGCGCGATCGTTTGCTCCCGGTCCCTTTGTAGAAGTAGCGCGGGTCCTGTTTCATCAGGGCGGGCAGCACGGCGCCGCTCAGCATGGTGCCGATGAAGGCGTCGGCATAATTGGCCCCAAACCGCTTGGCATAACCCTGCGCACCCTGGCCGAATCCGTTGTAGCTGTTCTCGGCCTGCTCGATTCCCGCGAAAAATCCACTCGACAGAATCGTGATCGGGTCGATCGACGATCTCCAGGCCAGATGGTACTTCTGCCTGGAGGTGAGAGGCGGCGCATCGGGCACATAGCTGACATAGAAGTTCGGAATGAAGCCGAGCAGGCGCTGCTGTTCCTCTTCCTTGATCTGCTCCTGAGCGATCTCCTGTCGCGATGCATTCACCCGGACTTCGCTCGCCGCGGTGGCGATCAACAGCACGACCTGCGGCGCCTGATAGCTTTCCCCAGCGTGCAGCAGGCCGGTGATGACCTGGGTTGCGAATCCACTCGAGGAGATGGAGAGTTGAAAGGCGCCGCCAGGCACATCGTCGAAATCGAATCGGCCATTGCCGTCTGTGTTCGCCGATCGTATGGCCAGCCCAGCCTCTTCGAGGGTGATGTGGGCGCCTTCGCAGACCGTTCCGTCCCGGTCCACCACGATGCCGTGGATGCTGCCCTGCAAAGCCGACTCCTGCGTGGGCTGCGCGCTTTGCTGAGACCACGCCAGGCCGGCAAGCTCGAAGACCGCCAATAAAGCGACAATTCTGCCAGCTTCCAGCAGACGACGCCGGCCCCTCGACCCACTTCCCAGCTTAAGTTGATCTCCGATCAGTTCTGCCCCCAACCTCCGAAGCCCGGAGATCCCACCACTTCCAGAATAATCGGCGCGAATGAACCGATGCTTCATTAGACGGGGACGGCGGTGCGAGGATCACGGAAGCGGCCACTCCTTCCGATCCAAGGAGAGTATAGTCCCGGCAACTCAGCAGTTGTCGATCAGAATCTGGCCTCAAACGCACGGAAGCGCCGCTCCAACTCCCACTGTGCCGCGGACCTTTCGCTGCCATCGAGGAAGCTCTTGCAAACGGCTACAGGCTTCTCACTCCCAAGCACCTGTCCTTTGCACGCGGCTGCCGGCACGGTGAAGGCGTCGGGGGCTGCCCACAAACTGGCGCCAGGCAGGAAGCTATGCTCCATGCCGGTGCGGGCCAACTGCTTCAGGTCTTGGTAAGTAAGGTGATAGTCAATTGCGGCACGCACATATTCTCCCGTGATGTCGATCCGGCTGACTCCTTCATCGTCGGTCGAGAGCGCCACCGGGACGTGAGCGGCACGGTAAAGCGGGAAGGGATGATTGGCCCCCTTCACACCCAGAATCCCCTGGTTCGAGCTGAGGTTGATCTCTACCATCACATGCTTCTGGGCCATCTCCCTCAGCAGTCCGGCGGCATCGTCCTCATTCATCACATCCACGCCGTGGCCGATCCGCTCGGCGTGGCCCAGTTCGACGGCCTGACGGATGTGGAATCGCAGCCCCTCGGGCGGCACGAGGCCCGGAGCCAGTTCGCCGGCATGCAGGCTGACGTGCACCTTGGGGTAGACCGAGTGCAGATACTCCAGCATCTTCATCTGCAAGGTGTAGTCGCGCATGGAGAGGAAGCCGTCCTCGGGTTGGACGAAGTTGATGCCGACCCAGCTCGGCTCGTGGACGTCCATGCTCGCCTGAATGGTTTCAAAGCCCAGCAGCGCCTGCGCAAAGACCTGCTCTGGAGAAGCCTCGCGCAGCACCTGGTAAATATAGCGGACGGTCACGCGGCATGCGGGCGCGGCCTCTCGGGTACTACAGTGTTCGATGTCCTTCCGCAGCGCCTCGGCGGCGCGAACATCCTCGCGGTCCACGAAAACCTCGTCGCGCAGGTTGAGCGCAAGCAGCGTCTGGCGGTACTGGGCAAAGTCCATGTTCAGAGGGTTCTCGTGGGCAACCTGCGCCGCGTGGCTGTGGATCGGCGTCTCCATCAGCTCCAAATACTGCTGATTCTGCGCGGCGGCCCGGCTCGCTACCTCGTCCACCCACTCGCCGATGTGCTTCTTGCTCAGCCCCCCGAAGCGGCCGAAGGTCGAGAAGAACTGGTCGTGGCCGCTGAAGCCTGCCGTGGGCACAAAGCCGCGCATCGAAAATGCGTCGATCAGCCGGTCGTAGAGAGCCTGATTCGAAGACAGCTGCTCGGCCGGCGTCAGCGGTGGCGCGCACGGAGGCTTGGCAAAGCTGAGGGTCCCAGGGTCCACGCACAACCCATCCTCGCCCGCGTCGCGGATGAAGGTCTCTGCGTAGACCGCGCCCGAGAGGTGAACGTGCAGGTCCGCTCCCTTGGGAAACTGGTCGAGAAAGCCTCGCAGGGCCAATGGACCGTCCTTCATGGCGGCATCATACGCGCGGCTGGCGCGAGCCTCCGGCACGCCCGTCTGGGCATGCGCCGGAACCTGGATGGTGGCAGTCAGAACGGCAAGGACGAAACAGGAAACAAGACAGGCAGGGCGGCTCATAATGCATTCCAGTGTAGTGCAAGGGAGCAGCGGGGCTGTGTGGCTGCTCAAGTTTGGCGCTGGAAGTGGGGAGTTGATATACTGGTCCAGTTGTTGCAGCCGACTGTCCGTGGACGCCCACCCCTCTCCGGTCCAACCGGAATCCGCGCGGGAAACTGCAAAGCGAAGTTTGCGCTGAGGCCAGATAGCTCAGTGGTAGAGCGCGGCCCTGAAAAGGCCGGCGTCGGCGGTTCAATCCCGTCTCTGGCCACCACATTCTAAACGACTTAGTGAAAACCAAAAACAGGCTTTTTTAGCCGCGGGAACAATACGGGAACATTTCACGCGATGTGTTCCTCCCTCCTGGTTTTTTGTTCCCTCTTTTGTTCCCCTGTTCCCTGATCCAGCAATTTCCAAAGTTCGCGAGCCGTGTTGCCGGTCCTGGCAATGTGGCCGCGTCCCAGCTTCGCATAGCGCTCGGTCATCTTGATATTCGCGTGGCCGAGGATCTTCGCAAGTTCGTAAAGATCGCCGCCGTTCGCCGCGAGTGCGGAAATGCCATTGCAGGTAGCCGATCCAGAGAACGAGATCGGCAACGACGGCAGCGCGGGGGTTGAGTTCGAGACCGAGAAGCTGATGCGGGTCCACGGTAAGGCCGGTGTGTTCGAGGGATTGCTGCGTATCGCCGAGCGCTTGGAGGGTTTCAAGGACTTCTCCTTCGAGGCGCTTCATGTGTTCGAGGGCGACATAGAGGAAGTTGCCAGAACCGCAAGCGGGGTCGAGGACGCGGGTAGAACAGAGCTGGCGATGGAAGGCGCGCGCTGTCTCAATGGCTGCATCGCCTTGGCCAGCTTTGACCTGCTCGGAGATCACTGCTTGGGTGCTGCGCCAGTCGTCACGGAGAGGCTCGACAATCGTCGGGATGACGAGACGCTCGACATAAGCGCGAGGCGTGTAATGGGCGCCCAGTGCGTGACGTTCATCAGCGTCGAGGGCGCGTTCCAGCAAAGTACCAAAGATGGCCGGCTCAACATCGCGCCAGCGCGAGTCCGCGGCCTCAATGAGCAGGCCGAGCTGGTCACCGGTGAGCGGAAGTGCCTTGGTAGATTCGAAAAGCCCACCGTTGAATTTGAGGATGTGCGCCCGGAGTATGGGAGAAAATCCGCCGTCGTTCATGGTCTGCCAGAGGGCCTCGGCCATGGGAGGGAAGTTGTCAACATCCTTCCGAAGGCTCTCAAGCAGGTTGAGCCAACTGCGCTCGGGAAGCAGATTCACATCCTCGGCAAACGATGTGAAGATACAGCGGGTCAGGAATTCGGCAACCTGTTTCGGAGGGTAGTGCGATTCAAGATTGCGGGCAAGGACAGCCAGTTTGCCGGCAACTTCGCGGGTGACTTTGGCGGTTTCGCGTGACGGGTCTAGAGAGAGCGGGTCCAGCCATACGGCGCGAAGGCGGTCCTGGACTTCTGTTTTGTCCACGTTATTGAAGAGAATGCGGAAAGTGCGCGGGTCAGGAAAGGGAAGGTAGGCTTTCCCGGTTAGGGAGAAGTCTGCAAAGAGCTCTATGGAGTGACCCACATCGACGACAACGAGGAAGGGTGGCCAACCTTCGGAGACAGGCAACGCCTTGGCGTACCGCTCTGCCTGCCCGCGAGCGGCCTGCATGGCCTCATCCCAGCCATGCGTCCCGCGGACAGCCGTCCCCTTCTTCATCCGGTGAGGCTCTTTGGGGGAAGAGAGACGGACAGGGGAATTTGCCGATGGATTGCTGCCCTGCTTGGCTTCCAGGACGAAACAACCGCGTTTGTACAGATCGATGTAGTTTGGCGTCGTGGAACCATCAAGGTTCTGCAGGAAAACAGCCTTGTCGATCACATACTTGTTGGCGCTCTCTTCAGCTTGGCTGGGTTCCGGGCGGGGCATGTCCAGGTCGTCGCAGAGTTCAGACAGAAACAGCGCATAGTTCGCGCGCTCCGCTGCGGAGGACTGCTGCCAACGAGCTATGAAGTTGTCGGCATTCAAAGACAAGGCATTTTCCCATTCTTGATCAGGTACACGTATTTTAGTCCGACAGGGCAACCAAATAGTGCAGCTTACGGAATGGTCGTCTATCGCATAGAAGATGTTTAGTTTTTATTGGGGAGGTCAGCTTGCAATTGCAAGAAATAAGTGGTATTTATTCTTGCAGATGGTGGGCAAATCTGATGGATCAAACATTTGAAAACAAAGCTATAAGCAGAATTCGAGGCTACGGGGGAGGGTGGGCATTCTCCTCGCGTGACTTCTTGGACCTCGGAGTCCGCCCGACTATCGATTCCGCGCTCCATAGATTGGAAGGGAGAGGAGAAATTCGCCGGGTCATCCGGGGAATCTACGATTATCCGCGGACCAGCAAACTTCTAGAACAGCGCATCAGCCCCGACATCGACCAGGTCGCGAGGGCTCTTGGCCGAAAATTCCGCTGGAGGATTCAGCCCAGTGGAGCGACAGCACTGAATTTCCTCGGGCTTTCAACTCAGGTTCCTGCGCGGGCAGTGTATCTGTCGGATGGGCCAGACAGGGCCTACCAAATTGGTAATACCGCTCTGGTCTTCGAGCATACGGCCTTGAAAGAATCTGGGGTTAAGCTGAAGGAAAGCGGCCTGATCGTTCAGGCGCTCAAATCGCTTGGCCCGGAGCAAATCACGCCAGAGATCATCTCGAAGATTCGCACATGGCTACCGAAGTCGCTAGATGCCAAAGTGTTGGCGGATACCAAAACTGCAACCGGATGGGTCTACAGCGCAATCCAGCAAATCACTCAAAAGGATTCTCGTGGATATCCTTTTCCGATCGCAGCTCGATCAAACCATTCTGGCCGACCGTTAACCTGTTTAACGTCGGTAGCCGACCTTCCCGAGCGCCGGAAAAGCTCATTGACCGCATTCAGGAAGCCCCACGGACCCTGAGGTTCCGCGGAGATGTAGCGGTCCAACTTTCCCGCTGCGGCGAGCGCCGCCTCCTCTTCCTTGAAAATCGGATTTTCGATCCAATACCAATCTGGAGGCGCTCCTTCGCGGAGCACGAAAGCAGCTTTACCATCAGGATGGTCGCGATCCCACTCCGCGTACCGGAAAGTGTCGTTAACGCGAGTGCCGTATAAGCACCTCATGAGCGTCACGACCGACATTCGAGCTTCGCGCGACCGAGGATGCTTTGGTTCTGTGTAGGGCCATGTGGTGAGCCAGCAGCAGTCGTACATCCTGCCCAAAACTGCCAGCTGCGTTAACACGCATGGCCGCAGATCGAAGCCTGAACCGGGCAAGATCTGCGCAATGATCGTGTCGTCGATATCGATGTACAAAGTAGTTCCTCGCGGCATTTGCGATCTCTTCTGAACTCTGGATTTTGCCCGTAAATGAACACGGGCGACTTATCGATGGAGTAGTCCACTTATACCGAAAAACTCAATTTGCTAAGCTCGATTGCCATTGGCCTGGCCGGCGGCCGATTCGCCAAACAACGATAAGACGGATCAGCATTTGGCGACCTGGACGAAACTGGTTGTGGAGAGGAGAATCGAACTCCTGATCTCTCGATTATCGATCGAGTGCTTTGAACCAGCTAAGCTACTCCGCAATGGAGCCGAAAAGCGGAATCGAACCGCTGACCTCCTGCGTACCGAGCAGGCGCTCTTCCAACTGAGCTATTTCGGCAACAACTTTGGTGCGGACGGCAGGACTCGAACCTGCGATGAACTGGGTGTAGGCCAGCCGATTTAGCCGCTAATCTACGTCCGCAAAACTAATCCCTGTTCGCCATGCTGAACGTCTTCGGTCGCCCTCCCGTTGGCCAGTTCCAGTCGCTCACTTCACACACGGCCCTCGACTGGTTGCACACCTGACATGTTCCATTCCAGAA
>Ga0302140_10005246_pt1 | contig 16389 bp, 18 predicted proteins | sample I_Bog_E1_1_FD_202095 | JGI IMG/M metagenome (GOLD analysis project Ga0302140, IMG submission 202095) | Peat permafrost microbial communities from Stordalen Mire near Abisko, Sweden - I_Bog_E1_1 | ecosystem: Environmental > Terrestrial > Soil > Wetlands > Peat | place: Sweden: Abisko, Stordalen... | reverse complement strand
GAGAGGGTCCAGCAAAAAGCTCTTACAAAGGACAGCAGGGGTCGATTCACGTCCAAGTTGAAATCCTGATTGAGACTGGTGGGCGAGGGCGATCTACGCGCGCGAAGAAAAAACAAAGATGACAACGATGGAAGTACCCGCCCACTTCCCAAATCAGACCACCAAGGAGGAAGCGTCTGCAGGGGAATGGGACTGGACCGACGTGGAGGTCCCGTCCGAGGGGTACGCATTCATTCGCACCCTCAGTTCATGGAGAATTGCGACGGTTTACTCAAGGGCGATGGTTGCCCCACATGCGACTTCGCACCTAGGGCATTCCTGGATCATGTCTAGTTAGTCGACCGACAACTCGATTCGGCGGCTGCCAAGACAATATCGGCAGCGCCAACCGCCTGGATCGAACAGCCCGATATTCCGTTCGCTTCCTCAGTTGTCATGGGCACCGACGGAGTATCGCTGAATCCACTCACGCCAGAATCGGCCGGTTCTGGATTCACAATCAACCAGCACAGCTCACCGACCGCAGATCTAGCCATGCGAGTGGGGGACGCTCTGCGACGGCTTTTCTATTGGATTGCTGCGGCAAATTCATGACCATTGCCCGCATATGCATTGCCAATCTCACCGGTGAATCCCACCTTCAGCCGTGGCCAATCCTCATTCGCCTCGGCTGATTTTTTCGAAAGGACAACACACTATGATTTCCGCCGAAGCACTATGCCACGCGCTCCTAGAGGGACGCAGCATCGACAAAGCGCTAACCAATCTTCCACTCTATGAAATGCGCTATATCGCCAGGATCCCAGCCGAGATCTATCACACCTCTCAACGGCTCGGCTGGCGCTTCTTTGCCGTTCCACGACTTGGCCAACCTACAGGGACTCACTTACATCTCCGCGAAGCCACCAACGATCTCGAGAAGCTCACGCAATGGGCGCGCAGTGGGCCACGCTGGGCTTTGGCCACGGGACCCCTTTCCGGCGTGCTTGTGATGGTTGTAGACGGCATAGCTGGTCAAAACTCTTTGATTAAAGCCTGTTCAGATAATTGGAGCTGGCTCGATACACTTCGCACGCAGGCTGGACAGCGACGCTTCATCTTCTTCGAATGGCCATACGGCCGACGTCAGATCAGGGGACGCAACTACCTTGCCGAAGGACTGTATATTCTCGGCGCGGATGATTGGCTGTTCATGCCACCATCCCGGGAATTTAATGGTGACCTACATGTCTACGTCGATCCTCAACCGGTTGCTCAGGCGGAACCGTGGCTCCTTGACCTCGCTTTCGAACCGAAAGATGAGGGGGGCAGTTCGCCGCAGTTCGTCTCAAGCGGTTTTGAGAACTGTCAGTCGTCTGATCTCTGGGAAGATGTTATCTACTAAAAACTGGGCGATTGGAGTACCGGCCTAGAAGGCCGGTACTCTATGAACCGCCACACAACCTTTCGATGTGTATTTCGTTGTTTGTCCTTCCACGTCGCCAGGCGCTGCGAAGAATCTCTGCCATGCCCGAATAAAGGACCTCGAAAGGAATTACCTCCATTGCCGATTCAGAACCGTGCCGCTAGACAGATTAGAAGCGATCGGGCGCAAACGCATCGATGTCGACCCAACAGATGCGGCGATTTTTCCAACTACCGCGAAAAAAGCTCTTGAGTAAGGCGACTGGCCAAGAGTGATCTTGGTCATGCAAAGGAAATCCTGAAGTTCATTCCAACTTGTGCCATCCAATCGCGCTGCTGCCTTAATTAATTGCTTTCCTAACTTGGGTTACGAGGGGCGACTCGTCGAACGCGTACATGAGATGGACGGAACTCATAGCGCGGGTGAGGCCGACATAAAACAGCCGACCGGCTTCGTCGACTGCTTCTTTCGTCTTGTCGTAGGTGCTCGGAATCGCGCCCTTCTCCAAGTTGATCATGATAACGGCTTGGAGCTCCAGCCCCTTCGAGCTGTGCAGAGTCATCAAATTGATCTGGTCGGGACTTCTGCCCTGATGCCCCAATGTCTCGACCGTGTATCCGGTGCGAAGCACAGGTGATTGTCACGATGAATCTGAAGGATTTTCCCAACGAAATACTTCAGAAGTACGAAATAGAAGCGCATCACCCAGACGAATTCATTCTCCACCTCATTGACCTCGCCCCCGACGCAGTCATGGATGCCGCCGAAACGCACCGCCAAAGTCTCAAGAACCCGCCGAAGTCCGTTGAAGAATTTCTCGCCTCGCTCGAAGCGCAAGGCTTACCACAATCCGCGGCTGCTCTGCAGATGCTGTATCAGCGAGCAACTGAGATCGAGCGCTAGAATGCTGGCTTCTTACGGCTGTGTGTTTTGGAGATGCGGGGGCAGGTTAGGAGAGGTAGGGACTCTTCGGCTCGACCAGATACGGCGCCTCAGCCGGAATCTTATCGATCACTTCTTTGATCAATGTTTCCAGATAAGCAGTTTCTGCATCAAGCTGGTTGGATAGTGCCCGAAAGTCCGGAACATGATATACGGTTGCGTATACTCCTCTTGGCTCAAATGTCGTCTTCCAGAGAATGATCCTGCGGTTCTCTGTCTGTCCCGCAGGTACTGGCCATCCGATTTGGCTGGTGACCGGAACATTCCTCACAATGCCAAGCAGGAACTCATGCATGGCACCGTCTGGAGTCAGTCCGGTATGCAATACCGTAAACGAGCCGTTCAGGAGCAAGTTTAGAGCGTGGCTTGTATCTGCCGCCTTTTGTTCAGCCCGCTGTGCGCGAAACATCTGATTGTGTGCCGCAATTCTAGATCTCTTTTTGTGCCTGCCATTGCACCTCCTAACACTAACTGATTATGACGAGACTGCGACCTTTACGATTCTGCCAGAGTCCTTGCTTGACGTAATAGTCTATCGCAGATCAGGACTAGACTTTACCGCGGAATATAACAGAACCATTGCAGACCGGTTCGGACTTGAGGGAGTTCAGAAACTAACGAGGCGTGCATGCGAAAGACTGCCTGCGCCCAGGGCAGTCTTCGATCAGAACAATTCGATGGCCGGCCCACTTTGGTCGTTGTCTGACTCGCCGCCAACCACAGCGAGATGGGTCACGGTCTGGCTGGCCATTTTGTAGTTGTTAAGATGGGACTCCAGCAGTGTCTTGAAGGTTGTATCGAAGATGCCGTCCCAACCGGGACGCCCCTGTGTCCCGGTCAGCCGTAACAGGTGGTTTTGCATTTCCAACAGCGCCTGCTGCACGTGCTCCATTCTCTGCCGCATCACATCCTGGAACTGAATGTGTCCCATGGCAGCCAACAAGTGGTCCACGCCCTCCCGATGACCTGCTTCCACGTCGGAGATCACAGCAAGCTGCACTTGGGAGCTATCGCTGAAATCCCTCTGCATTTGGGTCAGGTCGCCGACCAACCGCTGTAACTCTTCAATTCCGTGCTTATTTTCAAGCGCCTTTTGTGCATCGAGCATTTTGGCGGCCACTTTATTGGCCGTGGTATTGAGCTTTTCAGCGATCTCTGCGGCCGCGCTGGTAGACCGCTTGGAGAGTTCCCTGACTTCATTCGCCACCACTGTGAAGCCTCGACCGGCATTCCCGGCGCGCGCTGCCTCAATCCCCGCGTTTAGCGCCAACAGACTGGTCTGTTTGGCGATGGATGAAATGACTTGAATAATGGGCGTCAAGGCTGTGACATCCTCAGCCAACAAGCGGATCTGCTCGTAATTGCCATGCATCTCGCAGGCTTGCTCTCCCAACTTGGCTTCTAGCTTGGAGATGAGCAGATTGTTCCGGTCCACGCGGCCGCTGGTGACTTCAGCCAGAGTCTTTCCACTCTCGACGGAATTCGTGATGCGCTCCATTTGTTGACTGGATTGTGCGCTGAGCAGATTGAGTTGCCCGATCAGGGCCATAATCTCGCGCTCGGATTCGGCTAGAGACCCACCAATCTGCTCGTGCATCACGCCGATATAGGGCTTGCTGTCTTTGAGGTCTATATCGATTGCCTTATGGATGGCTCGTTCACGCGATAGGTCTTCGTAGCTAAGCTGACCGAAAGCCCACATATCGGAGATGCCGCGTTTGGCTCCTAGCCAGTTGAACCATTGGATGACAAGGAATGGCGCAATAACTAACAGAGCAATCAAGTAGACAACGCGCATCCACTCGGGAATGGCAAGTTGGCCTTGAGTAAACAATAAGCCGATTCCGAGCAGCACGCTGCAAATCAGTGCAATAGCCGTTTGAATCAGAATGCGCAGTTTGATGCGGTGAAGCCGCAGATCGCGATCGCTCATGACTTCGGCTCCTCAATCCACATCCGGCCAACCGGCGCGTAGAAAATCCATCCAAGTTCTGTAGACGGCATTAGCATGTTCCGGCTAGGTTCCGGGCAAAAGCTGCTTAACAACCTTGAGCAGGTCGCCACCCGAAATCGGTTTCACCAGCCATCCGGTAGCGCCGAGACGTCTGCCTTCGTCGCGCTTGGCAGTTTGGCTCTCAGTGGTTAACGTTAAAATGGGAAAGAATCGGCAGCCGGGCAGTGCTCGGACTTTGCCGATCATTTCCAGACCTCCCATGACGGGCATATTGATGTCGGTAAGGATGAGTGCGGGCTTGAGTCCGCCTTTCAACTTGTCGAGTGCCTCCTGGCCATTGCTGGCAGATTCAACTTGAAAGCCACCCAGGGACAGGGAACTCTTGAGGCTCATCAACATCGTGGCAGAGTCATCGACAATGAGAATTGTTTTCGCCATGTGCGCCCCTTAACTCACGGACTTCAACGCGGGTTCCAGCCATGCCCGCAGTTCGTCATTCTTCGGCCAGCTCAATATGGCTGTTTTTGCCGCTATCAAGACCTGAAGGTTGGCGGTGTGGAGGTGGCTCAATTCAGACAGATCCGCTTTGGCGGAGGGTCTGGTCTGAAGCCATTCGAGCAGCCCTTCCGCTTCTTCAACGCTCACCTCGTCACGAAAGATAGCGCGGTTCTTCTTAAATTCAATTGGCATCAGACAATCTCCCGAATATTGAGGATCATGAGCACCGATCCATCCCCCATGAGAGCGGAGCCGGAGTAGGTAGGCAGATTGGATAGGAAACCAATCAAAGGTTTCTGAATGACGCCGATTGTTTCCTGAAATCCATCGACCAACAGGCCCAACTCCGCACCCCCCGCGTGAACCAGGAGTACAGATAGTTCATCGTCAGAATTTGCTTTATGGACAGCCCTGATCCCTAACAGGGCATTCAGACTTTTCAACGGCACGATGCGCCCACGCATGACAGCCGTCTGGCTCTGTTTGATCGCGTGGATTGCACTCCGGGGAATGCGAACTGTTTCAACAACATGGTCCATGGGCACGCCAAACAGTTGATGGTCGGACTCGACGATCATTACCTGCGTCACTGCCATCGAAAGCGGCAGCGAAATGCAAATCGAAGTGCCTTTGCCTAATTCGCTTCGAATAATGACAGTGCCATTGATCTTCTCGACTGCGGAACGAACAACATCCATACCCACGCCGCGGCCCGAAAGATCGGAGACGACCTTGGCAGTAGACAGGCCGGCAGCGAAGATGAGATTGATGGCCTCTTGGTCGCCGATGCGTTCCAGCGTCGCTTCGTCGATGATTCCCTTTTCGTACGCCTTCTGTTTGATTACCGCAGGGTCAATGCCCTTGCCATCGTCAATGATCTCGATCACGACGCGGTCTGCCTGTTGCGCGGCGCGAATGGTCAACTTTCCGGTTGCCGGTTTACCCGCGGCAAGCCGCACCTCGGGAGTTTCCAAGCCGTGATCCAAGCTGTTACGAACGATGTGTATGAGCGGATCGGCGAGCGACTCGATAATGTTTTTGTCGGCCTCGGTCTGCTCTCCTTCGAGTACAAGCTGAACTTCCTTGCCAAGCTTCCGAGAGGTGTCGCGCACCAGGCGCGGAAAGCGCTGGAAGATGAAGGAGACAGCCATCATACGAACCTGCATGATAGCGTCTTGCATCTCATCGGCGATGCGGTTGATGATTGAGTACTGGCCCTTGATCTCACGCGAAAGTTCGCGCACGCCGAACTGCGCCTCTGCCCGCTCTGCCAAATACGGAAGCGCATTCTTCGACACCACCAGTTCGCCGATCAGGTTCATCAGGCGGTCGACCTTCGCTTGATCCACTTTGAGGCTCTTGGGACCATTCTGCGCATCTTCGGCGCGCCTGCCAAACTTGACGGGGTCATCTGCCGGAGCAATGCCGGAACCACTCTCTGTCAAGGGACTTTCGTCTACTTTATGTTCAAATTCAGTTGCGACAATACCATCGTCACTGCGTTGCAGGCACGGAAGACTGAGCTTAGAAGAACTAAATCCATGCACATCGAGCCATGCCACCAAAAGCGTTTTATGGCCGGTCGCGAGAGCGTCGTCGAGCGCCGCTTGAATGTCGGTCAGGGCAGACTTATCGCCAGTTGCCAGGCAGAGGTTCGCGAGCACTGTTGCAACAGACTTGAGCCGCCCGGCGAGCCATGCGGGACTATCATCAAGCAGAAGAATCTGCCGCTGAGACGCGAGAATCCGGTTGAGCGCGGCCTGGTCGCTCTCCGAGAGCGGCGCAACTCGCTGAGCAGCCGATGACTCCCGGCTCTGCTCGTTCACAAGCCACTCTGGACTAATGGCCGATATTTCGACTTGATCAGGAAGATAGCGATAATATTGGTCCAGTTCCTCGCGAGGGCAGGAAGTCAGCAATTCGAACCCGAGAAGACAACTATAAGTGTCCAACTCGAGGAGTGGCGGCAACGCCTCCGATAGAACGACGCGACCCCATATAAGTCCTGGCGCCTGTCGTGCGCTGTTCAGCGGATCATCCCCGTTGAAGAAACATTCTCGCTGGGGTTTATAGACAATCCAATGTAGTTGCTCTCCCTGCTGGCACTGGACAATGGCCGCCGTGCGCACGGCTTCAGGGATGCAATCAAGCGGAGGAAACAAGGATGCTGGAACATCTACTGGCGCGGCGTGGGCGCATGTGTCTGTGGAAGGAGCATGGTTAGAGCTGGCCGATTTAGCATCGCCCTGGTTAGCGCTTACACTCGGCATCAGAGCCCGCAATGCTTTAGCCATGCGGCTAGAGTCCTTGGCGCGAGAAGCATTTATGCGCTGAGATGATTCAATATCGCCGCAAAGAACGCCTACAAAATCCATTGCTTCAAGCAAACGGTCTGCCAACTCTCGCGAGTAGACAACGTCGCCGTTCCTAACCGTTCCCATCAGGTCTTCGCCTGCATGAAGCAAAGTTGTCATTTCAGGAAAGGTGAACAAGCCGCTGTTGCCCTTCAACGTGTGAACGGAGCGGAAGAGTTCATTGATTATTTCTTCATCGTCGGGCGCGGCTTCCAGTTGCATCAGCTTGTTGCCGATACTTTCCAAAAGGTCGCGGGCCTCGGAGAGAAATTGCTCCAATAATGGGTTTATGGGCAAAGGTGTCGATGTCATTGATTTGCCTCCCCAAGTAAAAGGCGGGTATAGGAAAGAAGCTGCAATGGGTGAACAGGTTTGATTAGGTAGCTGTTGGCGCCCGAGCGATAGGCAGCAACTTCGTCCCTGGCGGCGGCTTCGGTGGAAATCATAATGGCGGGTGACTGCGTAATGTCCTGTTGGCGCAGTTCGCGCAGAAAGCCGAATCCATCGAGCTTGGGCATATTGATGTCCACGACGTAGAGATCGAAGGGCGCATCGAGGGCCTTCTCCAAGCCCTCGATGCCATTCCATGCCTCCTCAACCGCGTAACCGGCGGATTCAAGAATGCCGCGGTGATACATGCGCACGGTGGCCGCATCGTCAACAATCAGGACGCGTTTCACTTGGTCTCCAGACCTTTCTGATAAACAATTGCTTCAGGAAATTTGCGAACCTTGAACAAAGAAGAGATGCGGCTCATCGATTCGGAGTGCCCCAGGCATATAAAGCCGCCCGGATTCATTGCTTCATAGAATGTTTCAGCAGCCGTCTGCCGGGATATGTCATCGAAATAGATGAGCAGGTTACGGCAGAAGATTATGTCGAAATTGCGATAGGTGAGCGTTTCCGATGGTTCGGCGAGATTGACTCGCGTGAACTCGACTGCGTCCCTGATGTCGTTGCACAGTTGGTATTCTTCGCCGATGCCTTTGAAATATTTCTTAAGCCAGGGGGCCGGCATATGCTGCACGGAACGAATGGAATAGCGGCCCGCGCGCGCACGGCGCAGGACGCTGGTATCAATGTCAGATGAGATGATCTCCACATCCCATTTACTGATGCCGGGCCAGTTTTCCATCAGGTACATGGCGATTGAATAGGGCTCTTCTCCAGTCGAAGATGGAATACACCAGATGCGAATCGCATCCGAACCGATTCTGTGCCGGACGATCTCTGGAAGAATGGAATCGACCAGGCATCGGAACTGATACTCCTCGCGCAGAAAGTATGTTTCATTCACCGTCATCAGGTTGGTAAGTTGCTGCAGTTCCTCACCCGAAGCCTGAAAACGCAGGAGTGTAAAGTAGCCACGGAAGTTGCCGGTGCCAGTTGCCTCAATACGTTCGACGAGGCGCTTATCCACGAAATAACGCTTGGTCGGCTCAAAGTAAATGCCGGTTCTGCGATAGAAGAAATCCTTGAACTTCAAAAAGTCTTCGTCGCTGATTGTCGGATCCGGTAAAGGCGCGTATGCCGTGGTCACAGCGTCAGACCTCACGAATGCGTTTGAGCGCCAGATCGGCGGCAAACTGTATATAGGGTTCGGACGCAAAGCGGGCCTTTAGTCTAATTAGAGGATCAACGGCTGCCTCCGAAGCAACCTCGCAGAGCAGATCGACCGCGGTGGCGCAGACATTGACATGAGACTCCTGTTCGATGACTTTGATCAGCCAGCTCTCAGCCTCAGGGTGCCGCTGGGAATCGAGAATATTCACTGCGAAGATGCGCACATCCGGATCTGGGTCGGCTAGCAAGGAGCGAAGAATAGGATCTACCTCACTGCCCATTTGCTTGAATGCCTCTATAGCTACATTGCGCAGCGCGGCATCTTCGCTACGGAGACAATCAACCAGTCCGCTAACCGCTACTGGATTGTTCAGACGAAGCAGGGCGTTGAGGATCACCTCCCGAACAGAGAGATCTTCCTCAAGCTTGAGACGGTTAACTAGTGTCTTGGCTGCGTCGGGGCAGCAGGCGAGTGCGCGTGCTGCCTGACGTCGGCCGGCGGCATCTCCTTCCTCCAGGGCTGCGGCAAGCCCGTCGCAATTCCGCTCGTCGTTCGGCTTGCCACGCTCTGCGAGTTGAATGATCTTTTGCTTTACAAGGCCCATGATTATTTCCCTAACACTACCGGCAAGCTTGAAACCTGCACAGTGAACTTTCCCTTAACGACCGGCCCAGGATATGAGTTGCGCGGCAACTTTTTCTGCACTGAGGACGAGGCTTGCTCCGCCCTTCCTGACCAATTCTGCAGGCATGCCATATACCACCGCCGAGTCTTCCGATTCCGCAATAGTTCTACCGCCACGTTTCTTGATCTCGGTAAATGCATCCGATCCGTCGTGACCCATTCCGGTCAATAACACCGCTGTCGTTTTCGCCGGATCAAAATGCTGCAGCACCGATTGTCCGAGCAACTCGACCGAAGGGTGCCACAGATACTGCGAGTTCTCGGGCGCGGGCAAAATGGTGAGTTTGCCAGCTCTGCTTGCCAGCAGCGTGTCCGCTCCACCTCGCCCAATGTAGACACTGCCGGGCACAATTGGCATGGCACTACCTGCCTCGACAACTGACATTGCGCAACACTGATTTAGCCGCTCGGCGAAGGCCCTGGTAAACGCCGCCGGCATATGCTGCGCAACTAACACAGGCCATGGAAAGTCCGCAGGCAATCCAGATAGAACAATCTCAAGGGCGCGCGGCCCGCCTGTGGATGCACCGATGACTACCACGCCGTCGCTTGCTCCCTTACGCGCGGCCAAGGCAGTGGACGCAGCGGCCGCTTTTGTGCGCTCATCCTGCATGCGGCGAACTACCGTTCCGGCAGCTAGACTTTTTGCCCCTTTGCCCTTCGGCCGAGCCCGTGCGGCCCCGCGAACCTTCGCCACCAACTCCGCAGAGACCCTGTCGATGGACAGGGAGATCGTTCCACCTGGCTTAGTAATGTAATCCACCGCGCCCAGATTTAGGGCTTCAAAGGTAGCTAAGGCGCCCTGCGCGGTGAGTGATGAAACCATCACTACCGCGACAGGCCGCTCAGCCATGATGAGAGATAGCGCGGTTAATCCGTCCATCTCCGGCATGTTGATGTCCAATGTCACAACATCCGGCTCGAACTCGCGGTTTTCCCGCACCGCTTCTTCACCGTTTCTGGCCTGGCGGATCTCAAAGTCTTCCTCGGCCTGAAACATCGCCATAAGCTGGCGGCGCATCAAGGCCGAGTCGTCGACAATCAGCAGCTTGATCATTGGATTATCCCGTGACCGCGGCCAGCGCCACGATCTCGTTCTGCTCCATCAGGTGAGGGGGATCGATCAGTTGAACCATCCGCTTTTGCTTCTCAAGGTTAGCCATACGGCTTAGCAGCCGGCTTTGGTCCTTGGAAAGCTGTGGCGCGGGTTCAATTGCCGCTTTGGGAATCATCAACACCTCGGCCACTTGATCGACAATGAATCCTGTACGCACATCGGAGATGAGAAACACCATGATCCGCTGACGATCGGTGCGTTCCACCTGCTTAAGACCCAGGCGCAGACGCAGGTCGATCACCGGTAGCACGCTTCCGCGGAGATTTATGACGCCCTCGACGAACGATGGTGCCTGGGGTACGCGGATGAGTTGTTCAGGCACCCGCACAATCTCTTGCACGCTAGCGATTGGCGCGCCGAACTCTTCCTTGTCAAGACGGAAGATAACCACTTGTTCGTCATCGTCCAGGTTACCGTTCGTTGCTTTGGTTTCCTGTTCCTCTTCGAAATCAGTATCATTCACGGTGTTCAGTGCCTCCTTGATCACAGAATGTCCAAAGAGATTGCGCGCAGTCACGATCGACACCATGCGTTTTCCATTGTCCAGCCGGCAGATTGCAGTTATCTCAGCAAGATTTCCCTCACGAGCAAGTAGTGCAGGAAGCGCGTCCACGCCGGACTTTGAGACCCGGAGCACTTCGCTGACCGCGTCCACCACCACACCCACCGAAATACCGTCTAATGTAAGTACGACGATGCGGCTCTTTTCGTCCAGGTCACGGTGAGGAAGTGCGAACATGCTGCGCAAGTTGACCAGGGGAAGCAGGCGACTGCGCAGGGTCATTACCCCCAGAACATGCGATTCCGAGTGTGGCACATGAATGACAGCCTCTGGAACCTGCACGATCTCCTGCACCTCTTCGATTGCGATGGCATACTCCTGGCCATCGACATCGAAGCTAACCAGTTGCAGTTCGTCGCTCGTTTCTTCTTCTTCGTTTTGCGCGCCGGCTTCGACGACTCCGGCAACGTCAGAATTCTTTGAGATTGCCGCGATCTGCGAGAACTCGCGCTCGATGAGCTTGGCAAAATCCAGAACCATGATCATTGCGTGACCGCCGACATCTTTGATAAGTCCTGAGAGCACTTCGGTGTTCACCGTTGTCTTGATTGAGCCCACGTCTTCGATGTGGCTGGCTTCGACACCGACCACGCTTGATACGCGGTCAACTACAAAACCAACCGGCTGACCAACGTCCACAACCAGGGCGCGGGTCGAGTCATCATGTTCTAGCTCAGGAAAACCGAAGAGCCGCCGCAGTGAGATGATGGGCAATACCTTGCCCCGCAGATTTGCTAGTCCTTCCAATGCGGAAGGCGCGAGAGGCACGCGCACCACCTCGGGAACGCGAATGATTTCCTTCACCGGCGACATATCCGCCGCGAAGACCTCATCCCCAGCCATGAAAGTGACGAACTGTTGAGTTCCTTGTTGCTTGTTGGAGGCGCTCTCGTCGACCTCGTTCACTTGTATCTCCGGGGCGAGTTCCTCGATAATTGGATCATCGAGAAGCGCGGCCCCACCAGTTTTTTGCTTCGATGTTCGTGTCGTCATGATGGCCTCCCCTTACGCCGCGCTCTGCAGTTCATCCGCGAGAGATGAAATCTCTTCGATGGCTGCTGCCAAATCCTCAGCGCCCTTGGACTGTTGTTGGGCCGCGCTGGCTGCTTCTGTGGCAGCCTTATCCGCCTCTGTTGCGGCAGCGGAAATCTGCTCAATGCCCTTCTTTACCTGGCCAAGGGCCGCGGCGATTTCTTCCGATGCGGAGAGAATCTCCTGCGTGCCTTTTTCGACGGCAACAATGTCGGTCTCTATAGATACCAGATCGTTTGTTGTGGTCTTGGCCTTCGCCACCTCGGTAACAGCCGATGCAACGATCTCGGTCAGGTCGCGCCCTACAATGCCAATCTGATCCTGAACGGCTTTGACTAAATCCTTGATCCGGTCGGCATTCTCCGACGAGTCATGAGCCAGGTTGCGAATGTCGGTAGCAACCACAACGAAGCCCTTGCCGAACTCTCCGGCGCGAGCTGCCTCGATGGCGCCATTCACGGCGAGCATGTTGGTCTGGATGGAGACCGTACTGATGGCCTCGACGATCTTGTCAATCCGTCTGGAAACCAGTTCCAGGTCGTTCATCTGCTTGATGCTGCCGCGAGAGGCGTCTGCCGATGTGGACAGACCTTCGATCAGCCCGTTGACTGCCGTCTTGTTTTCGCCCAGCAGTTTCTTGATGGAAACCACCTTCTCCGCACTTGCTGTAGCGCGTTTCTGGGCAATCTCCAGGCCTTTCTCGATCTGATTGGTGGCCGCGGCGGACTCTTCCGATGCCGCAGATTGAACCTCGGCGCCTTTGCGGATTTGACCAAGAGCGGTCATGATCTGTGCACTGGAGCGATTGATCTCCTGTACAGCCGATGAGAGTTCCTCAGAGGAGGAGGCTACCTGCTCGGCACTCTTGGCAACATCGGTCGAGTTCTTCAGATCTTCTGCCAACTCTGCCAGGGCCTGCGCAGCCTGCTCGCATTCGGCCAGCGCCTGGGTTTGCTCGGCTACGGTCTTGCCAGACTCTTCAGCGGCAGCGGACTGCTCTTCGGCTGCAGCGGCAATGTTTTGTGAACCCTTTAACGCCTGTTGGGATGCGACATTGGATTGCGCGGCGTTGGCGGAGATCTCCGCGATGCCCTTCACGATTTCCACCGCATCGAGACGGATCTGCTCCAATTGCACCGTTACGAGTTTGCCCTTCTCAACTTCCTCTTCCATCGTTTTGGCGGAGGTGTTGATGCCGCCGGCGATGTTCTTGACCTCTTGCTGGATCTGCCCGACCAATTCCTGGATCTGCTTGGCACTTTTTTCCGAAGTCTCGGCCAGCGTCCGCACTTCGTCGGCGACAACTGCAAAGCCTTTGCCGTGCTTGCCAGCACGCGCGGCCTCAATAGCCGCATTCAGAGCCAACAGATTGGTCTGGTCGGCGATACGCGCCACGGCCTTGACGATGTCGCCGATATTGGCGGCCTGGGTTTCAAGCTCTGTAACCATCTTGACTGATGCGATCTGTCGCTGCGCCGCAGTGCCAATGTTGGTGATCAGGCTGGCAACATCGCCATTAGTCCGAGCGATCAGCGCTTGAACAGCTTCGCCTTTGTTGCCGCTCAGTTCGGCGTTCTGCAATTGCCGCGCGATGGAGACACCCACCTGCTGAAAGGCCGCCAGAGACTCCTGTGCCGCGCTCGACGCCTCTTCAGCTCCGGTTGCGATCTGATCGCTGGCGCGCTTCAATTCCTCGGCGGCTGACGATGCCTCTGCAATGCCCGACGCCAGTTCGCTGGTGGCCGCGGCAATGCGCTCTGCTGCCTGCTGTTGTTTGGCGAGTGTCCTCGCCTTCTTGCGTTGCGCTTCCGCCTCGCGGGCGGTCACAGCCGAACTTTTTCCTTCAAGGGCGGAGATTGCCTGTACGGCAGCCTTCCTGACGAGCGCCATGTCTTATTCCTTTTGTGCTGGCTCTTCCAGAGTCGGAGTCCTGTGATTTTCTTAGGCTGGAAATCGCGAAGCGGTGAGAAGTGCGTGAGAGTGTGCGTAGACGCCGATGGAATGCGCCCTGCAAGTGACAGTGTTGAGTAGGAACTCTTCACTGGGCAATAGCAACAGAAAGCTGTTCAATTCGGCTCACTCTTATAGATCTCTCCCAAACTGGAAGCTGGAGCCAAATCAGGACGGCCGTTGCGCGATTATGCGCAGGCAGGAACTGAAGTGCTGCACAACAGGTGCGGTCGATGGCGAGGAGGAAGTCTCGATTGTGTGCGGCCGTATCGAGAAGATGTCGCGAATCAGCAGCATCTCAATTCCAGGCGCGATATGCACATTTACACGACAGAAAGCAAATAATGGAAATTAGTGCGAGGAAGAAGAACGCATGCTATTTTCTTACAAATCCGGGCGGCTACCGTTTTCAGAATCTGATGCGCGCCGCATAACGGAGCGCGCTCATGCCCGTCGGGCGGGTCAAGAAAATGCCTCCCGCTGAAGCGGGAGCGCAAATAAGGGTGGGAAGACGGGCAGTCACAAACCCCGACTCATTGGCCGCACTGCGCTGGATGCTCTCGAACGCAGTCGTTTCGCGACACGCTCAACGTGCTTATCTGACTGCATTCGATGGTCTGGTCAAGCTAGCGGCAGGCCGGCCTATCTCGCGCATGATCCTGATGGAGTACCGTGCATCGATGGTCGCCGAAGGCCTCAGCGCCGCGACCATCAACCAACGACTCTGCGCAATTCGCAAACTCGTCAACGAAGCACGCGAGAACGGCCTTATCGACCCAGCCGAAGCGGTTCGACTCACCTCTGTTCCTGGGGTGCCCCAGAACGGGGTTCGGCTTGGAACCTGGCTCACAAAGGAAGAAATCTGTCTTCGCAGAAGCCGGAGGCAAGGCCGTCAATGCGCTGCGGTGTGCAGCGAAGAAGAAAGACATAAAACACAATTCGGAGACATTCATCCTCGCGCCATCGAAAGCCTTTTGCACGCGACGAGCTTCCTGAGAGCCCTACCGATCACCGAAACCCTTCCCGCAGAACCGATCTTTTCATGCCAAATTCAGATCAACAACAGGAGTCGTTTTATGAATTTCCCTACTGTCAGTAGCAGGGGACCGCCTCTCTTGAGAACAATGCTCGCCCAAAGTGGTCCTCTTGATTCTAAATATAGGCACACGTCAGACTCTAGCAGCCACGATGAACCCGGGCGAGAGAATCCAGAAGCGATCGAGGGCAATAGGCGATTATTCAAAACCGCCTAAATTGCAATTGCTTCTGCATCTCGACAGCATCATCACTACGTTGTCAAGGTGTCTTCGATTCCCCGGTTGGTTCGGTCGCGTTTTGACCCTGAACCTCAGAAGGCATCCAAATTGGGTTCGCAGCTGCTTCAGTTCCAATGCCATCCGGCCGAAGATGAAGTGAGGTGAGATTAATCGGCATGGCTTCATGAGCTATCACCCGCTCATGCACGACTCGTAACATCGCATCAGCAACATTCAACGTTAACTCAAATCAACTCTCAGCCGCAGCACGCCTTCAGGGCGTTAGCTGCGGCTGAATTATTTTGGAGAACACAAAGATGAAATCAGTCGAGGGATTTTTGACCAACCTGCATCGTGGCCTTCCGAAGCCGGTAGCTCACTACTTTCACAACGACATGCCTATGGATATCGAGTTCGCGGCGTCGCGGGGTCTGAAGTTAATGCCTCTCCGCGGTGTGAGCCGGTTTGCCTCCGCCGCTAGACCGCGTTTTGAATATCCGACCTCAGATATAGTGCATCTGCGCTCTTTCGGAGCTGGATCCGCCGTCTCGTGGGCCATGGCAACGGATGACGAGGTAATGGTTCTCGAGTACAACCCCGCAATCGGCAGACACTCGCTTTGCGAACTGTGCGACGGCGACTGGGAAGCTTGGCACAACACCCTGCAATTTCGGTCCGGCTCTGCTCTCAACGCGACTCAATTCCTCCTCTTCCGTCATGCCGGGCGGCGACTACGCTCGCTAGGATCACGCTCCGCGGGCATCTGTATTCACGCTTACGGCGACATGGTAGTGGTGCCACCAAGTCGTCCTCGGAGTGGACCTAAGCTGAGCTGGTCGAATACTTCCGGCATCCAAGAAGTTCCTTGGTGGCTTGTGAATCCCGAGTGCGCCGACGAGAACCTGTCCCTCCGGTGGTTGGCTGCATAACACGCACAGTAGACGCGGCATATACATCACGCTGCTTCTGATCCTTGCCTGCGTCCCAGTGAGATGCAACTGGGACGCAGGCACAAACCACTTCACTCGAATGTTGATTGTCAAAAAGAGAAAAAACTTAATGGACGAATTA
>Ga0302140_10005245_pt1 | contig 16390 bp, 13 predicted proteins | sample I_Bog_E1_1_FD_202095 | JGI IMG/M metagenome (GOLD analysis project Ga0302140, IMG submission 202095) | Peat permafrost microbial communities from Stordalen Mire near Abisko, Sweden - I_Bog_E1_1 | ecosystem: Environmental > Terrestrial > Soil > Wetlands > Peat | place: Sweden: Abisko, Stordalen... | reverse complement strand
AGACTCGCATGGATTAGGAAAAACAGAAGTTCAATACCTTGAATCAGAGTTGGTGAAAATCGCGCAAGAAAACAGAACATCGATTGTATTGAATAGAAACGTGCCAACGAAGCCAAACATGTCTCGACAGTCAGAGGCAATGGCAGCCGTTTTTCTAAGTGAAATTTTGCTGATCCTTCCGATTATCGGAGTACGCGCATTCAGCAAGGCGAAAACGAAGCCGATTGCGGATGTGAAGGTTGTGGAGGACAAGGAAGACGCTACATTTGTAGAACGCGATTGGGACACGATCGTGGTTCCTGCAAAGGAGGACGGCTTTCGCTCAGTATTTCTCGATAAGAACTGCTGGTATGCGGTGCGAATTGCGGAAAAGAATATACGGAGAATCCAATATATCGCCGCGTATCAGGTGGCCCCGGTTTCCGCCGTAACGCATATGGCTGAAATCGAAGAGATTGTTCCCTACCAAGACAGCGGCAAGATGATTATCAAATTCAAGGCCCCGGCTAAACCGTTGGCAAATCCGGTTAATCTCCGTGAGGGGAAGAATGGATCGCAGCCGCAAGCTTCTCGGTACACAAGTAGAGAAACGCTCTTGAATGCAAAGTACCTAGATGAGTTGTGGTTATGAGCGGAAATGGCTCTACAACCCTGGCAATCGCGGCTCCTTGCCCAATCGCGACAGCGGCGCGCTCTCCTTTGGATACCAGGCTGTTGTAGTCACTGTCAGTCCCAAATTGAACCGTCGTGCCGTCGCGGGACTCTGTAGTAGGCTTTTCACTGCATTTTGAAGTTGGCGGACGCCGCACGGTATTGAAGGGGCCGCAGACAATAGTGGAATTTCGCCCCTGGGAAACGGTATACAAGAGCCACCGCCGTATGACGCACGATAAGGCTCAGCATATCGTTAAAAAGAAGCGATGTGCGTCGCGAATCAATTGTCCCGTGACGTTCTCTCGAACTGGGTTTAAGTTTCACACATAATCACGCTTGCCATTAATAATGGTATCCGTTACTATTAGCCGTGGCAATCAAGTCATTCAAGGACAAAGCGACTGCCGCGGCGTTTGCCGAACTTCCAGTCCGATCGCATCCGCCGGACATTCGAAAGCGCGTGCTCGCTAAACTGCAACAGCTTGATGCGGCGATGAGCTTAGAGGATTTGCGTGTTCCGCCAAGCAACCGGCTCGAAGCACTCGCGGGAGATCGCCAGGGACAGCACAGCATCCGCATCAACAAGCAGTGGCGGCTCTGCTTCGTCTTCGGCAAAGACGGCGCTGAGGATGTGGAGATTTCGAAGCATTACGAGTGAGGAGGAGGGCAACCGATGAGCATTCGAATTGAGGATTTGGCAAAGATGGATTTCCGCTCCGTAACGGTCGCCGGCGGCAAGCGAATTTCACCGACCTCGCCCGGGGAGATGCTGCGCGATGAATTTTTGAAGCCGATGGGACTCACCAACTATCGGCTGGCCAAGGAGATCGATGTGCCGGCGCAGCGCATCGGTGACATCATTGCGGGCAAGCGGGGCATCACGGCGGATACGGATTTGCGACTGTGCCGCTTCTTTGGGCTCACCGATGGCTGGTGGTTGCGGCTTCAGGGCGACTATGACACGCGCCTCACACGGATGACTCTCGCCAGAAAGCTTGCGAAGATCAAGCCCTGGTCGGCGCACTCAGAGGTGAAAGCATCCTGAGCACGTCTCAATCGGCTGAAGCAGGGTTTGGCGACGGGAATGTCCATTGAAGACGAAGTGGGATTGCTGACGGCATTGGTGAGCGCCGCGGATCTCGTCGATGTGTGTCGTAAGTGCTTTCGGCGGCTGGAACCTGCAGGACGAGTCGGGCGGTGACGCCGCTACGAATTATTTTGGCGTATGTGTCGAACCGCCGAGAGCTGGTTCGTCACACTGGCATACGAGACATCCCCTGACGATGGGCGTCGGCGGCTCGCTGTAAAGGAATCCGATCATGCGCGTTATGTACATCATTAAATCTGACCGGGAAAGCCCGCCCTCCCCAGAGTTCATCGCTGCGGCGCACAAACTCGCCGAAAGGGAGATCAAGGCCGGTCGTATGTTGGACAACGCCGGCTTGATGCCACTGGCCGCCGGCAAACAGGTGAGTCTGAAAAGCGGCAAACTCAGCGTCATAGACGGCCCATTCACCGAGGCCAAGGAGATTGTAGGCGGCTACGCAATCTTCGAATTGACGGGGATGGAAGAAGCCGTCGCCAAGGCGACCGAATTCATGCAACTCCACAAAGATTTTCTGCCGGAATGGGAAGGCGTATGCGAAATCCGCACATTCGCTTCGCCCAGGCCCTGAAGAGGCCATCGCAACAGGCCGGCGACGATGAAACTGTACCACTCCCATAATCTCAATCCGCGGGTCGCCGTTGCAGTAGCCTGCCATCTCAAGTCGCCCTTCCGTATCAGCACGCGCAGTCCCGGCCAGATCGAAAGGTTCCGCTCTGTAAATCGGGGTCCCCTTGATTTCCGTGCCAAAAGTGCCGCTACTTTGTCTCGGTAATTGTAGCGACGGACACCTCTTTTCCCAAGCCGGTCAAACACTTGCTGTTCGCTGTTTCGAGGGGCGTATTGTGGCGCACATCGGGAGGCAGACCATGAACGACTGGCAGTCCACGTATCTGGGTCGAGGCGCATTGCCGCGTGACTTGAGCGGCTTCGAGATCGAAGCGTTCTTTACGTATTCCGAGTCGGAACGCCACGTCATTGATGACGAGCGCCGATCGCCGGCCCTCAAGCTTGCCCTGGCGCTGCAGATTGGTTTTTTGCGCATGACCGGCCGTTTGCTGGAGGCGTTGCGTATGGTGCCGCCGGCACTGTGGCGCCATCTGGGAGCGCAGTTCGAGATCGACGCGCCGGATTTGGCCTCGCTGCGCACGATGTATCGTCGGCGTCGCACCTTGTTTGAGCAGCAGGATCTGGCGTGTTCCGTACTCGGATTTCACGACGTTACCGAAGCACAGCGACGCGCGTTGATCCGGGCGATTAATGCCGAGCTCTCACGGACCAGTGATCGGCAGCGATTGCTGCAGTTCGCACGCCGATGGCTCTACGATCATAAGCAGATTATTCCACGAGAGCGTGAACTGCGCGGCTACATCGCCAAGGCGATTCGCCAGCATGAGGCGACGCTGGTTAGCGAGATCGTCGAGGCGATTGATCCTGATCTCCTGGACCAGTGGAAGAGGACGATCACGCAGCCGAGAGAGGACGGCGCCACCGTGCAGAGCTGGCTGTGGGCCGCGCCCGCCAAGCATTCCACGCGACAGATCGATCGGGTGTTGGAGCGGATCGAGCTGCTGACCTCGCTCAAGGTCGATCAGCATTTGGCTGAACTGCCCGAGGCGATCGTACGCCGCTACGCCAGACGATTGGCCAGCCGGGCACCGGCAGTGGCGGCCCGTATTGCCGAGGCCACCCGCATGATCGAGGTGGCCTGTTTTTTGCGCTATAGCCTGATGATCAACACCGATCATCTGCTGTGGATGGTGCGCCGGCGGGTCGCCGACTTGTGGCGTAAGGCCGCCGAGGAGGCTGATGCCCAGAGAGTGAACTACGAACGGCTGTATCAACAGCTGCTGGGCGAGCTGTCCGCATTGGCCAGCGACGGCACGCTGTCAGTGGCCGAGTTGCAGCAGAAGTTGAACACGCTACTTCTCGCACACCGGGAGCGCCGTGGGCCGAGCAGAGCGCAGATTATTCGTGGTCAGTTGATGGAGGAAGTCAGGCCGGTGCGATCGCTGCTCACGGCCTTGGCGCAGCAGCCCTGGAAGGGCTCCGCCGATCACCCGGTGCTGGAGAGTCTCAAGCACTTAAACGCCTTCTACGATCAGGGCGAGCACGTGCTGCCCGTGGACACGGATCTGTCGCTGGGTCGGGTCTGGCGCAAGAGTTTGCAGGACGAGGATCGGGAGAAGGCGTTTGCAGCAGCCGAGGTCGGGACGCTCCTGAACCTGCGGCGGGCGCTGCGCAACGGCAGCGTCTGGATCGATCACAGTTTGTCATTCCGCAGCCGTGAGACGCTGTTTATCCCGCCTGCCCGGTGGCAGACCACCCGTCGCGCCCACTACCGCCGATTGCGCCTGCCGCAGGATCCCGCCGCCTTCCTCGAGCCGCTGATCGAGCGCGCCAAGGCCGGCGTCTTGGCCGTATCCAAGACCGCGGCAGAAGGTATTTTGAGGGTGGATGAGGAGCTGCATCTGACACCGCTGGAACCTATGGCCGAGGATCCGAAGGTGACGAAGCTTCGCGCAGCGCTCGATCGGCGCCTGGGCGAAGTGCAGCTTCCGGAACTCATTTTGGCCGTCGATGCTCAAGTTCGCTTCAGTTGGATCATGCTGGGGCGAGAGCCGCGATCGAGCAAAGAGCTGCTGATGGTGTATGCCGGGATCTTGGCTCATGGCACAGCGCTCTCCGCCGCCGAGACAGCGCGCATGATTCCGCAACTGTCGGCTGCCTCCGTCCGCCAGGCCATGAAGTGGGCGAGCGATGAGCGGCGTCTTGCACAGGCGTGCAGCGCCGTACTTGCCTTCATGCATCGCCATCCGATTTCGGCGACCTGGGGGAGATCCGATTTGGCCTCCTCCGACATGATGAGCATGGAGACCAGCCAGCGGGTGTTTGTCGCCCGCAACGATCCCCGTCGATTGACGCCCTCCGTCGGCATCTATTCCCATACCCGCGATCGCTGGGGCATCTCCTACGCGCAGCCTATGGTGCTCAACGACCGCCAGGCCGGCGCCGCCATCGAAGGCGTGGTGCGCGATGAACGATGGGAGACCTCACAATTGGCCGTCGATACGCACGGCTACACGGACGTAGCCATGACATTGGCGCGCGGTGTGGGTTTTGATCTGTGTCCCCGCCTAAAAGAACTCAGCGACCGGCATCTGTTCTTGCCCCGCGGCAGCGACATTCCCGAGAACCTGAGAGGGATCTGCCACGCCTCCATTGATCCCGCCAAGGCCGCGAGGCACTGGGACGCGATGGTGCAGCTATTTGCCTCCGTGCACAGTGGCCACAGTAGCGCCATCACCGTCCTGGCCCGCTACGGGTCAGCCGCTCGCGGCGACCCGCTCTATGAGGCCATGGTGCAGGTAGGCAAATTGCTGCGCACCGTGTATCTATGCGACTACTTTGTCAACGAGGCGTTCCGTCGAGAACTCTTGCGCGTGCTCAACCGCGGCGAGGCCGTCAACGCTTTGAAACGCTCGATCTATGTCGGCCGCGTTTCGACCTACCAAGCCAAACAGCACGAGGAGATGCAGGCTGTCGCCGACGCCTTGAGCCTGTTGGCGAACCTGGTGATGGCCTGGAATACGATGAAGATGCAGTCGGTGCTCGACCGGTGGAACGCCCGACGTTCCACCGCGGTGCCGCCGCAGCTGATCGGGCGCATCGCCCCGACGCGCACCGAGGGCATCAACTTGCGGGGCGTGTTCACCTTCCCGATCGAGCAATACCAGGCCCAACTACTACCGTCACTTCCGGCAGCAAAATCACGCGCCTTTGGCGGCTAAATGGCTCTTCAAAACCCCGAAAAAGTCTGATTTCGCAGCGGACAGAACGGCCATTATTATCAGAAGGTTATCGATGTGCCCGGCATTTTCGCCTACGTTTTCAAGAACAAAGTACCGGCACTTTTGGCACGGAAATCAAGGGGACCCCGTGATGGGAACCCACACAATGGGATTCGCGCCTTCGGTCGCATTCGATGGCGGCGTGAAATCCGCGCCCTTGACCGGGGAAAGCAGCCCCTTGGCGACATTTGCGTTGGTCGGCTGGAGGAATTTCTTGCCATTGGCCAGGGCGGCCACCCCCAACGCGCTGTGGGCGCCGTCGGACAACTGGGTCTGCGATTCCGGATAGAGCGAGGTCCAACCCGGTGACGCGTAGCCGATCGCGTATGGAACCTCGCCGTCGGAGGAGAGGCCCGACAGGTAATTCGCCACCCCGGCATCGCCGGATTCGCCGACCGCATTCGGTATGTAGGTATTGATGCCGTCCGGAAACAAGCTGGCGAAAGTCGTGGTCGCGGTGAAGGTAACTCCCGCTTGGGTGTTGGCGAGGGTGCAGACGGCGTTCAGGTGATCGGTGAGCAGGAAAGTCAGGCCGCTGGCATCGCTGCGATAGACCAACTGGAATTGGCCCGGTGCCGGCAAAGGACTGACGTCGGTGATTTGACTGAAATCGGTGATGAGTCCCGAGTAGATGCCGCACAAGTCGTTGTCGGTGAGCTCCAGCTGGCCGTTCTCAGTAATGCCGTTGTCGTTCACGACCATGGCCGGTGCGATGCCGAAGGCCGGAATTTGGATCAAGTTCCCCGCCTCGGCTTGGCCGAAAGAACTCGTGGCCCAGCTTGAAATCTGGGAGGCGGATAGGGTGTCCTCGGCCGCCGCGTAGTCAACGGTGTTGTTGGCGCCTCCGTCCGGACCCACGCACGCCCCGCCGTTGGCCCCCGTGATCGCGTCGATGTCGCAGGTCAGGTCATCGTAAATGAATGCCTTTTGCTCCGTCCCGCTTCCGGCGGCCCAGAAGGTTCCGAACACCGCCTTGTCGGAGGTGGGGGCATTGAACAAGGCAAACTCGCCCGCGGTCCCCGCCAGAACCTCGCCACCCAAGGTGCTCCCACCCCCGTTGATCGCAGCGGGGGCATGGGCCGCTGCGTCGGCCGGCCCCGGAACGGCGCCCGCCAGCAGCGCGCAAGTCAGTACCGCTTCAGGATGGTTGGACAGCCGGCGTTTGTTGGCCCTCAGGATTCCCCCTGTCGAATTGTTGTGGGCGTCGCGAGTTAGCCGACGCACGTCGAATTCTGACTAATATCAAATTCCGCAGATGGCGTCAAAGGTGCCGGGCGATCCCGAGGACTGCCCGGTCAGCCGGCAAGCAATCCTCGAAGCAATGTCAATAGCTCGTCCGCCCGGATCGGCTTGCTGGTGATCCTGAGGTAGGGATCACGGGGCAGCTGTTTGATCGCGGTGGAGGTGTCGCCGGTCGCGAGAACGGCCTTGAACGAGTGACCCAGTAGTTCGCGCAGCGCGGCAATGACCTGCGTGCCGGTTTCCCCGCCCTCCAAGTGATAGTCCGTGATCAGCAGATCAACACCGTGTCCTTGCCGGATGTGCCGCAGCGCCTCCGACAGCGAGGCGACCGGAGTGACGTGGTAACCCTCCAGCTCGAGCAGCATGCAGGTTGCCCTTCGTACAGGCTCGTTGTCTTCCACCACCAGAATCCGCGCATTGCCCGCCTGCTGCGGAGTGTCGAGCGGCGATCCCGGAAGCGCGGGGTGCGGCATGTTGCTCTCGCGGCTTCCCGCCGGCAAGACAAGCGAGAACGCCGAACCTCGGCCGACTTCGGAGCGCACGTCCAGGCGGAGGGTGAGCAGATTCACGAGCCGCTGCACAATGGCGAGTCCGAGTCCATAGCCATCGCGCGCACTGTTGGCAGGGACTCCGACCTGGTAGAACTCATCGTAGATATAGGACAGTTGATCGGCTGGAATCCCGACGCCGGTATCGAGGACCTCGATGCGAACCAGCGACGCTTCATGCAGGCAGCGCAACCGAACCCAGCCTTCGCGCGTGTACTTGAGGGCATTCGAGACCAGATTCCTCAGAATCTGTTCCACCAAGGATGGGTCGCTGTGCGCTGCGTCCTCGCAGGATTCGATTTCAAACTTGAGGCCCTTATCGGCCGCAAGGCTGGCGAATTCCACGCGCATCTCCTCGAAAATCCCGGCCACTTTGAAATCCGTCGGTTCCGGTCGGATCGCTCCAGATTCGAGCTTGCTGATGTCGAGCAGGGCGTTGAGCAACCTCGACATCACGCCTATCGCCTGCTCTTGTTGCGACAGCGCCTCGATGGCGCCGCAATCGGTTACGCGCCGGCGCAAGGCGCCATTGAGCAATTCGAGGGTCTGCAGTGGCTGGCGCAAATCATGGCTGGCCGTGGCGAGAAAGCGGCTCTTGCCCTGATTGGCGCGATCTGCGGTCTCGCGCGCCACGATCAGTTCGGCTTCGACCTGCTTTCGATCGGTGACGTCGCGGATTGCGGCTGCAACCAGGGTCTGCTCCCCATCGTCGACGGGGCTCAAACTGATTTCTAAGGGAAATTCAGTCCCGTTTTTCCGTCGCCCAAACAGATCGAGCCCCACGCCCATGGGGCGCACGCGCACCGTGCTGTTGTAGTGCTCGCGATGTGCAACGTGACGTCTATGAAATCGCTCCGGCATCAGAATTTCGACATTGCGGCCGATGATTTCATCATGCGAATAGCCGAACAACGCGGAGACTTGCTGATTGGTAAATCGAATGATGCCCGAGGCATCAATGACGAGCATCGCATCCGGGGCAGCATCGAGGACGCTGCCGGCGAGATTGGGTGGCGCCGTCCGCATTGAGCCGCTCCTAAGATTGACCGCCGACACGAAGCCCGTGGCGGGCATGGTATGTTGGCGGCAATCGACGCCGCAATGCTTCATGAAGAAAGGCGCCGCGGCCGGTATCGGCGCTCGGCAGTCCCATGGCCGCGAGTTCCGCGAGGGCACGCGTTGCGGGGAGGAGGGCAGCACGATTCTGCTCAGCGAGCCGGGTCATTGCCGTCATGGCATTCGATGCCCGGTGGCGCCGCCAAACCGCCGCATGGCGTGGGCTACGCCCGCCCAACCAGGAAACAGCGACATTCATGAGCGCCCCCCTTGGCAGTATTACCATACTAACCGAACTCGTGCACCGATTCGCCTCCCCATCAACCGCCGCTCTGTTCGATAACGCACAGACGCGGGGGTTGTTCCTAGCGAGGATACCCTCGGCTTTCTGCGCCGTTGAGGAAAAAGACTGCTATGTCCCAGCGCGATGGACTCGACGCCCCGCCTCCCCCTGATCCCCGGGAGCCGGTACACCGCAATGCGGTACCGCAGCCCCCGCAGCACCAAACAAATTTGGGTCGACGTCAGTTCTTATTCGCGGGCGCCGTCGCCGGCATGGGTCGTGCGGCCGCGGCGGCCCTGCACGATGGCGCGCTCGGGGGACCTGCGCAAACCTTTCGCGGCGCGGTTCCTTGGGCGGAGGGAACCGCAGATGTCCCGCCCAGCGCGTCCGGATCGGGATACGCGTATTTTGCACCAGCGGAGGTGGCCTTCATCGAGGCGGCGGTCGAGCGACTGATCCCGAGCGATCCGATCGGACCGGGCGCCGTCGCCGCCGGCGTGCCATTTTTTCTCGATCGACAACTCGCCGGGAAGTTCGGTCGCGGCGATCATTTCTACTTGGTCGGCCCTTGGGCCAAGGGGACGCCGGAACAGGGTTATCAAAGCCGCTTCAATCCCGCGCAAATGTATCGTGCGGGGATGGCCGCCATCGACCACTACGTCGGCGCGCATTTCCCGGGCGCCACGTTCAGCACACTCGCGGCCGCCGAGCAAGACAACCTGCTCAAAGGCCTAGAAGGCGGCACCATTGAACTCGATGGCGGCGTCGATAGCAAAACGTTCTTCGCGATGCTTCTTCAGAACACCAAAGAGGGCTACTTCGCCGATCCGATTTATGGCGGCAACAAAGAAATGGGCGCCTGGAAGATGATCGGCTTCCCCGGCGCGCACTACGATTATAGAGAGTGGGCACCCCGTCACGGCGAACGCGTGCCATTCCCGACGGTCGGACTCAAAGGGCGCCCCGGTTGGACCAAAAGCCAGCCATGACGACCCTGAAACCGGTCGACGCCGTGCTTGTCGGATTTGGTTGGACCGGCGCCATCATGGGCCAACAACTCTGCGATGCAGGCCTCACGGTCATCGCCTTGGAGCGCGGTCCCTGGCGTGACACGTCGACGGATTTCGCGACGGGCTTCGCGCAAGACGAACTGCGTTACATGTGGCGTCACCACCTGTTTCAGAACGTCGCATACGATACGCTGACGGTTCGCAACAACATCAATCAAGAGGCGCTGCCGATGCGCCGCCTCGGCGCCTTCCTGCTCGGCACCGGCGTCGGCAGCGGCGGCGTGCATTGGAACGGCCAGATCTGGCGCTTTTTGCCGTCCGATTTCCTGACCAAGAGCCATAACCAACAGCGCTATGGCAAGAAATCCGTCTCCGATTACGATCTCAGCGTTCAAGACTGGAGTGTGACCTACGAGGAGCTCGAACCTCATTACGACCAGTTCGATAAGCTTTGCGGCACCAGCGGCAGAGCTGGCAATCTGAATGGGAAGATACAGCCCGGCGGCAACCCGTTCGAAGGCGCACGATCCAGCGAGTATCCGACACCGCCGATGATTCAGACCTATGCGCCGACGCTGTTCGGCAACGCCGCGGCCGAATGCGGCCGCCATCCGTTTCCTCACCCCACCGGCAATCTCTCCGAACCCTATGTCAATCCACTGGGCGCGCAGCTCGGTGCCTGTACGTATTGCGGGTTCTGCGAAAAATTCGGCTGCGGGAATTACTCCAAGGCGAGTCCGCAGACGACCGTGCTGCCCTATCTGATGGCGAAATCGAATTTCATGCTGAAGACGGAATGCGAGGTCTTGCGCGTGGAACTGTCACCCGACCGCAAGCGCGCAACGGGCGTGACCTACGTGAACAGTGCGGGAGAGGAATTGTTCCAGCCGGCCGAGATGGTGATCCTGTCCGCCTACGTGCTGCAAAATGTGCGCCTGATGCTACTGTCCGGCATCGGCCAGCCCTATGACCCCAAAACCGGAGTGGGTGTCGTCGGTAAGAACTACGCCTATCAGACCATGTCGTCGGTGAATGTATTCTTTGACGACAAGATTTTGAATCCCTTCATCGGCGCCGGCGCGCTTGCGACCGTGATCGATGATTTCAATGGCGATAACTTCGACCATTCAGGGCTTGGCTTTATCGGCGGCGCCTACATCGCGGGCATGGTCACCGGCGGACGTCCGATCGAGATGATCTATACGCCGCAGGGCACGCCGGACTGGGGACTCGAGTGGAAGCATGCGGCCGCCAAGAACTACCTGAAATCCTTCTCAATTAGCGTGCATGGCTCCTGCATGAGTCACCGCGGCAACTACCTGGACCTCGATCCCACGTATCGCGACGTTCACGGCCGGCCGATGCTGCGCATGACCTTCGATTTCACGGCCAACGAACACAAGATGTCGGACTATGCGACCGACCGCGCGGCCGAGATCGCCCGAGCCATGAACCCGCGTGAGGTCAAACTGAACAGACGCACGGGCTCGTTCAGCGTCACGCCCTACCAGACAACGCACAACACGGGGGGCGCCATGATGGGCGAGAGCCCTCGCGACAGCGTCGTCAACAAGTTCCTCCAATCGTGGGACGTGCCTAACGTGTTTTCAATGGGTTCGGGCGCGTTTCCTCAGAATGCGGGCTATAACCCGACCGGCACCGTGGCGGCATTGACATACCATGCCGCCCAAGAAATCACGACGCGCTACCTGAGAAATCCCGGCCCTCTCGTGCAGTCCTAAGCGATGCGCGCGTGCCCGTCCCTGCGGAACGTCATACTCGCCATCGGCGCCGTCCTGACCGTGTTCGGCGTGGTACGCCTAGCGGCGAGCCAAATGCCTGCACCGCCGCCGCGCAGCCTTGCGCCCGGCCATGACAATGCGGCCGCCTTTGGGCACAATGCCTGGCCGCTCACCGCGGCGGTGCTGCTCTCCCAGCCGATATCCGACTCGGTCGCCAACGCCACCGAGCTGCGCCGCGGCCAATATCTGGTCGCGGCGGGCGATTGCATGTCATGCCACCTGCGTGAGGGCGGCGAACCATTCGCCGGGGGTCTGGGACTCGACACACCCTTCGGCCGAATCTACTCCGCGAACATCACCTCCGACAGCGAGACTGGTATCGGCGCGTGGACGAATCAGCAATTCTACCGCGCGATGCACGACGGCATCGGTGTGCACGGGGAGAACCTTTACCCCGCGTTTCCCTATCCTTGGTTCAGGCTCGCGAACCGCCGGGACGACGATGCCATTTTTGCCTACTTAAAAAGTACCCCGGCGGTCCGTTACACGCCGCCCAAGAACGACCTGTCCTTTCCGTTGAACTTTCGCTTCCTGGTCAAGGCCTGGAATTTGTTTTTTCTCGGCTCGCACGAATTCAAGAGCAATGCCAACGAGTCGGCCGCCTGGAATCGCGGCGCCTATCTCGTCAACGGCTTGGGGCACTGCGGCGGTTGTCATACGCCCAAGAACTTCCTCGGTGCGGACGAATCCAACCACGAGTTCTACGGCGCCCCGCTCGACAACTGGGTCGCGTCGGATCTTACGGGCAACGAGCGCACCGGCCTCGGCGGCTGGAGCACCGAGGACATTGCCGAATATCTGGCGAATGGTCGCAATGCCCGTGCGGGTGCCGGCGGGGAGATGGGCGAGGTGATCACCTACTCGACCGCGCTGATGAACGATGCGGACCGCCACGCGATGGCGGTATATCTCAAGAGTCTGGCGCCGACCTCGAGCCGCAGCACGCCGGAAGCCGATATGGAAGCCATGCGCCGCGGCGCCGCGATCTACTCGGACGCCTGCGCCTCCTGCCACCTCGACGCCGGAGTCGGTCAACCGCGATTCTTTCCGCCGCTGGGTCACAACGCGATGTTGCAGCAGGCAGATCCAGCCGGGCTCGCGCACGTGATTCTAGCCGGCAGCCGTGTCGGTACGAGTCCATTACGCCCATCGCCGCTCACGATGCCCAGTTTCGCCTGGAAGCTCTCGGATGAGGAAATCGCGGACGTGGCGACCTTCATACGCAACAGTTGGGGCAATCACGCCGCGGCGATGACCGCCCGCGACGTACACCATGCCCGTGAGCGCCTGAACTTAACGAAGGTGCATTTGACGGCGAATTCCGGCGATCAAGACTGAGGTCACGATAAATACAGTGCGCATCCATCGTCTTTCGCAGATGCGGGTCTCCCCAATTAATATCGCGTGCGCTGGGTGCCGAACCCCTCGCGTCGTGTACAGTGCAGAACGGATTGGGCGCGATCGTTACCGTCCCGATCGAATTGCATAGCCGTCGTTCGCAGTAATCGCTGAGAGGAATTCGCATGAATAAACCCATACTTCAAGTCGTCATTGGCAGCACGCGACCCGGCAGGATAGGAGGGACGATCGCGAACTGGATATTCGACGTTGCACGAGGGCTTGAACACTTCGAGGTCGAGTTGACGGACCTCGTCGAGTTCAAACTGCCTTTATACGACGAGCCGCATCACCCCATGCGCCGTCAATATCAACACGAGCACACCAAATCCTGGAGTAAACACGTCAATCGCGCCGATGCCTTTGTCTTCGTCACACCGGAATACAATTACGGGCCGCCGCCGTCGCTGCTCAACGCGCTCGATTATCTGTATTTCGAATGGAATTACAAGCCCGCTGGATTCGTGTCTTACGGCGGGGTATCGGCGGGAATGCGGTCGTCCGCTCGGGCGGCGATGACCGCCACCACCCTTCGAATGATGCCGATCCCCGAAACCGTCGGTCTGCCCAATGTCATGGCGCAACTCAAGGACGGCGCTTTCGCCGCTAATGAGCTTAATGTGAAAGGAGCGGGCCTCATGCTCGCAGAGCTTGCAAAGTGGGAGGAAGCCCTTCGCAGCCTCCGGGCGCAGCACCGGGCAACGGTGCTGGCGGGCGGGTGAGGGGTAATGCGATTTGAACCGCTGTATGCGCCCCTGCGATCAACCCGGATTCGCCTCGTTGCGGCAGCACTATTGCTGACGCTCGCGGCTTGTAGCGGATCGAGCGATTCCAGAAAGCCCACCCCGGACAAGAACGCGCCCCGGGCGCAGCTGTCCATCGGCTACAGCCTGCTCTACCAAGAGGCCGATGGGATTCCTAAGCTAAGGTGGATCCTCATGTTCAAGCACAAACCTGAGGAAATGGGGCAGGTCACCAATGATCTGGTCAGCTATTACCAAGGGCTGGCCGACACCATGCAGAGGCTATCGAAGCAATATCCCGCCATGCGCATCGACGTGGCAGCAATGTCCGAGATCGAGGGCGACGAGCGTAAAGCCATTGGGGCAGACTTCGCCAAGGACTTCGCCCCGCTCATTGGCAAGACCGGCGTCGAATTCGAGCGGGAAGTGCTGCTCATGTTTTACGACACGCTCAACGAGCAACGTCATCTTGCCGGGGTGATGGTGGAGCTCGAAACCGACGCTGCCCTGAGGAAGTTCTTGGAGACGACCAAGGCCCAGTTGGATTCACGCTATGCGAAAGTTGGGGCGCTATTGAACCGCCGCTATTTCACTCGGTGAGTAGCACCGGCCGGGATGCAGGCAAAGGAATCGTTCGTGGCTGCTACGTTGCCATAGACAATTCGTCGAGCGGTGTTGCAGGCGGCCTGATTCTCGCGTCACGGTGCCCCATCCCGGAAAAGGACCCAGAAACTACTCGTTTGGCTCATAAAAGCCGACATTTGAACTTAGCCAGAAGCGGACATCTGAATTTGGCTGCTACACGCACACTTCGCATAATGTATATTATGTCAAATCTTAGTTGTATGCTAAGTCGGTTCCAGTCCGTGGCGCCTCGGAGCCCCGTTTCGGCAGCACTTCCCTTGCTTCCTTCGAGCTTTTAAAGAGTCTGATAAATCCTCTCCGGCCGGCAACGACGATCAGACATCGCGTGAGCGATTTCTCTCCGAACAGTTATCGCGGGGCCACCAAAACCAATTCAATGTCGCGGCGTTGACGCGGCCTGCCAAGCAGGTGGCTCGCGGCGATCTGCGGGTGCACAAAGCCGCAGGATGAACTGTCGAACCTGCAGACTGCCGTGCAATCCATACCGGAACTCGACATATCCCACCCAGATTGCGAAGATAGCGGCCCACCAAACAGTCCACGAAAATAAGGATTCGCCATGGAACATACCTTGCCGCCGCTGCCTTTCGACCGCGCTGCCTTGGAGCCCCACATGAGCCGCGAGACGCTCGACTACCACTATGGTAAGCACCACGCGGCGTATGTCACGAACTTGAACAATCTGATCAAGGGCACCGAATTCGAGAATATGGGCCTCGAAGACATCGTGAAGAAGGCCCCCGCCGGTGGCATCTACAATAACGCTGCGCAGATTTGGAACCACACCTTCTTTTGGAACAGTTTGAAGGCCAACGGCGGCGGCGAGCCCACGGGAGCGCTGGCTCAAGCCATTCACGGCAAGTGGGGCAACTATGCTGCCTTTCGCGAGGCCTTCGTCAAATCGGCTGTCGGCAACTTCGGCTCAGGTTGGACTTGGCTCGTGAAGAAAGCCGGTGGCGGCGTCGACATTGTCAACACGGGCGCTGCCGGTACACCGCTGACGACCCACGACAAGGCTCTGCTGACGGTGGATGTGTGGGAACACGCCTATTACATTGATTACCGCAATCTGCGCCCGAAATTCGTTGAGACCATAATCGACAAACTCGCCAACTGGGAATTCGCACAGAAGAACTTTGGCTAGCGCCCTGCGCGGCGGCTGGTGCGCCCGCGGTCGGTCTACTTTTGGAGTCCGTCCGCGGCACGGACCGGCAGGGGCACGTTGCAAAGGTCGATGTGCCCGGGGTTGAACTTGAACCACGGTTCGTGCCGGTTCCGCCGCTGTTCGAGCATCGCGCCGAACGTCGCGCTGTCGGTGCGAAGGACCTCGATCGGCGTGCGCTCCGCCGCCGGGACCTCTGAGGCGAGACGCATCGATGTGATCGGTACCGGGGATTCCGCGGCGACGTAGAACCCCATCTCGCCGCTCCCGCGCGGGAGACTGGAGAGAAGTTCCATCCCCTTCAATACCCGCCCCAACAATGTGACGTTGCGGTCGAGTTGCCGCGGCGCATGCCCGATCACCGCATACATTTCCGTTGCATCACTCTCCGGCGAGTCGTCGCGACCCGCACCGACCATTCCATAGCAATGCGCCAGCCAGACCGTGTGCGTGCGCCGATCGCGCGCCGCCGGAAAGCCGTCGAGAAAGCCGACCTCCGGGGCATAGGCGTCGCGGTCCGGCAACGGTTCGAATCGCGAAGCCGCGCGCGCATTGACCGTGAATTCGACCGAAGGTTTTAAATCGGCCGGAACGGTGCGATGGTGATCCGGGTCGCCCCATTGAACGACATAATTATCCTGTACCCGAATGATCGCTACGCCGTCGAAGTAATGACTGCGCACCAGCGTCCTGAGATTCGCAACGTGCTGGGGTGCAACCTGCGTCGCGAGCTCGATGACCACTCGCCCTCGACCAAGCTCCAGGTACAGCGTGTCATCGGGATTGGGCGCCCGCCAGTCGCCGGCGGGAGACGCCGCCAATATTTCTGCAACGGAGACGGGCTTGGCGTCGACATCCGACACAACGCCGAGACCGAGTACCATCAGCAAT
>Ga0302140_10005244_pt1 | contig 16393 bp, 11 predicted proteins | sample I_Bog_E1_1_FD_202095 | JGI IMG/M metagenome (GOLD analysis project Ga0302140, IMG submission 202095) | Peat permafrost microbial communities from Stordalen Mire near Abisko, Sweden - I_Bog_E1_1 | ecosystem: Environmental > Terrestrial > Soil > Wetlands > Peat | place: Sweden: Abisko, Stordalen... | reverse complement strand
TTCTCATGGAGCTTCTTTACTACCTATACGCTGTGGTCTGGCTTAATCGGCGGAGCATTCCTAACCATGGCCAGCCATGGTACAGATCAACTCATCGTTCAGCGCCTGCTATCGGCTCGTAGCGAACGCGAGTCGAAGATGGCGCTCCTATCCAGCGGTGCAGCAATCCTCTTTCAATTCTCGCTCTTCTTGCTTGTAGGGGCCATGCTGTTCGCTTTCTATAAGATCTTCCCTCCAGCTCTCCCATTCAAACGAACAGACACGATCTTCCCCTCTTTCGTTGTTTCACATATGCCACATGGCATCAGCGGGCTCCTCATCGCAGCGATCCTGGCTGCCGCAATGTCAAACCTGAGTGCCGCATTGAACTCTCTCTCGTCCACAACCATTGTTGATTTCTACAGCAAGCTACGCCCCAACTCTACAGAATTACGGCGTGTACAGTTATCTCGCTACGCAACGGTCGGCTGGGGCATGCTTCTTTTTGCATTGGCAATTCTGGCACGGAATGGTGGAAAAGTGCTGGAAGTTGGCCTGTCGATTGCCTCTGTAGCATATGGTGCATTGCTCGGGGTATTTCTACTTGGCGTGCTCACACGAAAAGCCTCAGAAGCGGGAGCCATGGTGGGCATGGTGCTTGGGTTTATTCTGAGTCTATATTTGTGGCTTTTTACCAGTGTTCCTTTTACCTGGTATGTCGCAATCGGGAGCCTCGCAACTTTTGCTGTTGGATACGCAGCCAGCTACGCAATGCCCAGAACAAGGATCGAGACTCGCAAAAACTAAGGATACTGAATGGAACTTAAAGCACTGGGAACTGAACGTCGTAATCGTGTAACCGAAAATCTCGATACGATGTCTTCAATTGAATTCGTCACCGCAATGAACAACGAAGATGCGGTCGTGCCGCGCGCCATCAAAAAGGTGCTTCCAGAGATCGCAAAAGCTGTTGATGCCATTGCACAATCTTTCGCACATGGCGGTCGGCTCATCTACGTAGGTACAGGGACCAGTGGACGCATCGGAGCACTTGACGCCTCTGAGTGCCCACCGACTTTTGGTACTGATCCAGAGATGGTGCAATTCATGATCGCTGGTGGCGAGCAAGCACTTGTCCACGCAACCGAGGCTAGCGAAGATTCCGCCGAGCTCGGCCACAAGGACATGGCAGCACGCAAGCCCGGGAAACATGACGCAGTGGTTGGAATTGCAGCTAGCGGTCGTACTCCCTACACGATCGCTGCAGTTGAATATGCACGCAAGAAGGGTGCAAAGACCATTGCAATTTCATGCAATAAGGGCTCTGCTCTCGGCAGCGCAGCCGAGATTCCAATTGAAGTTGAGGTTGGTCCTGAAGTCCTGACTGGATCCTCCCGCCTCAAAGCAGGAACAGCGCAAAAGCTTATTTGTAATATGTTGACAACCGGCAGCATGACGCAACTCGGGTATGTCTATGGCAACTTAATGGTCAATCTTCAGTTGAAGAACGAGAAGCTTGTGGAGCGGGGCATCCTGATCCTTGAATTCCTCACAAACGCAGATCGCGATACGGCACTCGATACCTTACAGACAGCTGATATGAGTGTCCCTCTCGCGCTTATTATGCTCACAGCTAATATCAGCAAGACCAAGGCAGTCCAGCGGCTCCGCAAAGCAAGAGGAAATGTTCGCAAGGCATTGGAGGCCTAAGATGCAAGGGTTGAAGACGATGAGTACGGCTGCGATAGCTTTCGGTTGCCTCTTCACAGTGGTGGCTTGCGTTAGCCCTGACGCGATAGTTGCATCTGCGAGCCTAAACACTACCGGAGCCTCACCTGCGACACAATCAGACTTCTCAGCGATCGACTCGATCGTGGCCCAGGCTGTGAAGGACGGCAATATTCCCGGTGCAGTGGTTCTCATTGGACATGATGGCAAGGTCGTCTATCGCAAGGCATTTGGGATGCGTTCTCTTGAGCCAACTCGCGAGCCTATGACCGTCGATACGATATTCGACTTAGCGTCGTTGACAAAGTGCGTCGCGACGACCACTTCTATGATGAAGTTATTTCAGGATGGCCGTTTCCGTCTGAATGATCCAGTCTCAAAGTATCTTCCCGAATTCGCTCAGAACGGGAAGGAAGACGTTACCATACGTGAACTGATGACCCATTTCTCCGGTTTCGGACCAGACCTTGATCTAAAGGAGGCGTGGAGCGGACGTGACACAGCCTTTGCCATGGCCATGCGCGAGAAACCTGCCTACCCACCAGGATCGCGTTTTCTCTACAGCGACATTAATTTTGAAACTCTTGGATTCCTGGTCGAAAAAATTTCGGGGATGCCGCTTAATGAATTTGCACGAACCTCTGTATTCGTACCTCTTGGAATGAAAGACACTGGTTTTCTTCCGTCCAGCGATCTACTACCACGTATAGCGCCCACCCAGTATGACGAAGATCATAAGATGCTGCGCGGCATCGTGCATGACCCCACTGCGCGGCGCATGGGGGGGGTAGCTGGACACGCGGGCTTATTCTCTACTGCCGACGACCTATCGAAGTACGCTCAGGATTTACTAATTGATCACAAGATTTTGACAGGACTAACCGTCGAAAAGATGTCGACTCCCCAGCAGCCACCGATGGCGACCAGCGAGCGCGGACTCGGATGGGATATCGATTCGCCCTTCTCAACGAATCGCGGCGAACTATTGCCTGTCGGTTCCTTCGGCCACACCGGCTTTACCGGTACGTCATTGTGGATTGATCCCATCACGAAAACATACGTAATTCTGCTGACGAATGCAGTTCATCCAGATGGCAAAGGTTCAGTAGTATCACTCAGGACTCGACTGGCTACGGCGGTAGTTCAATCGCTTCATCTCTCAATGGATGAACAACAAAAGCTCCAACTCACACGTATCACCGGATATAACGAGTCTCTTATGGCATCGCGTCGCGTGACCTCACGAAATGGCGATGTCAAGACAGGAATCGATGTTCTTGAGTCAAATGCGTTTCGTGAACTTCACGCAGATGGCCAAAATCCGATCAGAATTGGATTAGTAACAAATCAGACCTCGGTTGACTCACATGGCCAACGGACAGCGGATGTCCTAGCGCATACGCCGGGTCTAAAACTTACTGCGATATTCAGTCCTGAGCACGGGATCGCAGGCAAACTCGATACAACCGACATAGCAAATGGTAATGACCCTGCAACTAGTGTTCCCGTCTATAGCGTCTACGGTGACAGTGATGCAAAACGCAGACCAACAGACGCAGCTCTGGCCAGCGTCGATATGATCGTCTACGACATTCAAGATATCGGCGTGCGATTCTACACATACGAAAGTACGCTCGGATATTTTCTCGAAGCAGCGGCTAAATCCGGCAAGGAAATCGTAGTACTTGACCGGCCCAATCCGGTGAACGGCACGTATGTGCAAGGACCTGTCGCCGATACTGGCAGAGAGTCTTTTGTAAGCTATTGGCAGACTCCTGTTAGACACGGTATGACCATCGCCGAACTCGCCAGAATGTTTAATACCGAACGCTCGATCGGCGCAAAGCTAACTGTTGTGCCAATGCAAGGTTGGATTCGAGGCGATTGGTTCGACTCGACTGGTTTGGTATGGATAAATCCGTCGCCGAATATGCGTAATGTGACGGAGGCCGTGCTTTACCCAGGACTTGGCATGATCGAGGGCGGCAACATCTCAGTCGGACGTGGCACCGACACACCATTCGAGATAGTAGGTGCTCCGTGGATTGACGCTGTGACATTAGCTCATTATTTAAATGCTCGCGACCTGAGCGGAGTTCGATTCGTACCGACCAACTTTACGCCAGCCTCATCAGAGTACGCGGACAAACAATGTGGAGGCGTCAACATCGTTCTCACTGATCGAAATGCCTTGGATTCTCCTGAACTGGGATTGGAGATTTCTTCCGCCTTACAACATCTCTATCCTGACCAATACAAGGTAGGCTCTATCGACGGATTGGTAAGAAACAAAGCGACGCTCGATGCCATTGTGGCGGGCCAGGATCCCCGCCGCGTCGCTGATGACTGGAGTGAATCACTCGATCATTTTGCGACGATCCGTGCTAAGTATCTACTCTACTGACCTCTCACACTGTTTTACAAACGCTATTCTTAACTACGGAGGCGCACACGATGTCACACTTCTTGAAGCAGCGCATACTTATGTTGTCACTACTGGTGATGTCAATGACGCTTCTCAACAGTCTAAAGTCCGTCGCAGCCGCACCAGTTCACCTGGATCATAAAGGTGAGCGATGGGCAGCGACGACCATGAGAAAGATGACCACGGAAGAAAAAGTTGGTCAGTTAATCATGGTCTGGGCCAAGGTTCAATACCTAAACCAGGACAGTCCAGAAATGAACCAATTGCGCCTGGACATGGCGAAATATCATGTAGGCGGATTCGGAGTCACAGTAAACGTAGAGGGCACACATCTCATCAAGAGCGAACCATTCGAAGCTGCTGCGCTTACAAACGAATTGCAAAAAGCCTCAAAGTATCCGCTGATTTTTGCAGCTGATTTCGAACGCGGACTCGCTGTTCGCCTCAATGGCGCAACCTCTTTTCCGTCTGCAATGGCTTTTGGTGCAGCAGGTGACAAGGACTTTGCACGACAGTTTGGAAAGATCTCCGCACAAGAATCGCGTGCGGTGGGTATCCATTGGAATTGGTTCCCCGTAGCAGACGTAAATTCCAATCCTGCAAATCCAATCATCAACACTCGATCCTTTGGTGAGGATCCCGCACAAGTTGGCGACATGGTAGCAGCCTACATTGAGGGTGCTCGTAGCGAAGGCTTAATCACAACCGTCAAACACTTCCCTGGCCACGGTGATACAGACACCGACTCCCACTTGTCTCTGGCACGCGTGACCGCCAATCTGGATCGCCTCAACTCTGTAGAACTCTTGCCATTCCGCAAGGCAATCGCAGCAGGAGTGGATACGGTAATGATTGGCCACATCACCGTACCAGCGATCGAACCCGACCCAAACACTCCTGCCAGCGTGTCTAAACGCATCGTGACAGGACTACTGAAAGAGCAACTCGGCTTTCGTGGGCTCGTGGTTACTGATGCCTTAGATATGGGCGCTCTGATGCATGCCTTCACCGGAACAGATGCTGAAATTTCAGGCAAAGAAGCTGTCCAAGCAATCCTCGCAGGAAACGACATGGTCATCATTCCCGCAGACCTGGATGGCGCTTATAACGGCCTTCTGACAGCTGTCCGAAATGGCGCGTTGCCTCAGAAGAGGATCGATGAAAGCGTGTTGAAGGTCTTGCGACTGAAAGCTTCAGTTGGGCTGAACCTAGACCGATACGTCAACCTCGCAGACGTCAGTCGGGATGTCGGGAAACCAGCGAACATCGCAGTTGCGCAGACGATCTCGGATCATGCGATTACGCTGGCAACTGATAAACACAACATAGTGCCACTGCACGTACCGTCGTCAACAACGACCGCCGGACCATCCTCCGTAGTAGCAGCAGTGTTTACCGACGATGCGCGTGGGAGCGAGGGCGGACGAGCATTTGTCGCCCAGTTACGTCGTCGAGTACCAGGCGCAACCATCTTTTACATTGATAACTCTACCTCTGAGGGAGTAGCGCAGGATTTACTGGCAGCCGTTGCAAACGCATCGACGGTTATTGCTGTCGCTGAAGCTTTCCCGAGTGCAGGGCGAATGATGCGTGGCGCTGCTCTGCAAAAAGGATCAGCGGGACTTGACCACGGTGCCACCGCGTTGCTATCCAGTATCGTAAAAACTGCGGGTGCCAAAACCGTCGTAGTTGCTTTTGGCAATCCCTACGTAGGCTCAGACATACCCGGAATCTCAACTTATATTTGTACTTTCTCGAACACCTCAGATTCCGGGAACAGCTTAGTCAGCGCGCTCTTCGGAGAAAACGCAATACACGGGAAACTTCCTGTAACCATCCCCGGAATCGCAAAAATTGGCTCAGGGCTAGATCGCGACGCTCTCATCTCCACTATTCATTAAATCCACAATCCAAGCTACACGGAATATTTAAGTTCCTGTACCGGAGGCGGGTTTTCCCAAAGCAGATGGATAGAGAATTCCAGACAATTCAAGTAGGATTTCTCTAGGCTCTGGCAAAATATGACCAACGACAACTCCATTCTTGCAGGAAACCTTTCAGCCTCAGACCGCACTCGTCGACACCGCCTGAATATTGTCGGCGACAGCGGACCGTTTCTGATCCTCCAGCACGGTTTCGGAACTGATCAGAGCGTATGGCGTCGGGTCCTTCCATCGTTGACTCCGCAATATCGCGTGATTCTTATGGATCTTGCTGGGGCTGGCCCCAATGCCGCTCAGACTTTTGATCCACAACGCTATGACGAAATTGAGTCTTATGCAGATGACCTGCTCCTGATTCTCAACGACCTCGCTATAAGCGAGTGCCTGTATGTTGGCAGTTCTCTTGGCGCAATGATCGGCATCTTGGCCGCCATAGAACGGCCTGAGCTTTTCCGGAAGTTGATTTGCATCGGCGCGTCCCCTCACTACCTCAATGACAACAATTACAAGGGCGGCTTTGATCAACACATGCTAGACGGTATCTACCAGATGATGAGCGACGACTACCATGGCTGGGTATCCGGCTTCGCTCCGCTGGTTGTGCGTGGAGGCTCCGAGCCGGATGCAGTAAGCGAGTTCGCCCTAAGCCTGTTTTCATTGAGGCCGGATATCTCGCTTAGTACAGCCAGGGCCATTTTTCAGTCAGATTTCAGGCAACGGGTCAGTCTACTCAAGACTCCAACCGTGTTGCTGCAGACGCAAAATGACGCAGCGGTTCCTCTTGCTGTTGCCGAATTTCTGCGAGATCATATCCAGAACGCAACGCTTGAAATCATCCAAGCTGAGGGCCATTTCCCGCATCTTTCATCTCCGTCAGTTGTTTCCGATGCGTTGATACGGCATCTCCAATAAGATCTCTCTTTTCCCAAAAGGAATAGAATGCAAAAAACTGCTTCAGGCGACGACCAGGATGCATTGCAGAGTGTACTTCGGTTGCTGGCCACGGCCGTCAAAGCAGATGGAATCGTTCTCTACACAACAGCAGTTCCACTGGGAGAATTGCTGGTCACGGATTCATTACCATCTGGCCTTGTAGGCAAACACACTATGCCCGGTAGACTTCTCGGCTTACCGGAAGCTGCGGGAACACAGGAGATTATTTCCACTGAGGACCTGCTGCTCCCATCCGCGATCACTCGTATGTTGGGTGCCAGACCAGCTTTTGTTTGCTCAATGCTCGTTACAGTTCAGGACTCAAAGAACTATATCTTTCTCTGGTGGAAGCAGCATCCTGGAAAAGAAGTCAATCCAGTAAACACGCTCAGGTCTGCCCAAGCACTCCTTGAAGCATTCATGGCTCAAAGCGAAGATGCAGGTCGCCTTCAGAGAGTAGAGCAGCAGCTTGACGCCATTCTGAGTAACATCACTCTAGGTCTTGTATTCATCGACTCGCTCCGCGGAAGCAGATTGAATCCTATCGCAGCCAACATCCTGCATATTGCTGCAGACACCCAAGAAACATCCCAAGTTGCTGCAGCTATGCAAGAGCTCCGGGCAAGCTGCACCGTAACGGTGGTTGACGAAAATGATCCGACTACCGGTTCAGCTAGAAACAACATCTCAATCGCCGAATATTGGATATCGCATGAGCGCGGATTAGCTTTGCGAGTTGAAAGCCACTCGGTCGGGGCAATGACGACACCCGAGCGGTTCTGGGTATTCACGGATGTGAAGCCACTCTGGGAATCTTCAGAAAAGTTGAGAACTGCGAATGAGCAGTTATACGCCAACGTCTCTCAACTCGCTGCCGAGGTGGAAAGACGTGTACAAGCGGAAGCGGAGCTGCTGCGCTACAACGTAGGCTTGCGCCAACAAAACCAGAAATTAGAAGTTGCCAAGCTCGAGAGTGACTTACTGGCTAACCAAGACCCCCTTACGGGGCTTTCAAACAGGCGCTACTTCCATCGTGCACTCAACGAGCGCATCGACGCCAATAAGGTGAAGCGAGATAGGATAGCGGTGCTATTTATAGACCTGGACAAGTTCAAGAGCGTCAACGACACATTAGGTCACGATCGAGGAGACGACTTGCTACGAGCAGTCGCAACAACACTTGTAAAGTCTTTACGAGGTGAAGATCTGATCGCGAGGCTGGGCGGCGATGAGTTTGCCTGTGCAACTACGTTCGCTCGCGAACTAGGCATAGACCCAATCATCGAAATGTCCAAGCGAGTATGCCGCGCCTTGCAGATTCCGGTCCCAAGTCCTGAGCGAACAATTTTTGTATGCGCTACGATCGGTATCGCATTCTTCCCAGAAGATGCCGGGGATGCTGAGAGCTTGCTCGGCGCAGCCGACAAAGCGATGTATCTAGGTAAACGTCGGGGTGGAAACGAAGCCGTGTTCTTCGGTATTAACGAGAAGAGAGTGCATGCGCATCAAGACGAATGAAGCACGGCACATGGATAAGCGTTAGGTCGTAGACCTTCCATGTTTTAATGCTTCGCGGTAATTTCTGCCCCATACAGTGTTAGCAACGGGTGATGAATCACTGCCCGAATTTCATACTTCCCCGTTGATGACAAGCCTTGGACTCGGGATGTAAAGGTTCCTGGCTTCTGAACAGTCTGCATTGGAGTTGCTTTCCAGGATGAAGACCGAGAGTTAACATCTTCACCCATGATTGGCCGGTACTCGAATCCCACCTGCAGAGAACTACTATCTCCCATATCCAGCACATCGCCTTGCATCGTGATCTCATCTTCCTGCTGATTTGCATGGCTGAACCATGCCTCAACGGTCTGCACGTGAGGTGGCATAAGCGCCGATTCAACGTTCGTTATCTTCAACACAACCGGATTAGGCCAACGAAAGTTATCCTGTAGCCGTTGGGCCTGCATCGCGTGGATATGCAGGCCATCCTTCTCCTGGCGCCAGTTGGACTTAGGCTTGATTTCAGGATGATATTCGATGATTTGATCGTTCTGTCCGAGCACGCTCACTTCAGTCTTGTCTGTCGCCCGCACCGAATGCAACGTAAAGTCCTTCCACGTTGCCCGTGGCCATGGAGTATCCGATTCTACGATCGCGTATAAGGTGTTGCTATCCTTCTTCTTCGTAAACCAGACGTCCCCCTCGTTTGTGATAACCCATGGCCGGACGCTATATATAGATTCAGAGTTAACAAACATCCAAAGAGCAATCTCACGCAGGCGCTCTTCCTCCTCGATGGGCAGTTCCCCATTTGGCTTGGGCCCAACATTCAGCAGAAAGTTACCGCCCTTGGCCCTCGTCTGGATCAGCATTCGAATCAGTTCCCCACCTGATTTGTAGTGCTCGTTCTGCGGCTGATATTGCCAGGCTGTTCCCATCGTCATACAAGTCTCCCAAGCGCCAGGGATTGGTATTCCAGGGATAGTTAACTCGGGCGTTTTAATAGCTCCACGCGTGACCACAATATCCGGATTCAGCTTCCATGCGAGTTCGCGTAGTCCATTTGCCTCACCATCCAGAAAGAGCGCGTCGATGTTCCCATAGTGAGTCAATAACTCGTGTATCTGAGTCTGGTCATACTGCATCAGTCCAGGATTATTACGCGGCTGCACTTCAGGCACCGATCGTTCAATCATTTTTCCATTCTGATGCAGCCACCAGAAATCATCGGGCGAATAGTACACTCCCGTGGCGATTCCCTCAGATCGGAATGCATCAAACACTTCCTTCGTAATATCGCGATGAAACGGTGTGTTCATGATGCCGAATGGAGTCGTTTTCGTATCGAACATCGCGAAACCCGAGTGATGCTTGGTCGTAAACATCATGTACCTGACACCAGCGAGATGTGCCAGCCGGGCCCAGTCCAGAGGGCGGAATTCATGAGGGTCGAATGTCTTCGGTAGCTCGTTAAAGAATTTATCTGTATATTCCGGGGATGCACCTACCAGAGAATGGCTGATAACAACACCTAGTTGGCTATCAACGCTCCAATGGATGAAGAGACCAAACCCCTGATCGCGAAACCAGTCCAGCCTATCCGGCCTATTCAGAGATCCCTTCTCGACGTCATCTTCAGGAGCCTGTGCAGATAAAACGCACAAACAGCTGATCGAAAGGAAAATCATGAAAGAGCAGAGAGAGCGAGAAAGGCGCAGTGATCGCTGCATGGCAAGCCCATCCATTAGGCACAGTATTGAGATAACCCCAGACGCACCCAATTACCATATATGAAATTGCCTTTTCTTATCTAAAATTCCGAATCGGACGCCGCAAGTCCCTCCAACTACCAACAGCTGTAAGCAGAAAGCAGACCCGCACCGGCCGCCCAGATGATCACAAAGCAAGCATCATGATTTCCTGAAGTTCGAGCAATTCAGCAGGCGGCTATTCTACCGACTGCAGTTCAGGATTCACCCAAGGACCGTCGCTACCAATCAATTGATCTGCCTCCACAGGACCCCAAGTTCCAGGCCTGTAGGAATAGAACGGCGTTACGTTGCCCAGAATCGGCTCAACAATGCGCCACTGAGCTTCGATCAAGTCCTGGCGTGCAAACTGCTCGCTGTTGCCTCTGCTGGCATCGCCGAGCAGCCGTTCGTAGGGGGGCATATCCTTGGTGCTCTGACGATGCATTTCCAGTTCGACATCTCTACCCACCATGCGCTCACCCGGAGTCTTGACGCGCACACCGAGCCCAATAGTCATATCCGGGCTGAGACGAATCCGCAAATGAGCTGACGTATTGGGTACTAATTCACCAAATGTTTCCTTCGGGGGACGCTTGAATTCCACCAGAGCCTCAGTACAGGTAACAGGTAGCATCTTGCCGGCACGAACAAAAATCGGAACTCCAGCCCATCGCCAGCTATCGATTTCAAGCTTTACTGCGACAAAAGTCTCCACTGGCGATCCAGGCGCTACGCCTGGAACATCGCGGTATCCCTCATACTGGCCCCTGACGACGGAATCGGGTGTAAGAGGCTTGACCGCACGAAGAAGCTCGCTCTTACGATCGCGCAACGCATCATGATCCTCGCCAGTGGGAGGGTCCATGGTAAGGTTGGCGACAACCTGCATCATGTGGTTCTGCACCACGTCCAGGAGGGCGCCCACTTCGTCATAAAACTTGCCGCGATCCTGTACGCCAAAATCTTCCGCCATCGTAATTTGAATACTGCGAACATGATCCCGATTCCAGATGGGTTCAAACATTGCGTTGGCAAAGCGGGTGTAGACGATATTCTGGACAGGCTCTTTACCCAGGTAATGATCAATCCGGAAGATGTTGTCTTCAGGGAAATACCGTTGAAGCGTACGACCGAGTTCCTTCGCCGATTCAAGATCGCGGCCAAAAGGTTTCTCGACGACAACGCGAGCATTCGTAGCGCAACCGGACTTGGCCAGATTTTCGGCGACTGTAGCAAACAAACTTGGTGGAATGGCGAGGTAATGGAGTGGCCTCTGCGCATTTCCAAGCTCTTGGCGAAGTTGGTTGAAAGTATTGATGTCGTTGTAGTCGCCATCAACATAGCGCAATAAGCTCATCAGCTTGTCGAATGCAGGCTGATTGATACCGCCATGCTTTTCCAGGCTATCCTTGGCGCGTGCCTTAAGTTGATCAAGATCCCAACCGGCCTTGGCAACCCCAATGATCGGCAAATTAAAGCCCTCATCGCGGATCAGCCCCTGCAGCGCAGGAAAAATCTGTTTGTAGGCGAGGTCGCCAGTGGCTCCCATAAATACGAATGCGTCTGAACGAAGAGCTGTCATCGAGTTTGCGCCTTCCAGATAAGGTATAGTCCCCAGGCGGACAGGGTACAGTTGTCGCGAATAGTGCCGTCGACCATCATTTTCTCAAACTCGGCGACCGTCACGGAAACCGCTTTCAGATCATGTTCTTCAGGATCGGGATCTGTCTCAGTAGCCGTTAATCCACTCGCCAGAAAAACGTGCTGCTTCTGATTAGCGAAACCATACGCGATCCAGAGTGTGCCGAGATAAATCATCGAACTCGCATGTAGACCCAACTCTTCTTTCAACTCCCCCCGAGCAAGCTCTTCAGGATCAACATCGCCCATTTCCCAACCGCCCTGCGGTAGCTCAAGGCAACGCTGTTGAATGGTATAGCGGAACTGCTCCACAAGCCAGACTCGCCCATCATCAATCGGCAGGATTATGGCACTATCGTCCTTATCTACGACGCCATAAATTCCCGCCTTTCCGTTTGACCGCAGGATTTGATCCTCACGCACGCGCATCCAGGGGTTGACATACACTTCCCGGCTACTCAGAGTGGTGATGGCCTTGTCTTCTATGGGCGGCTTAGGATTCATGGTTTCCGAGATTCTGCTTTCTCTGCGATAGGCGTCACATCTTTATATTCCATCAAAGCCTTGTTGCCATTCATTAAGAACTGCAACTGTCCGAAGAAAATTGGAATCTGTTGCAAGTGGGAATGAAAACCGTAGAGCAGGAGTGTAGTCCATCGTGCGGGCTTCCACCGGTACTGGTAAGCAGTGCGAGCTGCGAGGGCGAATAGCAATATAACCCAGAGCATAAAAGGCCACGCAGACAGCAGCGCAACCGAAGCCACGAGCGCGACAAGGGGTGACAGCAGCCAGAATAACCCCCGTATTTTGTTCCGCTTTGCCTCCTCAGCCCAGAATGGATCAGAGGTGCCTCTGAAGCGCGCCGAGACTGTAGCGAATGCATATCCAGCCCGCTGAGAACGGCGCCAATACTGAGAAAAACGAGTAATAGCCAAGTCGTGCAGCGTCATCGGCGCGTCTATATGCTGAATATGCCAGCCAAGATTCCTCATACGACGACACATCTCCGGCTCCTCACCGGCAATCAAAGTCTCGTCAAATCCATTCACCGATTCAAGGGCAGAACGGCGGACCAGGACGTCTCCACCAAAAAACAGCGTTTCACCTGGCGGGTAAACCCAATCCAGATCAAGCACCCGCACATATACAGACAAGCACTCGCAGAGTTCACGACGATGTCCCCAGGCGGCAGCGTTGGTGGTCTCCTTTTCCAGCTCCGTCAACGCCAGCAAAGGAAAGTTTTCATCAAGGATCGTATCGCCATCGAGGAAGAGAATAAGTTTGCCCGAAGCATTTCGCCAACCCAGGTTTCGTGCGCGGGCCGCAGTAAAAGCTCCTGGCGAGAGAGGCAGAACGTAGACACCAAGCTTAGTCGCAAGCTCAGGGCTACCATCCGTTGAGCCCGAATCCACGTAGATAACTTCCTTCGCAATCCAACCAGCAATAGCTTGCGCCGATAGAATGCACCGCTCTAAACGCTCGCCCTCATTACGGCCAATGATCACGACCGACAAAGTCGGGAGCGATGGGATCGCGTGCGGAGTAGTAGTTACATCCAACATACTCATCGGGGACTCTCCAAAGAGATCGGCAGCGGCGAGTCGGCTGGAGTCTTGCGAAAAATCGGTATGGCAGGCACGCCAGCTACAACAGTCCCCGGAGCAACGTCTCGGGTCACAACTGCATTCGCGCCTATCGTTGCTCCGTCGCCAATAGTCACACCGCTCAATACCGCGACGCCTCGTCCTATCCAGACCTGACTGCCAACCACAATTGGTTTAGCAGAGTGATGCGAGTCACGCAGTTCATGTCCCTCTTCGCGGGTATGGTTCGCATCTCGAATGCTCGTGTATTCGCCTATCATGCTTCCCTTACCGATCCGGATTCCAGCATAGGCTACGAGATGAACACCGCTGGACAGCACGACACCATCTTCAAGCACTATCTCCGCATCTCCCTTTGTTTCCAGATACAGGTTAGGGTAAAGCAGCAGACCTTCTCCGATACGAACCCGCCCGGTACCAAAAACATTGGCTTTACCCAGGACCACCGTATTGTTCGGAAGCGGAACGGTAAGCCGGGCTCGCAACGCAGCAAACGCACTTACTCTTCGCCAAACACGTAGGATGGGGGCAAACCTTCTGTAGTAGAACACCAGAGGAGCTGCCAACGCTGATTTGATCTTCCCTGACGGCATTTGTACTTTTCCTTGCTGAACATCAGCGCTGAAAATAGGCCAGAATGTCAGAAACTCGAAAGTACTGGCGCGATAAATCATGAGATCTTGAGCTGCTACGTATGTGACGCCGATAATACCTTCGAGGTTGGACCTTGCTTATTCCATTTCAACCGAATAGACCCACCTGTAAGGTAATCCCTCTTAGGATTACAACGCCATACGCCAATGTATATCCCCGATTCGAGTTATGCGATGTGCTGAGTAATTACTCTTCTATTGTGGCACTGTTGAGGCTGTATGAATCAGGAAGAATTCAAAGAGCCATCAATCAGCACGGCTTAAACCGCTCGTGTCTAGCAGAGTCTGTCCTTCCAGGTCTCAGCAAGCTGGTCGAGATTCAGGGCAAGGTTGTATTGCGCTATGACCGTTTCGCGAGCCGCAGACCCCAATCTCCCGCGCAGCACAGGATCGAGAGCCAGGCGTTCAAGCGCCTTAGCGAGAAGCTCCACATTTGATGCAGGGACGAGCAAACCGTTCTGACCGTCGATGATTAATTCAGGAATAGCCGCGATGATCGTGCTCACACATGGGACACCGAGAGCCATTGCTTCCATGAGTGCGACAGGTAGCCCCTCAGCGAAACTCGCGAGGACAAAAAGATCTGCATCCGCAACTTCCGCGAGCGTTGCCTGATGAGCCATAGCACCGAGGAATCGAACATGAGCTGCAATGCCCTGCTCAACACTCTGCGCCTCAAGGGATTTGCGTTCAGGACCGTCTCCGATTAGGACCAGCGAAAACTCGATCCTCGAAGCAGCCAGAACTGCGGCCGCCTCCAAAAGGATCCGATGGCCCTTTGCTGCAACCATCCGCCCAGTACACACAATGCGGACCGGTCCTGTGGGGCGAGTTCCCGCTATCCGTGGTCGGAGCACATCACAATCCACTCCCAGGCGCACTACTTCAAGATGGGTTTCCTTCGTCGACGGCGAGACCCGCAGTACCTGGCTGCGGCAAAAATCACTGATACAAATCACAAAACTGGCTGATTCAATCTTGCTGCGCAGATAGAAAGCATCTTGGTCGAAGAATTCGTCTGGACCATGTAGAGTTACCGACCATGGAATCTGCCACGCAGCCCCGGTCAACATTGCGACCGTAGCGACCGGCCCTCCAAAGTGAGCATGAAGATGCTGCAAAGAATTGCGACGATACCAGTTTCCGACAAGAAGGGCCTCGGCAAGGTAGAACAAGGCAAAAGCACGTGCCTTCAAATCCAATCCGCCCAAACCGAGTGCAGCCCTAAGGCCTCTTACCGTCACTCCAGGATTCCGCACGGCAAGAGCCAAAACGGTAAAGCCAAGCATGAATTTCCCACCTGACTTTACATAAAAGGTCGCATCCGCCTCTGCCGCTTCCACCGTGGGTAGATCTGCTCTACTTCGATCCGCTGGGTTAATGGAGGCCACCTCCACAACCAAACCGCGCTCCCGCATGCCCAATACTTCTTTGAGAAAAAAAGTATGGGAGACCGCCGGATACCGGCTAAGCAAGTATCCGATGCGCAAGGCCTTATAGGCAGGGGGATGGGGAGCTCTTGGCAACGTTTTTCAAGTATACGGGGGTGCTGGCCAACCTGGGCTCAAAAATTGGTTCATAGCAAAGGTACGCCAGTCTGACCCGTTTCCTTGGAGTTTTCGTATTTCATAGTCATACAATTTCCGTATTTCATCGTCATGTAATCTACCCAGTCCTTCTCACTAAAAATCAACGAAGGAGCTTTCGCAGGGTTAAAGTTTCGCGTTAGCGCCCCCGACCTGACGATTTACCGCCCCATTCATATCTATAGCGGCACCTGAAGACCGTAAGGACGGCAGTCTTAACGAGAGGTTTCCAGCAGACAGGGTCACTTTAAGTCAGTGCACTTCGGCGCAAAGGTAACATTTCAATGATTACCCTATGTGCGCCGAATTCGTAGTCCCAATAATGATAAGGATTCGGCAATTGTTTGGAGCGGCCATGTGCTCCCAAGTCGTATTTCCTCTGCCCTGATACGCTTTAATCGACTACTCAGCTTCTTTAAAACATGCTTATTTTACTGACAAAAGTCTACTTTTCCACGGTCACTCAAACCCATGCATCTCTACGAGACAGCCCTTTGAATACTGCCGTCCACTTCAGTTCGTTCCGCCCCACACTCAATCGCCAGCTGAATTCAATTGCCACGCCTCGCGTGGTTACATCTTTCCATAACGCAACGCATCCAGTCAGGCAGCCACCAATTTGCCGAAAATTTCTCGAAATTCGGATCAGA
>Ga0302140_10005243_pt1 | contig 16393 bp, 18 predicted proteins | sample I_Bog_E1_1_FD_202095 | JGI IMG/M metagenome (GOLD analysis project Ga0302140, IMG submission 202095) | Peat permafrost microbial communities from Stordalen Mire near Abisko, Sweden - I_Bog_E1_1 | ecosystem: Environmental > Terrestrial > Soil > Wetlands > Peat | place: Sweden: Abisko, Stordalen... | reverse complement strand
ACCGCTGAAGGGCAGCCACTTTTACTTCCTTCGTGAACTTCCGTCGAGACAATGCCATGAGTCAATTCTCCATTCAATGGTTTTTGACTCTTAACTGTTTGTCTCAAAAAACGCGACAAGTCCAAGCCGCCTTCTTCTTTTGCTGGGCTACAGTTAGTTTCGAAGGTTTGAAGTTGTAAGTGGATAGAACGGCGGAACGCAGCTCGGCGCACGTACCCCCTTGCGCCAGACAAACACGACTGGCGAAGAGGAGCACAAGAGCAACTCGCGAAATCGTCATTGCGATCGCAAAGCCCGGCGCCTTTTGCGCGTAAGAATATGTCCGTCATCGCCAGGTAACGGATGCGAGGGAGGGCGCGGTCCGCCGCCCCGAAGGTTCCCGATCAGCCAATCGGCGATTTGGCGCCGGTAGAGACAGAACAAGCCAGTCAGGACGGTCATGATCGCCGCGAATATGAGTTGTTTCGTTTCGCTCGCCACAGCAACCTCCTGTATATGCAGATGGTACCGCCGCGCCAATGTGTTTTCCGCGCGGCATGGTGCGGACCCTGCCGCAAGGCTGATCCCGCGGCGTGCAGTCGATCCCGAATTTCGTGGTCCTTCGCGGCAGTCGCCCGGTCTTTCAGCAAGCCGGCCTCGCGCCCCGCGCCACTGGCTCGAAGCTCAGTCGTAAACGAAGTGCAGAGCCTTCTTAAGATCTTCCCACGCTTCCCGCTTGGCTTCCACGTTATAAGCCCGCAGCAGGTAAGAAGGATGATAAGTCACAATCAGCGGAATATCATGCCACTTATGCCACTTACCCCGCAACTTAGTAACTCCGTCCTTACCACCTAACAAAGCCTTAGCCGCCGTGGACCCCAGCGCGCAAATCGCTTTCGGCCGAATGACCTGCAGCTGCCGGAACAGAAACTGCCCGCAGATCTCCATCTCCTGCGATTCCGGCGTACGATTCTCCGGCGGCCGGCACTTCACCACATTGCAGATATAAACATCGGCACGCGTCAGCGAAATGCCTTCCTTCTTCGCCGTTCCCTCAATCATCTGCGTGAGTAACTGCCCCGCCCGTCCCACAAACGGAATCCCCTGCGCATCCTCATCCGCGCCCGGGCCTTCGCCCACAAACACCAGTTGCGCCTGTGAATTGCCATCGCCAAAAACGATCTTGTTGCGGCCCTTGTGCAGCGCGCAGCGCGTGCAATCGCCGATATCCTGGCTAATCTGCACCAGCGTATCGCCAATCGGAGCCAGGCTCGGCAGTTCCACTGCCACGGGAGAAGCCGCAGCCACCGGAACCACCATCGGAGCAACGACCGGCTCACGCCGATACAGCTCCTTAACGCCCAGATCCTTGAAATACTCAATCCTCTGCCGCAGATCGTCCGGACTCACCTGGCCACACCTGCCCGCTGGCGCAATCGAACCACCTGCCCCAGAATCCGATCCGCAATCTCGCGCTTCGGCGCACGTGCCACTTCCACCACTTCCCCGCCCCGCAGCACCATCGCCACTTCATTCGTGTCCGATTCGAACGCCGAATCTTCGCCGCCCACAGTCTTTGCCCCAACCCTGTTCGCCACAATCATGTCGCAGTTCTTCTCTTCCAGCTTCCGCCTCGCGTATTCGATCACGTTCTCCGTCTCCGCCGCGAAACCCACCAGCAATCGACTTCCCCAGGGGTGTTCCGGATGAAGGCGCGTCCTGCCCAGTTCCGCAAGAATATCGCCCACCGGATCCAGTTCGAGCGACACCGGCTTCCCTTGCTTCTTGATCTTCCGCCCCGCCGGATGCGCCACCCGGAAATCCGCCACAGCCGCGCACTTGATCACAACAGTCGCCGCTTCCAGCTTCGAAAAAACCGCCGCGCGCATCTCCGCCGCCGTCCGCACCCGCACCACTTCGGCGCCACGCGGCGCGTCGAGCGCAACCGGACCGCTCACCAGAATCACCTTCGCCCCGCGATCCAGCGCCGCCTGCGCCAGCGCGAAACCCATCTTCCCGCTCGATCGATTCGATATAAACCGCACCGGATCGATCGGCTCCTGCGTCGGCCCCGCCGTAATCAATACGGTCTCGCCTTCCAGATCGCGCACCGCGGGATTCACTACCCGCCGCACCGCCTCCAGAATCGCCTCGTTCTCCGCCAGCCGTCCCGCGCCGAATGTGCCGCAAGCCAGCAGCCCCACCCCCGTCTCCACGATCGTGTGCCCGCGACGCCGCAGCGTTTCCACATTCTCCCGCGTCGCCTCGTGCTCCCACATGTTCGTATTCATCGCCGGAGCCAGAATCACCGGCCCCCGAAACGCCAGATACAGCGTGGATAGAAAACCGCCGGCCAGCCCGTGCGCAAACTCAGCCAGAATATTCGCCGTCGCCGGAGCCACCACCAGCAAATCGTTCGACTGCGCCACATCGATGTGCTCAATCGCCGCCGAGGCATCGAACAAATTGCTGAACACCTTCTTGCCCGTCAGCGAAGCAAAAGTCACCGCGCTGACAAACTCCTCCGCCGATCGCGTCAGCACAGCCTGCACTTCGTGGCCATCGCGCACAAGCAAACGGGCGAGATCGGCGGCCTTATAAGCCGCGATCCCGCCCGTTACACCCAAAATAATCCGCATAGAAAGCGGCGCCGAACTAAATCGCCGGCTCTTCGATCGGATCCACCACCAGCAGCGGATCAATCGGCAATTCATACTTCACCAGACCGCGCCGCGCTTCTTCCATCGCGATCACGGTCGATTTCTTCGACGACGTTGGCAGCACCGGGCGCTGTCCGCCCTGAAGCTGCCGCGCGCGCTTGGCCGCTACGATGATGAACCGGTAAGTGCTTTGGTCCACATCGTCGGGAAGCGTGCAGTGTGCGTTATTGCGTGGCGGTGTATCGGTCATATTGTTTAAACTCCATTATCTCTCATCTGTCCGAACGTGGCCAGAATCGGCCGGATCTTCTCTTCCACGCGGACTCTTCGTACGCGTTCCGCACGCACGATTCCCTTAAGGGATTCCACGGCAAGCTCCAGATCCTCATTGACCAGTACGTAGTCGTAAAGGCTGTAATTCCCGATCTCCCGGGCCGCATTTGCCAGTCGCCTCCGAATCACCTCATCGGAATCCTGACTGCGTGCGCGCAGGCGCTGCTCCAGAATTTCACGTGACGGCGCAAGGACGAAGATAGTCACCGCGTCGTGTATCCGCTCTTTTAATTGTGCCGCACCCTGCACGTCAATGTCGAGCACCAGATCCTTGCCCACCGCCTTCGCCTTATCGAGCGCGGAAACGTGAGTGCCGTAATAGTTACCAAAAACGTCGGCGTATTCGAGGAACTCCCCGGCTGCTATCCGCCGCTCAAATTCGCCGCGATCAATGAAATCATAGGCTTCGCCCGATACTTCGCTCCCTCTCGGCGCCCGCGTCGTGCAGGAAACCGAAAAAGTCAGCCCTTCCACCTCACTCATCAGGCGGTTCACCAGCGTCGATTTCCCCGATCCCGACGGCGCGGAAATAATAAAAACAGTGGTCATTCTATATTCAGCGATTGCTCGCGTATACGGTCGATTTCGGCCTTCGCCGCCAGTCCCAGGTCCGTCAGCGCCAGCCCCTGATCCCCCAAACCGCCCGTTTTCGACAGGATCGTGTTCGATTCGCGGTTCATTTCCTGCAACAAAAAATCCAGCTTCTTGCCCGTCTCGCCATCGGCCGCAATCAAAACCGCGGTCTGATCGGCATGCGTTTTCAGCCGCACCAGTTCCTCGCTGATATCGCTGCGTTCGGCAATCAACGCCGCCTCCTGCGCCAGCCGCGCCGGGTCCACATGCGCGCCATTCAGCAATTCCGACAAGCGATCGCTCAGCCGCCGATGAAAATAAGGCAGCGCCCGCGCGCGAATCTTTTCCATCTTCCCGACAATCTCACGGATCGAAGCAATCCGCGCCCGCAGCTCCGTTTCAATCGCCGCGCCTTCACGCAACCGAAAGCGGTCGAGTTCCTCCAGAGCCTCCGCCGCCACCGAAAGCGTCTCGGTCTCCAGCGCCTCATCCACGCCCGCAATCCCGCCGCGCGCCTCCATCATCCCCGGCAGCCGCAAAGCCTGATTGAGATCCGGCTGCGAGTCGATCCCGAACCGCGCCGCCACATCGCGAAACGAATCGAGCCACGCGCGCAGCAACGGCTCGTTGATCGTAGCCGCACCAGCCCCGCCGTTCTCCGCATGGCGCTTCATCGACACCATCACCTGAGCATGTCCGCGCGTCACCCGCTTCCGCACCGCGGCCCGCAGCGCCGGCTCCACGGAATCGAACTCCGTAGGCATGTGAAAGTGCAGATCGAGGCCCTTATGATTGACCGTCTTGAGCGTGAGCGTCAGCTCGCCCGAGGGCAAAGAACGTGAGACACGGGCGAAGCCGGTCATGCTGCGGATGGGCATTTTGGTATAGAATCGGAGCGATCTTCGATTATGACATCCGCTCCCCACATGCCGCCAAAACAACTTCTTCCGCTCCTGCTCGCAGGCCTGCTGTGCGCGCAAACGCCGCCGGAAAAATTCGAAGTCGCCTCCATCAAACCCCTTCCTCCGGATAGCTGCTGTTTCAGTATGAGTCCGTGGGGAGGCGCAACCTTTACAGCGAGAAACATCTCGCTGTCCGTTCTCGTCGAGATGGCCTTTGGCGTAACCGACAAGCAAATATCCAACATAGATCGTCTCGGCAACGACGTCTACGACGTCAGCGCGACGCCGGAACACGGAGGCGCTCTCACTTTCCAGCGTTCCCAGCCGATGCTGAAAGCCCTGCTCGAAGAACGTTTCAAACTAACCGCGCATTGCGAAATGAAAGATGTCCCCGGCTACGTCCTCACCGTCGCGAAAGGTGGACCCAAACTGAAACCCGCAGCCGCCGCAGCAGGACAAGGCATGATCGCGCGCGGCAGACTGATCGGCCCGAACGCAACGATCACCCAGTTCATCTCGCTCCTGGCCCATCCGTTGGACAAACCGATCATAGATAAAACAAACCTGACCGACGCCTACAACATAGACCTCAAATTCGCTCCGGACGGCGACACCGCCTCAACCTTGCCTTCCATCTTCACCGCCATACAGGAACAACTCGGCCTCAAGCTCGAATCCCAAAAAGTCCCCTTCGAGACCCTGATCATCGACCACTGCGACCACATCCCAACTGAAAACTAACTCCGGGCTTTTCCTCTGCGTTTCTGCGCGCAGCCCGCTCCCGCGCTCTCTCAACCCCGCAGCGCTACACTCAAAGCGGATAGTCGGGCCTGCCGCCCACCCACAAATGGATCAGCGAACCATCCTCCAATACCAGCTCGTGGAACGAATCGGAGTCGGAGGCATGGGCGAAATCTACAAAGCCCGTGATACCCGCCTCAACCGTTTCGTCGCCCTCAAAGCGCTCTCCGCCGGCATGTCTGCCGACCCCGATCGCCGCCTCCGCTTCGTCCAGGAAGCCCATGCCGTCTCCGCCCTCAACCACCCCAACATCATCACCATCTACGACATCGTGGACGATGCCGGCACCCAGTACATGGTCATCGAGTTTGTGGATGGCAAGACCCTTCTCGAACTCATCCCTAAAGGCGGCATGCCCGTCCCTCAGGTCATTCGCTACGGCAGTCAGATCGCCGAAGCTCTCTGCGCCGCCCACGCCGCAGGCATCATCCATCGCGACCTCAAGCCCGCCAACGTCATGATCACCGGCACCGGCCTCGTTAAAGTACTCGATTTCGGCCTCGCCAAAATGACCGACTGGGCCGCGGCCGATCCCAACGGCCCCACCATGACTATGGCCCCCGCGCCCCTCACCATCGAAGGCACCCTGCTCGGCACCGTGAACTACATGTCGCCCGAACAGGCCGAGGGAAAGAGACTCGACGCCCGCTCCGACGTTTTCTCCTTCGGCGCCGTGCTCTACGAAATGCTCACCGGCAAGAGCGCTTTTCACGGCGAGTCCGTCATCGCGACCCTGACCTCCGTGCTGCGCGACGACATCAGGCCCATTCGCGAACTCGCGCCCGATGTCCCCGCTGAACTCGAACGCATCGTCAGTTCATGCCTCCGGAAGAACCCGGATGACCGCCTCCAGTCCATGCAGGAAGTGCAGGCCGCCTTCGCAACACTAAGACAGCAATCCGATTCCGGCGTCCTCTACAATGTGCCGACAGCCGCAACACCCATGCCGGTGATGAAGCCCGCGCGCCGCTCCAGGCCGTCCCCTCTGGCAGCCGTCGCGCTTATCTTTGTGATTGCCGCGGGCGCTGGCTATTGGTGGATTTCATCGCACCGCTCCACACCTTCACCCACTCCTGCGCAAGCGCCCGCGTCGTCCTCAGGCACGCTGACCAACTCATCCATCATCGCCCTGACTGCCTCCAACGTCGCCGCCGAAGTCATCATCGGCCAAATCCGGAATTCAAGAACGAACTTCGATCTCTCCGAACCTGAAGTAATCCGCCTGAGCAACGCCGGCGTCGCCCCCGCTGTCATTGAGGTCATGCGCAACCCGCTTCCCTCTCAGACGGTAGTCTCCGCATCGCCCACGCCGTCGGCGCCCGCTCCCCCACCCACGCCCGCTACTGTCTCCCTCCCGGATGGCGCGGTCGTTGTACTGACGCTGGCCCAGGACATTCCAATCGATGCCACCCCCGGCGATTCCCTCCGTTTCCGCGTCGCCGCCGACGTCAGTGTAGACGATGCCGTTGCCATCCGCAAAGGTGCCGTGGCCACCGGGTCTATTGTCGACGCACCCAAAAAGGTTCTCGTCTTTGGAGGCAAGATGACCTTCCGTCTTGACGCGGTCAATGCCGTGGATGGTCAAAAGATCCCGCTACGAGTGACGGTTGACCAGCGCACCGGGTCCAAACGTCCGGTCGACACCGGCGCAAAGAAACCCAAAGAGTTAGCCGCAACATTGGGCACTGTCTACACGGCCTACATCGACGGCGCGAAAACCGTGACATTGAAAAAATAACCTGATTACCCTCGTGGCGTGCCCGCGCTATCCTGAAAACCAAGTGCAACCGCCCCGCCTCTTCCTGATCGATACTTACGGCTTCATCTTCCGCGCCTACCACGCCCGCGCCCGAACCGGTGCGCCGCCCATGCGCACCTCCACGGGCGTCTCCACCGAAGTGGTCTTCATCTTCAGCAACATGCTCCGCAAGCTGACCCGCACCTATGAGCCCGCCTACATGGTCGCGGTCTTCGAAAGCCTTGGCAAGACCCACCGCGAAACCGAATACCCCGAATACAAGGCCAACCGCGCCGAAACTCCCGACGACCTCATCCAGCAGGTCCCCTACGTCCGCCGCCTGATCGACGCTCTCCGCATTCCCATCATCCAGTACGCCGGGTTCGAAGCCGACGACGTCATCGGCACCCTCAGCCGCCAGGCCGCCGCCGCAGGCTGCGAAGTCGTCATCGTCTCCAGCGATAAAGATCTCCTGCAACTCGTCACCGACCGCGTCCAGATGCTCAACCCGGCCAAAGACGACACCTGGTATGACCCCGCCAAGGTCAAAGAATTTATGGGTGTCGAGCCCTCCCAGGTCGCCGATTTGCTCGCCCTAAAAGGCGATGCCGTCGATAACATCCCCGGCGCACCTGGCATCGGCGACAAAGGCGCAAAGGATCTCATCGCGCAATTCGGCTCGGTAGAAGCCGCGCTCGATCGCGCCTCCGAAGTCGTCAAGCGCACCTACCGCGAAAGTCTCGAAAACAATCGCGAGCGCATCGAGCTCAGCAAGCGCCTCGCCACGGTAGACTGCAATGTCCCGGTAGAATTCGATCTCTCCGCGTACACCACGCACCAGCCGGACGCCGAACAACTCAAGCCCTTGCTCAGAGAACTGGAATTCTTCGGCCAGCTCAAGGACTTCACCGAGTCGCAGTCTCCCGTGGAGGACACACGAACGCGCGACTTCGCTCCGCTCACGGCCGACTGGCTGACCGCAATTCCCGCCGGACAAACGCTCTCATTCGCCCTAAGCACCGACGCCACCGAAATCGGCCTCAGCTACCGCGAAGGCGAAGCCCGCAGTCTTCCGATCAACCGACTCCACGAGCTCAAATCCATCCTCGAAAACGCGGCGCATCCGAAATCCACAGCCGATGTCAAAACCCTGACCCGCTTTCTTCTCGATCACAACATCGATGCCGCTGGCTTCACCGGCGATCCCACCCTCTACGCCTTCCTCCTCGATGCCGATCTCGCAGGTTGCTCGCTCGAAGCCATGGTGGAGCGCCGCCTCGAACTCAAACCCGGCCCGCGTGCCGATGAACGCTCCGCCTTCACCCATGAACTCACCGAACGCCTGGGCCCCGAACTCACCCGCCGCGGCGACGCACTCCGCAGCCTCTACGAAGAGATCGAGCTCCCTCTCGCCGGCGTTCTCGCCCGCATGGAACACCTGGGCATCCGCATCGATGCCATCGAACTCGCGCGCCTCTCGGCGATGCTCGAAACCCAGATCGCCGCGCTCACCGGCGAAATCCACGGGCTCGCCGGCTGCGAATTCAACATCGCCTCACCGCAGCAACTGGGCAAAATTCTGTTCGAAACGCTCGCCATTCCAACGCCGGTGAAGTACGGCAAAGGCAAAGTCCCCTCCACCGCCGCCGATATCCTCGAACGCCTCGCGCCCGACCACGCCATCGTCCGCCATGTCCTCGAATATCGCCAGCTGACGAAACTCAAAGGCACCTACGCCGACGCCCTGCCAGCCCTCATCGACCCCGCCACCGGACGCGTCCACACCAGCTTCAACCAGACCGGCGCAGCCACTGGCCGTCTCTCTTCCTCGAACCCGAATCTGCAGAACATTCCGATTCGCACCGAACTTGGCCGCGAAATCCGGGCGGCATTCGTTCCACGCGAAGGCTGGCAACTGATCGTCGTCGACTATTCGCAGATCGAACTGCGCCTGCTGGCCCACATGTCCGAAGATCCGGTGTTGGTCGAAGCCTTCCGCAACGGCGAAGACATCCACACAAGAACCGCCGCCGAAGTGCTGGGAGTTCCGCCCATGCTCGTGACCAAAGAAGCCCGCAATGCCGCGAAAGCCGTGAATTTTGGCATCGTCTACGGCATCAGCGGCTTCGGCCTGGCGGCCAATCTTGGCATCCCGCGCAAGGAAGCCGAGGCCTACATCCGCGGCTATTTCGAGCGCTATGCGGGGGTCAAACGGTTCATCGATTCGATAGTCGCCCAAACCCGCGAAAGCGGCGTTGCGAAGACGCTTTTAGGTCGTGAACGGCCCATTCCCGACATGAACAGCCGCAATCCCAACGCCCGCGGCTTCGCCGAACGGACCGCCATGAACTCGCCCATCCAGGGCACCGCCGCTGACCTGATTAAGCTGGCGATGGTGCGAATTGACCGCAAACTGGCCCCATTCCGCGCCAAAATGCTGCTTCAGGTGCACGACGAACTCGTGCTCGAAGCGCCGCCGGAAGAAATCGACGAGGTTAGGTCTCTGGTGAAAACCGAAATGGAAAATGTGATGGAACTGAAAGTCCCGCTCGTCGTCGATACAGGCACTGGCAACAACTGGCGCGACGCCAAATAGCGCCGACCTCCGGTCGCAGGCCCCGGTGTTTTGGCGATACGGGCTCCCAGGATCGAGTGATCGCGTTCTGTTGAACCACTCCGGGCGACGCCGGAGACGCACATGACGGAGGTGGTTGGACTACTTTCGCTGGACGCCCGCGCTCTCAGGGAGCGTCCACACCGAAGGCATAGGCAACGTTGTTCGTGGAGAAGCTAAAGCAATATTCGCCTGCCGGAAGCGGCTTGAATGGGATTAGCCTGTACGACGACTCGCTGAATTGTTTAATCTCGAACGGCACTTCGCTTCGGTCAAGGACATTATGACTTTGCCCTACGCCCAGTGGTGAGGGCCGGTTCGATTCCGATTCCACTAATTCGCGTCGGTCCTTGCCCGGACGCAGGACGACAAACTGTATGGTCTGCGGATCTGTCCTCAGCGGCAATGAAACCACAAACTCAATCGGATCGCCCGTCTTGAATCGAACAGGCGATCTGCCGCCGCGTAGATAAAAGAACACCTTATAGCCACTGAGCCCTAACGCCTTGGGCTTGGATGCCGCCGCAGCTTGCTGGTGTTCGAGGTCCACAAGGGCCCCGCTTGTACGGTCATATCGATAAAAGACCCCATCATACTTCGGGACCGGTACGGGCGCGTCCTGTGCGCAGACAGCCACGATCGACAGGCAACTGACCAGCAGGCGCACCGGTATTTTCTTGACTATCTTCATTGATCTCTCCGGCTCCTCGCAGTATAGCGGGTTTTGGCACGACGCCAAATAGAACGGGCGGAATCAGAAACACTGATCCCGCCCCAAACCTTGACCAACCCGCTATCGTGCTTACGCGTAAACGAGCTGCCGCACCCGGAAGTCGATTTCACCCCGGATTGTCAGCCGATCGCCAGCCCAGCAATCGCGTCGGCATGAATGCCCGCACAATCCACCAGCGGAAATCCGGCAGTCCGCACATCCAGTGCCAGCGCCAGGTCCGTGCCACCCACCAGAATCGCCTCAGCACCCTGATCCGCCATTAAACGGTGGCTCACGGCATCAAACACCGCACGCTGATCCTCAGTCGCAAATCCAGCCGTGGCCATCGCAACATAGGCGCGATGCACGTCCTCCAAGTCTGCTCCCGTGGGCGGAATGATCTCCGCACTGGCAATGCGCCCATAAAAGCGCGTCTCCATCACAGTCCGGGTTCCCAGAATTCCCACGCGTTTGAGCCCTCTCGTTTCGATGGCCCGCGCCACCTCGGAGAGCATGTCGACAACAGGAAGCGGCGACACCGCCAGAAAGGCATCAATGCAAAAATGGCCGCCAATCGAGGTGATCGCAACACATTCGGCGCCTGCGGAAACCAGCCGGTTCGTGAGTCGCAAATAGATGGCAGTCTGCGCCGCCACGTTATTGGTGGCCAGATTGCCCACCAGCGTTGGCGTATCGGCGTGCACAATCGTCAACTCCAGCGTCGCGTTCTGCCGCGCGAACGTGGAAATCAGACGCCTGTAGTAATAATCCGTTGCTCCAGGCCCGATCCCGCCGATCAGTCCGATGTGCAATTTACGCGCTGAACGAGCTGCCGCATCCGCAAGTCGATTTAACCTGTGGATTGTTGAACTTAAATCCGGAACCCTCAAGCGATTCCACATAGTCGACTTCGGCGCCGTCCAGATAAAGCATGCTGGCCTGATCCACAAACACCTTGAGGCCGTCGTAGTTGTACGTCTTGTCCAGCATACCCGGAGCGTTTTCAAAAGCCATGGAATAGCTGAACCCGGAGCAACCGCCGCCGACAACTGAAATCCTCAGTCCGGCCGGCTTGGGCTCCTGCGTATCCAGAATCTCGCGAACCTTGCTCACCGCTGTCTCTGTCAAATTAACCATTGTTGTGTGTTCTCCCGCTCGGAATATACGTTAACAGTATATCAGGATGCCGCGCAAACGCATCCGGATGCAAAAACCGCCCCGCTTCTGGTATCTTCAGGTAGCGCCCCGTCCGCGAAACCAATCCGGGAGCCCCACCAGTAATGGAAAGGCCAGTATGGCGAAACCAGAATTCCCGTTACGGCGTCTGACGAGGGTGTATGGCGATACTGACTGGAACTCTAACCATTCCCGTATTTGGCAGTAAGACTGCGAACAGGACCCGAGTGGACTACGAAAACACTCCGGAAGGCTCTCTTGTCCGCCGCGCCCAGGCCGGCGACGAAGCCGCATTCCAGGAAATAGTGGAGCGCTACCAGTCCAAGGTCTTTTCCATCATCCATGGCATCGTCCGCCAGCGCAACGATGTGGAAGATATCGCCCAGCAGGTTTTCACTAAAATCTACTTTTCCATGCGGAATTTCGACTTCCGAAGTTCCCTCATTACCTGGGTTTACAAGATTACCGTCAACGAATGCTTCGACTATCTGCGGAAGAAGAAGGTCCGCAAGCTGGTTTATGAGAGCGACATGAGCGAGGACGAGGTTCGCCGCGTGGAGAATTCGGAGACCGGCAGCGGACGCACCGTTCGCGCCGATACCGCTCTGGCCCGCCGGGATTACGTGGTGAAACTGCTCGAACGCGTCTCCGGCGAAGAGCGCGATCTGCTGATGCTCAAGGAAGTGGAGGGGTATTCGGTGGAGGAGATGGCCCGCCGTCTCAAAATGAATGAGAATACAATAAAAGTCAAACTGTTTCGCGCTCGCCAGAAACTGGTGAAGGCGTCGCAGCGGCTGGACCGGGTTCCTTCCCGGGTTGAGTAGTGTGGTTGAGTTGGGTGGTTGAGGCTGGAATCATATGCATGACGTAGTGGTAAACGAACTCGAAGAACACTTTGCGGGAACGGCCTCGGCGGCGTTTCACGCGCACTTGGCGACCTGCCCGCCCTGCCGCGCGGAAGTCGAGTCTATGTCCCAGGTATCGCAGTTGCTGGCGGAACTCAAGTCCGATTCGGAGACGGCAGCCGTTCCCTCGCCGTTTTTCTACACACGCGTCGCAGCCAGCATCGTGGAACACCAGAATACGGACCATTGGGGTCTGCTCGCGCCCGGAGCCGCGTTCTTCCGACGCGTGGCCTTCGCTTCTTTGGTTGTGCTCGCCTGTCTTGGCAGTTATCTGGTGATGCATGAAGGTGACACGTCGCGCAACAGTGGCACCGATGCCGCCGCCGTCATCGCCGAGCACGATGTCACCGCCGACCACGCAGCCAGTTCCGATCGCAACCTGATGCTGGTCACCTTGGCGAGTTACGGCGAATAGGCCCGGTTCGCCATGTCCACCGTCACACTCCCCAGACCTGCCGAGCGCGCCGCGATTCTTTCTTTTGTGCTGGTTTTTTTGTGTGGTGTAGTTGCCGGAGCGCTCATTATGAGCCTGACGCGCAGTACCGCCATCCATCAGAATCCCCCCGTTTCCTTCGGCTTATCGCCCATGTCAGTGACGGAAATGAAGGACAGCCTGAACCTGTCCGACGATCAGACCAAACAACTGACCTCCGTCCTCGACGACTTTTCGCACTATTACGACAACCTGCTGGCCGATGGGAAAAGCCGCATCCTCCAGATCCTGAATCCGGATCAGACGAAACTCTTCGACCAGATGCTGCAACAGCACCGGAAATGAGCGGACGCAAGGCCAACAGTACGACAGGACGAAATCAGTTGGCGGCCTGCGCGCTTTTGTGAGAAACTAGTCGGCAAATGCGTATCTTTGTGTCTACCCTGTTCTGTGGAACACTCCTGTGCCTTTCCGGTTGTTCGGGTAATACCGAATCGGCGAAGACCGAGGAAGTTCGCGTGGTCCCCGCCGGCGAAAAGGCAGTTGCCGGACATCTGACCTACAACATCGTGGACTCCCAGATTCTGAACCAGCTCGGCGATCCGACAGTGCCCCGGGTTCCGAAAGAGCGCTTCATCATGGTGCAGGTCGCCGTGACGAACGCGAGTAATGTGGATAATCCGATTCCCGCCATTGAACTGGTGGGCGATTCCGGCAAGATATACGATGAGCTAACGGACGGAGCGGGCGTAACCAACTGGCTGGGTATCATTCGGCACGTCGGGGCCGGTCAGACCGAGCGGGGTAACGTCGTGTTCGACGCGCCTGCCGCCCATTACAAGCTCAAGTTCAGCGATGAGTCCACGGAAAACGAGATTCTTGCCGATCTGCCGCTCAGTTACACGCACGAAAGAATGGACGACGTTTCCATACCGAGCGCCGACCTTCCTGGCGCGCTCGGGCCCACCGGGAATCAAAAGCCGAAGTAATTGCAGCCAAAGTAACTGCAAGCAATGCAGATTATCCGAACTTCTCTTTTCGCCGCGGGCATATTGCTGGCGGCGCCGCTCTGTATTTTTGGACAAGCCGCCCTAACCGCTCTGACGGTCGGTCGGCCCGTGGCCGCGCAGTTCGAGGACGGACCGACTCTTGGTTCGCTGCGACTGGTGCCCGGCGAAGTGCTCTATTTCTCTTTTTTCGCCGATGGCTTCCAGAAGACGGCGAGTGCAAGAAAAGTGGAACTGACCGGGCACGTGCAGGTCCTCGACCCCACCGGCACCGCCGTAGCCCCCACGGAAGAAATTCTGATCGTTACCGAACTCAGCGAGGAAGACAAGAACTGGAAGCCGAAGCTGCGGGCCGCCATCTCGCTTCCCCCCATCGCGCCGCCAGGCACATACAGGGTGAAGTACGACGTGACCGACGAGCAATCGCACCAGACGGCCACCGGCGAGTCGTCATTCGGCGTGGACGCGAAATATGTAGCGCCTTCCGGCATCCTGGCGGTTCGCGAACTGAACTTTTATCGCAATCAGGACGACACCACGGCGCTGATCACGCCCTCCTACCGGGCGGGCGATATCGTCTGGGTAAAGTTTTATATTACGGGCTATAAATACGGCGAGCAGAACTCCATCGATGCCTCCTACGACGTCGAATTGCTGGCTCCGGACGGGACTTCGATCATGAAAAAAGAGGACGCCGCCATGGAGAAAAGCATGGCGTTTTATCCCCAGCCATACATCCCCGGCATCTTCAATCTGTCTCTGAAATCGACCATGTCGCACAATATATATACGCTCATCGTTACGGCGCACGACGCCATGGGCAAGCAGACGGCGACAGCAACATCGAAGTTTCAGGTGAACTGATTTGGCTCCCTCAAAATCACAATGGACATGAACACGGAACAGAAGGCCCTGGCGATCAACCTGGACGCGGGCCGCTTTGGCACCTTCGCCGAGATCGGCGCGGGTCAGGAGGTGGTGCGCTGGTTTTTCCACGCGGGCCATGCCTCCGCCACGGTAGCGAAATCGATCTCGGCTTACGATACGGCGGTCAGCGACGAGATCTACGGTAAAGCCGGACATTACGTCAGCCGCGAACGTCTGGAATCGATGCTCGATTACGAGTACAACCTCCTGCTGCGGCGTCTGGATCCGACCCGCGGCGAAAAGACCGCGTTCTTCGTTTTTGCCGACACCGTGGCCACGCGAACCCGCACCGATAGCCCCGGCGGCCACGGCTGGCTGGGCGTTCGCTTTCAGGCCGCTCCACGTACGGAGCCATCCGAGATCATCCTGCACGTTCAGTTGCTCGACAACGTGACGGTCGCCAAACAGGAGGCGCTCGGCACGCTGGGCGTGAATCTGATCCACGCGGCTTTTTTCCTCAACGATCGCCCGCACGAACTGGCCGCCGCCCTGATTGAAGGGCTGCGTCGCAGCCAGGTGGAGGTCGACATGATCCGGCTTTCCGGGCCCGCGTTTCAGGGCGTCGACAACCGTCTGATGAGTCTGCAACTGGTGGAGCAGGGACTCACCGACGCCACTATGTTCACCGCCGAAGGCGAAGTGGTGCAGCCTTCCGAAGCCATCTCCGGCCGCGCGATCCTGATGGAACGCGGCGCGTTTCGGCCCGTTACCAACGTCACGTGGGAGATGCTGCAGGGCGCACAGCGGCAGTTCCGCTCCGCCCGGGCAGCGGCAATCATGCCGGTGGTGCTGATGGAGATGACGCTCAGCAATCTGGTGACCGGCCATCGCATCGATCACGGCGATTTTCTCGCGCGGGCCAGCATGCTGAACGCGCTCGGCATCACCGTGATGGTCTCCAACTACGACCGCTTCGACCTGGTGACTAGCTATCTGCGCCGCTATACGAAAGAGCCCATCGTGATGGTAATGGGCGCTCCCACGCTGGTGGGCATCTTCGAAGAGACTTACTATTCCGGGCTGCCCGGCGGCATTCTGGAAGGCCTCGGACGGCTGTTTCAGGGGGATACGACGCTCTACGTGTATCCGATGAAGACAGGCCCCGATGCGCCCGTGGTGGACGCCGTCTCACTGCCGCTTGCGCCCTTATCGCGCCGCCTCTACTGGTATCTGCTGGAGAGCGGGCAGATCCAGCCGGTGCGTGAGTTCCGCGAAGAGCAGTTGCACGTTTATCCCGATGACGTTCTGGCGAAGATTCAGTCCGGCGATGCCACATGGGAGAGCATGGTGCCTCCTCAGGTGGCAGAAATTATACGGTCTCGGGGACTGTTCGGATACCAGGCCCCGCCGACCGGGGCGTAGCCGCGCCGCGCAGGAATCTGCCGGTGTGGGAGCCTTCCGTGTTTGCGATGTCTTCAGGGGTGCCAAAATGCAATTATCGCGAGAAGCGATCCTTTCCGCAATTCCTGTGTTGGTGCTCGGCATACCATTTGTGCCTGTCCGCTCTCTAGTACTACTGGCTCATAAAAGTAAATGGACCGCCTCTGCCGCTGAAGGTTTCGCTCAGGCCGCGCTCTATGCTGGAGAGGTATGACTCCACAGCCTGCCGATGAGCAGGTCGTAAGCGAGACTT
>Ga0302140_10005240_pt1 | contig 16401 bp, 14 predicted proteins | sample I_Bog_E1_1_FD_202095 | JGI IMG/M metagenome (GOLD analysis project Ga0302140, IMG submission 202095) | Peat permafrost microbial communities from Stordalen Mire near Abisko, Sweden - I_Bog_E1_1 | ecosystem: Environmental > Terrestrial > Soil > Wetlands > Peat | place: Sweden: Abisko, Stordalen... | reverse complement strand
GTTGTTGTTTAATTTTAAATATAACGATGCTGCAAATATGGTAACCCAACGTATTTACGCTAAATACAGCCGGGCTAGCATCGACTCGTTCATAAACACGAACCCTCCTTTGCTTTCAACCAATAAGGTAATTTTCAATCAATTTGTAGAACTGGTGCGTTCAAGGTTCCTTAAAAATCAAGCTGGATACGCAGACACTTTAAGGCACAATGCAAATGAACTTATCGGGGCGTTAAAACAAGAATACAGCCTGGATAACGAGTGAAAAAGGAAGTCAGCGGTCAGCAATTGGATTCAGAAACCGAAACGCCTGATACAAACTATTTAACATCCCAACTAACAAAAACTTTTTGATGCAATTTGGTATTACCATGGTATGGAATTAAGCACTCAAATTACCTGGTTGTTTATTTTGGCTATTCCCATAGCCTGCATAGCATGGACGGTTACACACGAAGAGGTTTTTCGTGAACCCCGCGAGTACTGCCTTAAACGCTGCCATGCCGGTAAAAACATTGCTGAACGGAAGTTTTTTTATTTGTTTACCTGTGAGTATTGTTTCAGTCACTATGTTACCTTACTAATGCTTTGTCTAACCGACTACAAATTACTGCTTAATGATTGGCGGGGATTCATTATCGGAGGTTTTGCACTGGTATTTGTAGCTAACATATATATGAGCTTGTTTGGCTTTATAAGGATAGATTTGAAAAAAGTACGGATCGAGACCGAAATAGAAGAAAAGCAGAAATAAACATTAAATTACCAGTTGTCCGAATAATTGCTCCAACTTTTGGCCGGCATCCTCACAAAAGCCAGGGTGTACTCTTGATGTTTGCAAAATAGTGCTGCGTGTAGCTGTAAGCCAGCGGAAACGCGAGGCTATATCCATTTTCCCTATTGGGCCGGCACCCTGGTCGCCGGTACATATGCGTTCAATACCACAAACGTGTTCCATTAATTCGGGTAGGTCTGAGCCGGACGAAAAGGCAATAAGCCGGGTTTCGTCAAGAAGAAATTTGGCTTTCAGGAATTTTTGTTTGGCACAATACAAAATGACCCCGATATTCAGAAATTCCTCCCGTTCTACTCTGGGAACAAAACGTACCACGGCATATTCAAACAAGTGTTTCTGCTGCATTTTTTGCTTCTTTTATAAAAATGTCAGAATGTTCAATCCTTGTTAATAAAAATTGAACGTAAGCTTCCCTTTGTTCCTCGGTTGAATTAAAAGTATCTTCACCAGTTAACCAAACATCGGGAACTAATGCTACTATAGAACGTATTCGTTCGGTATTAAGAATAGCCCTAAATTCGGCATCGGTGCGCTCAAGTTCGGTTGCCTGCGGTAATAATACATGATCTTTCACCTGTATAAACGGTCGTTTCGCCTGTTCGTCCCAGTTATTCCACGAGTGATGAAAATATAGTGACGCGCCATGGTCTATCAGCCACAATTCTTTATTCCAGGTAAGCATATTTGTATTTCGTGGCGTACGGTCAACATTGGTAAGCAGGCAATCGAGCCAAACAATCTGCGAGGCCAGCCAGGGGTCAACCTTTGTGATAACCGGATCAAAAGTAATCGCTCCGGACAGGTAGTGAAGCGCGAGGTTTAACCCGGTGCTGGCTTTCAGGAGGTCTTGTATTTCTTCGTCTGGTTCGGTTCGACCAAATCCCTCATCCAAATTGGCAAAAACTATTTCGGGTACTTTTAATCCCGCAGCACGTGCAATTTCACCTCCAATCAGTTCAGCTATAAGTGCTTTTGGGCCCTGGCCTGCGCCCCTGAACTTTAGGACATATAAAAATCCATCGTCAGCTTCGGTGATCGCCGGCAATGATCCACCTTCCCGCAAAGGGGTTACATACCTTACTATGTTAACTTTGCGTAATTGCGGTCCGTTATTCTTCATTTTAACTGATACAGGTTTTCAAAGGTACATTACAAAAACAAATTAACCGTTTTAATTTAGCTGTACAGACTCTAGGCTATATTATTAATTAAATATTTATAATAAAAAGAAATAGTAACCTTACTATTAATATTTTGTAATGATCGGTATATAGAATTAACTATTGTTACTATCTTGTAGCAGATTTTATCACCCTAAAAGTATATTGAATTTTTACAAATTGTTAATGAAGTTTTTAACCGGATGCTTATTATTAGTGTTCCTGTCAAGCTTGTATGATAATTTATATGCGCAAATAAAACCTTCATTAATTCAGGGTAAAGTTTTAGCAGAAAATCATGTTCCCGCTGAAGCGGCAACCATAGTTTTGTTAAAATACCAGGATTCGTCTATCGTAAGTTCATCCATTACTGACAAAGGCGGTATATTTCAATTTAATAATTTACCGACAGGCAATTATTTGTTACTTGTTAGATCCGTAGGGTATATAAAATCTTATACCGGCCCATATAAAATTGTGCCCGGGCAAAGCCTTTCGGTACCCGACATTATTCTAAGCCCTGACGCAAGGCAGTTAAAAGAAGTATCTGTAGTTAGCTCAAAGCCCGAGGTTGAAGTAAGGCCAGGTAAAATTATTTTAAATGTGCAAAGCAGCATATTGGCTGATGGTAACTCTGTATATGATATTCTAAGACAATCCCCGGGTGTGCGCGTTGATAATTCGAACAATATAAATATAATAGGGCGGCAGGCTGCTTTAATAACTATAGACGGTAGACCTACAAACCTGACAGGTGACGATCTTACCGGCATTTTAAAGACCATGCAGGCAAACACTATCGACCGCATTGAAATAATTACCAGCGGCTCTGCCAAATATGATGCTTCGGGCGGTGGGATAATCAACATTATTATGAAAAAAGGGAAAAATGTTGGTGCCAATGTTGCATTTACCGGCTCGGCCGGCTATGGCAGGTATTACAAAAGCAATGCAGGCCTTGTGTTTAATGACCGCACTAATAAATTCAACATTTTCGGCGGTTATACTTTTACAGACAATAAAACATTCCACGATTTTACTACAGACCGCATGATTGATTATGACAATATGCCAAGCGATTACCATGTGGATTATAACAGCAATGAAAAAATAAATAACAATACATTTAATTTGGGAACGGATTATTTTATATCAGGCAGCCAAACCATTGGATTTTTAATTAACGGCTTTATTGAGGAAGATAACTATACAAAGGATAATAACCTGAAAATTTTCAATCAGTCGGTTTTAGATTCAAGCATAGCCGCTGCTTCTGATTTGAACAGGCACATAACCAAAGTAAATTATAACCTGAACTATACCGACAAACTCGGTAAAACAGGGAAGGCTCTTTCAGCAGATTTCGACTATCATGTTTATAATAGAGCTTCCGCTGAAAATATAACTAATAAGTTTTATAATTCATCGGGCAATATTTTTCACCCTGACTCATTGCTGCAAAATATATCGCCTTCAAATATTCGAAACTGGCTGGGAAAGGTCGACTTTACCGATCCTTTTTCGAAAACTTCAAAACTGGAAACCGGGATTAAATACAGTAAAACAATAAGCGACAATAATCAAATGTTCAAATCGCTCACAAACGGCAGGTATCAAAATGACCCCATATTCACTAATGATTTTAATTATAATGAAAATGTGAATGCTGCTTATGTAAACTTTGAAAACCAGTTGGATAAATTTGAAATTACAACAAGTTTGCGCGCCGAACAAACTATTTCATCGGGGAACTCGGCTACACTAAATCAAATAGTAAAAAATAATTATATCGATCTTTTTCCCCATGCGCTGATAACCTATAAGTACGATGAAAGAAATATTTTTTCAATTAGCTACAACCGGGGCATACAGAGGCCTGCATATCAGCAATTAAACCCATTTTACTATTACATTGATTTATACGATTATAGCGCCGGTAACCAATATTTGAAACCTGAGTATTCTAATTCGATCGAGCTTTCCTATAATTATAACAGGACATTTTTGGCCACAATATACAGCACAATTACCGGCAATGCTTATGATTTTCAATTTTATGAACAGAATGATACTACAAAGGTGAACACATCTTTACATGAAAACCTAGGTACCGTTTATACTTATGGCCTCAGGATTAACACGCCTGTAGTGTTCACAAGCTGGTGGAATGCAGATATATTTCTTGATGCGGCTTACCAGCGTTACGTTACCTATCCGCAATATGGCTACTTTAATAAGGGTTCACAAGACATTATTTTTACCATTACACAACACTTTGTTATAAGCAAAACAGTATCCGTGCAACTGGTCGCTCATTATGAAACACCTTCCTTATATGGAATTACAGAATTCAGATCCTATTATTTTGCCGACGCGGCCATTAGCAAACAATTGTTCAATAAAAGAGGGAGCCTGACATTAAGTGGCAAAGACATTTTTAATACCTTGCGGGACAGGGATTTTATTAGTTATGAAAACCTTAATATGACAACAATCGATAAACGGGAAAGCCAGGTATTCAGGTTAACGTTTACCTATCGCTTTGGAAAAACTACGGTAAAGGCTGCCGGTGTACACCATGCAGGCAATGAAGAAGAACAGGACAGGACTAAGGAGGCGAATTAACATTTTGATTTTACAACGTTAGCCAACGTGCCCGCTAATGGTACTTATAAAAATTATGAGCAGAACAAGCAGGCTGATAAAAAAGTACAAATAGTCTTTTTCGAGCACAAAACCAATTGCTGAAAATATAATCCGTAAAATAGGGGTAGCTATTAGCATTAGAATACCAAGCTGAATAATTGCCTGGCCTTTAAAACTCAACACACCATGGAAAATCCCCGAAGCATATTGCACAAATTCAGGGATGCCTTTAAATTTCCTGTAATCAGCGATGGAATGGCCATGTCTTACAATATAAAAAACCCCTCCAAAGAAAACTACACTTATAGATAAAACCATACCGGCCCTTAATACCCGGCCAATAAGTAATGGCATATCGGCGTCTTTGAATTTTTTCATTACGTTTTGTTGTCCATAGTCCATGGACCATAGTCGATAGTTTCTCTTTAATATTTATAATCTCAATTTACCATGGTCTATGGACTATTGACCATGGACCATGGACTGCCCCATTATATTTTTCCCCTAATCCCGTTATAGATCATTTGTCCGGCTAAAAAAGTTACCACAATGGCAAATACCCATCTCAGCCACCTGGATGACGTAGTATGCACCAATATTTTTGATCCGGTTAACGCGCCAAGCAATACCCCAATAACTACCGGCATAGCCAGGCCTGGGCTTATATAACCCCTTTGAAGATATACGACTGCGCTGGCAGAGGCGGTAACACCAATCATAAAATTGCTGGTGGTAGTTGATACTTTAAAAGGCACTTTCATAATGGTATCCATCGCGATCACCTTTAATGCGCCCGAACCTATACCTAAAAGACCGGAAATTACACCTGCGAACAGCATCATAAAAAAACCACCGGCAACATTACTCACACCATAACTAACAACGCCGGCAGACGCGGGGTATGTGCCGCTTAACCTGAGCTTTTCCACCAGCTCACTTTTTTTATGCGTAATGTTTTCTTCTTTTTTGCGCAATGATATGACAGCCGAAAAGATTAAAATAACGCCAAATAACACCGCGATGTACTGAGTTGGCATATAAATTGCCAGAATGGCCCCGCACATGGCGCCGGTTGTCGTCGCTATCTCAAGGAACATACCGAGGCGCAAATTAGTAAAGCCCTCCTTAACATAGGCCGCCGCCGAACCGGACGATGTGGCGATTACCGATACAAGCGAAGCGCCGATCGCATAATGAATATCAACGTTCAGTAATAAGGTAAGCAGGGGAATTATAACCACGCCTCCGCCCAGCCCGGTTAATGAACCTAATAAACCGGCAGTGTAGGAGCCAATAAGAATAATTATAGTAAATTCAATTACCGACATGCAAAGAAGGGTTTTGCCCGTAAAAGTAATAATAACTTTTTTGAAGATTTTATTTTAAAGTTTCCCGATAGATTTAGATGAGAATTACGGCGTTTTAATCTGTCTTATCTGTTATAACCATTAAGAAAAAATGCAACAGGAGGGAAAGAACAAACGTTTACTACCTTTTTTAGTCGCCATTTAAATATTTCAGTAATAATTAGTTTCATTTACTATTTTAGAGACTTTAAATTCCAACCCTATGGTTAAGAAAACCTGCCTGATTATTTTACTCTTTTTGCCGTTTTTTACCCTTGCCCAAAGTAAACTTCCGGGCAATATATATTTAGATAAATTGCCCAACGGACTTGAAATACTGGTTGTTGAAGATAACAGTGTGCCACTTGCCACTGTAATGATGAGCTTTAAATGTGGCGCCTTTACCGAACAGGAGAAATTTAACGGGTTAACCGGCTTATACCAGGGCATGCTTGAAAGGGGGAACAAAGAGTTTCCGACCGCACAGGATGTTGGGTACTATGGAGGTGCACTGGGGGTGCAGGCACGAAATTCATCGACATCCGAAGAATATTCCACCTGCTATTTTACGCTGCCGAAATTAAATCTGGAGCAGGGTTTGAATTTTTTGAATTCGGAAGTCCGTTTCTCCAAAATGGATCCCGGCGAATTAGAAAAAGAGAAGCAAATTCAGGATGAACAGCTGAAGCAAAAGGAATCAAATCCTTATTTCTCCCTGTCGACGGCAATGCTGCACCATTTATGGGGAGATTTATATTACCGTAAAAGCGCCATAGGGAGTCATGAAACAATACTTTCGGCAACACCTGCTTTGATGGATTCTATTAAGAACAAATATTATTATCCGAACAACGCCATTTTAATAGTAGGGGGCGATGTATCGCATACAGATGTTTTTACCCTGGCTGAAAAAATTTATGGCAATTGGCAGGCAAGCGGTTTCGATCCTTTTAAAAACTGGCCTGTGCCTGAATTTAAACCGCTTGTTAAAACTGATTATTTTATTGTTGAATCCCCGTTGTCAAAATCTCCCTACATAACCATTAACTGGCGGGGCCCTGATACGCGTAATGATATACCATCGACTTACGCTGCAGATGTATTCTCCTATCTTGTAAATCAAAAAACATCAAAATTAAGCCAGGCGCTTGTACAATCTGGTCTTGCCCTATCCGTAAGTATTGGTTATACAACTTTGAGCCATGTTGGCCCGATAGGTTTAGTTATTGAGCCAAACCCTTCAAAGGTTAAAGAATGCATGGACGAGGTCAGAAAACAAATTAGTTTAATGGATAATGATGATTATTTACCCGCAGGCGAAATAGAAACGGCTAAACGGATGCTGGAGATAAGAAAGGTGCGGGAAGAAGAAATAACTTCGGATTATGTACATATACTCTCTTTTTGGTGGACGTGTGCTTCATTGGATTACTTTGTTGGTTATAATGCAAATTTACAAAAGGTAACAAAGGCAGACATTAAAGCCTACATAAATAAATATATAAAAAACAAACCCTACTGCGCCGGCTTGCTTATAAGCCCTGAATTAAACCAGCAAATTAATGCGGAAAGTTTTTTTAAACCGAACAATTAAAATCAAAACTATGAAAAGGACAATTTTAATTTTAATCATTTTACTTGCCTGTATTTATTCGCTTCGCGCCCAGTCTGTAACACAATCATTTAATGCCGATGGTATAAAAGTTATTTTTAAGCCCACTTCAAAAAATGTAATTAATGTAAGGATATATTTTAGGGGAGGCGTGGCGAATTACAGCCCAAACCAGGCGGGTATTGAAAATTTAACCCTCGATGCAACCACCAAATGTGGCACTAAAAAGTATAATAAAAATGCATTTAAAGATTCGACCGACAAATATGGGATATTGACGTATGGTTCATCAACTTATGACTATGGCTATATTCAGCTTAATTGCATATCCAAATATTTTAACCAGGGATGGAATTTATTTTCAGAGGCGGTGATGAACCCGGTTTTTGATGCCGATGAAGTAAAGTTATTAAAAGAAAGAAAAGTCGTAATCAGCCGTAATAACCAGTCGAACGCGGAAACTAGTTTAATGCTGCTGCAAATGCAAAATGCATTTAAAAATACGCCGTATGCTATTGACCCTGATGGTTCAGAGGAGACAGTTAACGGTTTGACTGCAAATGATTTAAAAAACTATTATGAAACTATATTGAATAAAAATAAAGTTTTCATTGTTGTGGTCGGCAACATTGATAAGCAGGTACTTTTTAAAAAAATTCTCGCTGCCTTTGGTAGTATGCCTTCTCAATCATTCACGCCGGTAGATTTGCAAGCACCCGTTTGGAAGGATAATAAGTTGCTGATTGAAAGCCGCAAGCTCAGCACTAATTATGTTGGCGCGATTATGAACGCCCCTGATTTCACGAGTGTAAATTATGTTCCTTTTCGCCTTGGTATTTCCGGGCTTGGTGGCAACCTTTATCAATATTTGAGGTCGCAACTGCATTTATCCTATAATCCAGGAACGAATACGGTACCATTGAAAATGCCTTTCGCCACCATGACCGCTGGTACAAATAATGTACCTGAAGTAATGGCAGGCATGGTAAATGTCCTTAAAGAAATTCGAAACAGCGGACTGAATGATGAATGGCTCCAGCATATCAAAAACACTTACATAACCAGGAGTTTTATTAACGATCAAAGTGCTGCGGCAATTACCGATAACATAGGCTCGGCAGAGATTTTAGGTGGTTGGCAATATGCCGATGATCTTCCGCAATTGGTGAAAATGGTAACTGTTGAACAAGTTAATAATGCCTTAAACTTTTACGTTGTAGGGCTGAGATGGACTTTTCTTGGCAATCCGGAGGCAATTGAAAACTATAGGCCACCCGCATTTTAAATAAATTAATGCATTAGCCTTAAATCAACTTTTGAGTACTTTTGGCTTCAAAATAAGTTTACGTGCTAATGGGTTACCCAAGTTTACAAGCCTGTATTTCCGATCTCGAAAAACATGGTCACTTGATCCGGATAAAAGATGAAGTTGACCCATACCTGCAAATTGCTGCAATCCATTTAAGAGTATTTGAAAATGAAGGTCCCGCCATTTTGTTCGAAAATGTAAAAGGAAGTAAATTCCCAGCCATTTCCAATCTTTTCGGCACGCTTGAACGCTCCCGTTTTATTTTCAGGGATACGCTGGATAAGGTCAAAATTTTAGTTGACCTGAAGTCAGACCCTGTAAAAGCCATAAAAAATCCATTCAAATATGCTAATGTAGCGATGACTGCTTTATCGGCCTTGCCGATGAAAACCAGCCGGCATGTGCCAATTAGTTTTGGGCGTTGCAAGATCAGCGACCTGCCCCAAATTGTGAACTGGCCAAGGGATGGCGGCCCCTTTGTAACCATGCCCCAGGTTTATACAGAAGATGCAGATAAGCCCGGCATAATGAACGCCAACCTGGGTATGTACCGTATCCAGATGGGCGGCAACGAGTATATTCCCGACCAGGAAATGGGATTACATTACCAGCTACACCGTGGTATAGGGGTACATCAAACAAAAGCCAATGCGAAGGGGCTGCCCCTAAAGGTGAGTATATTTGTTGGCGGCCCGCCATCGCACCCGGTTGCGGCTGTTATGCCGCTCCCCGAGGGTTTATCGGAGATGACTTTTGCCGGTGCGCTGGGAAACCGTCGCTTTCGTTATTTTTATGATGCTGAAGGTTTTTGCATTTCTGCCGATGCCGATTTTGTGATCACCGGCACTGTATTACCCTTCGAAAATAAACCTGAAGGACCTTTTGGCGACCATTTAGGTTACTACAGTCTTAAACATCCTTTCCCGCTTTTAAAAGTGCACAATGTTTATCACCGCAGGGATGCCGTATGGTCATTCACTGTTGTGGGAAGGCCGCCACAGGAAGATACCAGCTTCGGTGCGCTGATTCACGATATTACAGGTTCTGCCCTACCAAAAGAAATACCGGGCCTGGTTGCGGTAAATGCTGTTGACGCGGCTGGTGTACACCCCTTATTATTTGCTATCGGCAGCGAGCGGTATACGCCATATATAAAGGAGCGCAAACCCCAGGAGATACTGACCATTGCCAATCATATTTTGGGTAAAAGTCAGCTGAGTTTGGCAAAATATCTGTTTATTGCCGCCAAAGAAGATGATCCGGCGTTAACCGTAAATGAGATTGGCAGTTTCTTAATACATATCCTGCAAAGAATTGATCTAACCCGCGACCTGCATTTCTATACGAAAACGACTATTGACACGCTTGATTATAGTGGTAGCGGGTTAAATTCAGGAAGCAAAGTGGCAGTGGCGGTGGCAGGCGAAATAAAGAGAGAATTGTGGAATGAATTGCCTGCTGGCTTTAGCCTGCCGCGGCCATTCGAAATTTATAAAATGGTGATGCCTGGTGTGCTTGCCGTTGAAGTGCCGAAAAATATAAAAAACAGTGATATTCCATTAACATTAGAAATACTTGATGAATACCTGAAAGATGCCGACCTGGACGGTTTACCATTAATGGTGTTATGTGACGATGCTGCGTTTACCGCTCAAAATATCAATAATTTTGTTTGGGTTACTTTTACAAGAAGCAATCCTTCGCACGATATTCATGGTATAGACAGTTTTAACGAAAATAAGCACTGGGGCTGTAAAGGTCCATTAATAATCGATGCCCGTATTAAACCGCATCATGCGCCGGTTTTGGAGAAAGACCCGGAAGTTGAAAAATTGGTTGATAAGATGGGGGAAAAAGGGAGCGCGTTATATGGCGTTATATAAAATTAAGATTCGAGTTTTGGGATTGCTGACTGTCAAATTTTTAAGAATATTTCTAAATTTAACCTCACTTTTATTACCAATATAATCCATTCCCCGGATAATTAAATTTTGAACTATGGGTCAGTTTTCGGATGGCGACATCATTTATATTTACTACGAAGAAGAATTTTACTTATATAAAATTCTTAAGGTTGATGAAGCCGCCAGCATCTTTCATGTTTTGGCGTACGAAGTCCAGGAATATTTGCCTTATGGCGAAGAAATCACTGATATGGCTGTGAAAGTGTTCCACGCCCCGGTGGACATAAAAGCTTTTGATAACGCTGAAATATTAACCAAAAGTAAGGTGACTGAGTATGAATTACAGGGCTATTATGAGTATGTAAAACAGACCCAAAATCCGGAAGTTATTGCGGATATGGTAAATCAACTTTACATGGACGCTTACAGCCTGGCTAAGGACGGCGATTTTGGGGACGCTATTGAAAAGTATACCTCGGCCATAACTCTTTTCCCCGGTTTTTTCCAGGCTATAGATAACCGGGCCTTTTGTAAAATGGATTTGGGCTTATGGAATGAAGCCATTGAGGATTTTGAAATGTCACTTGCTGTAAAGCCCGGCACCTTCCTTGCCGAATTTTCAATCGGAGAATGTTATTTGAACGCAGGCGATTACAAAAAGGCCAAAGAGCAATTTGAAAAAGCGCTGGTTATTGAGCCTTCCAGCGAAATTGCTTTGGAGTTTTTAAAAAAGGCTGCCGCTAAGGAATAGTTTAGATTTGCCAACTTTTCAAAATTTGTCAAAGCTTGACATGCAACATAATTTACCCAATCCCTCTTGCAAATCCCACCTTCATAAAACCAAATTTACCCTAAATCTTTATCCCGAAACCTGTAACAAAACCCCTGCCTTGTCATCAAATTATCACTATACAGCCAGGGTACAAATAAATGCAGTATGTTCCCGTAAAGGCCCGCACCTCAAGGGCCCTCAATATAATTACATAAATTTTCAATCTAAAAAAAATGAATGATCAAATCGTTTCACTATGGTGGGTATTGCCCCTTATAGTAATTTTTCTGTTGTACAAATTTGTTTTGCGTGTTTTTTTCGGTATGGTTATCGTACCCGACGACCGCATTGGTTTGGTTGTTAAAAAATTCGCCCTAACCGGCCAGCAACGGTTGCCCGATGGCCGCATTATCGCCATACATGGCGAAGCCGGTATGCAGGCAAAAGCGCTGGCGCCGGGCTTATACTGGCGTATGTGGCCATGGCAATATATAATTGACATGGAGCCGTTTACCATTATTGAACAGGGTAAGCTCGGACTGGTAAAGGCAAAAGACGGCGCAGGCATGGATACCGGTCGTGTTTTGGGCAAGCCTGTTGAATGTGACAAATTCCAGGATGCCATTAAGTTTTTGGACAACAATGGGCAGAAAGGCCCGCAGGCAGCGTTTTTAACACCCGGCAGTTATCGTATCAATACCTTTTTATTTGATATTGAAATGGTGCCCGTAACACAGATCCATGAAAATAAGGTGGGAATAATTACTACGCTTGATGGTGAACCGCTTGAAAAAGGGGAGATAGCAGGTGTATCTGTAGCGGGCCATAAAAATTTCCAGGACCCAATGGCGTTCATCAACGCCGGGGGTATGAAAGGTTTGCAGGAAGACGTGATCCTTGCCGGTACCTATTATTTAAATCCCTGGTTTGTGATTCTTGAACAGGTGGATATGATTTATATCCCCATAGGCTATGTCGGTGTGGTTAACTCGTTTGTTGGGCCCGAAGGTAAAGATACCAGCGGCGACAGCTTTAAACATGGCAATATAGTAAAACGCAACGAAAAAGGCGTTTGGGATCAGCCACTCGATCCCGGTAAACACCCGGTAAATATTTATACCCATGCTGTTGAGATTGTGCCAACTACCAATATTGTGCTCAACTGGGCCGACAGTCGTACAGAAGCACATGAACTGGATAAAAACCTGTGTACCATTACAGTCCGTTCGTCTGATGGTTTTACTTTTAATCTGGACGTGTCGCAGATTATCCATATACCGCGCAATGAAGCCCCGAAGGTTATCGCCCGTTTCGGAAATATGAAGAACCTGGTTTCGCAGGTGCTGGAGCCGACCATTGCGAACTATTTCCGTAACTCCGCGCAAAAAAGCGATGTGATTGAGTTTTTGGCAAATCGTATTCAAAGGCAGGATGATGCCAAACAGCATATCAGCAAAGTTTTGGACGATTATAATGTTGTCGGCGTCGACACCCTTATCGGGGATATTGTCCCACCTGCCGCCCTAATGAAAACTTTGACCGACCGTAAGATAGCCGAGCAGGAAAAGGTTACCTATGAAATTCAACGCAACGCGCAGATTGAACGTAAGGAGTTTGAGAGCGCCAAAGCAGGCGCAGATATGCAGCCTGAAGTAGTGAAATCAACCCGGCAGGTAGAGATCAATACTCAAATGGCAGCTTCGAAAGTCGCCGCGTCCAAAGGTGAGGCCGAAGCAAAAACCATTAATGCTAAAGCAGATGCCGAAGTGCGCATCACTATCGCTAAAGCGGATGCCGAAGCAAAAACAGTTAATGCCAAAGCCGACGCTAATGCAACGGAAGTGAACGGTTCTGCAGAAGCGTCAAAAATAAAGGCAATAGGTTTGGCCGAAGCTGAAGTAACCAAACTGAAAACACAGGCCATGGGTACCGAACAATACGCGATAGTGCGCGTTGCCGAAGCCCTCGCCAGTCATGGTATAAAATTGGTGCCTGATATCCTGGTTAGTGGTAAAGACGGCGGCGGTAACGGTATGATCGACGCCCTGATCGGCAACGAAATGCTTAAAAAGCTGCAAAAAGCGAATGATGTGAGTGGAGAGAAGGGGAATGGTGAGAAGTCAGCGGAGAGTTAGAAGAAAAACTTAAACCTAATCAGACTTCCGGAGTAGAGGCGCGATGCATAGCGCCTCTACTTCGGAAGTCTTTGTATATCAATTTAATAATTTAAGCAAAAACCAATCTCTAATCTCCAACCTCTAATCACTTATTCTTTAAACTATCCGCCTTAGCTTTATCCTGTTTCTTAAAATAGCCTTTGAGCAAAAAGTTATTTTGCAAGGCTTTAAGGTCTACTGCAAGTTCAGCAGAGCTTTGCTGCAGGTTGTTAAGTATCGATTGTACCTTTTCTGCCCCTTTGGGGTCGTTAAGCAGTTCACCTAAGGTGTTATCGGTGCTGTTGAATTTAGTGCTGGCTTTGTTTAAATTGCTGGTGAAAGCAGCCGTATTATTTGCAGCTTGCTGAAGCTGGGCAGTAACGGCCTTTATTTTATTAAATGTTACCGTATCTGTAAACAATTTGTCGGCAAGGCCGCCTTTCGTATTTACTTTATGTCCAAACTGGTCAAGCTGAACTGCTAAGCGGGCGGCGCTGGCTGTGGCGGTCTCTAAATTCCGCATGGAATTACGCAATTGTGTGCCCATGGTACTGTCGGCCATAAGTGCGCCTACTGTGCCTTTTCCCTGTAATATTTTATGGCTTAACAGCTTAAAATCTGTTGTTATCGACAACAAATTCTGGTTGTTTTGCTGCAGAGTTTTCATGATATCGTCTGTGGAAAGTAATTTTTCTGCCTGCAGTACATCACCGTCCTGCACCATGGGGGCCTGCGGGCTGCCGCCGTCAATAACAATGATCTTGTTGCCGATAAGCCCGTCTGAACTGATGCGCACCCCGGCATTGCGGTGAATATATTGCTGCGTACTTTGGTCAACTCTCATTTTCACATTCACCTGTGAAGTCCCTACGAACTGAACGCTGCTTATAGTCCCCACCTTAACGCCCGAAAACCAAACATCATTTCCCTTTTTTAAACCGGCAACATCGTCAAAAACCGAGCTCACATGGAAACTTTTATCGAAGCTTTTTTGCTGTCCGCCCAGCGTAAATACGCCAAGAATGAATATTACGAGCGCTAAGGCCAAAAATACGCCGACCGTTATTGCTTTTCTATTTTCTGTTGTAGCCATAATATATGGTATAATTATCTATTGTATAAAGTTATAATCAAAAAAGGGTTTTACAAGGTCGTCTGCCGTATTGAATACTTCGTCAAAAGTACCCACACGTTGAAATTTTCCGTCGAGCAGCATTGCAATACGGTCGCCGGTCGATTTTGCGCAGGTGAGGTCATGAGTTATGATAATCGATGATGTATGAAATCGGCGTTGCACTTCATTTATCAGGTCATTAATCTCGGTACAGGTAATAGGATCGAGGCCTGCGGTAGGCTCATCGTAAAGCATAACCTCAGGGTTAAGTATAAGCGTACGGGCTATGCCAACACGTTTGCGCTGACCGCCCGAAAGCTCGGCCGGCATCTGGTTAATGGTATGTGACAATCCCACAGCGTCCAATACTGTTGCGACAGCAATGTCAATCTCTTTCCTGGAAATGGTTTTCCGGTTACGCACAAGCGGGAACTCCAGGTTTTTACGTACCGTCATACTATCGTACAAGGCGCTGTTCTGAAAGGAAAATCCTATCCTGATTCTCAATTCCTGTAATTCTTTATCGGAAATTGTAGCAACATCTAAACCTAAAACTTCAATGGTACCTTTATCGGGTTTCAAAAGCCCGGATATTAATTTTATAAGAACGGATTTACCCGAACCCGACCTCCCAAGCACAACAAGGTTTTCACCCTGGAAAAGGTCAAGATCTATGCCGCGCAAAACAGCATAATCTTCAAAAGATTTTTCTAATCCCCTGATTTTGATTACTTCGTTTGCATAGTCGATTTGCGCTTTTTCTTTATTCATTATTTGTTTACAATTGTCTGAAAAAACCCGTTAGCTGCACAATAATAATTTCTTCGACAAACACTAAAAACATTGCTGTCACAACAGCGCCATTAGCTGCCTTTCCCACCCCTTCGGTGCCTTTAGTTGAATAATAACCCTGGTAACAACCAACAATACCAATTGTAAAACCAAATACTATCGATTTAACCAATGACTGCGTAATATCAATAAAGTTAAGCGGATGAAAAACCTCCTGCATAAAGCTTGTATAGCTGGTGCCTTCATTTTGATATACATTTAAAAATCCTCCAAGCAGCCCAATAAAAGCAGTGTAAGTGGCTAAAACCGGGATGGTTATTGTGGTGGCTATAACACGGGTGCACACTAAATATTTAAATGGTTTGGTGCCCGATACTTCCATCGCATCAATTTGCTCCGTTACACGCATAGAACCTAGTTCGGCTCCAATGCTGGACCCTACTTTGCCGGATGCGATAAGGGCTGTAACCAGCGGTGCAAGCGCGCGCATAATTGCAATGGATACCAGCGAGGGTAACCACGAGTTAGCGCCGAAACTCGCCAGGGATGGCCTCGATTGCTTGGTGAAAATAAGGCCGACTATAAAACCGGTTACCGTAATAAGGGTAAATGAACGTACACCAACTTCATAACATTGACGTACTATCTCTTTAAACTCAAAAGGCGGCACAAAAGCCTCCCTGAAAAAACGAAGGATAAACAAATGAATCTTATACAGCTCTGAAAAGAATCCGGCAAGGCTTTTTTTAATTGAATTGCCGGGTTTTTGTACAGGCTCCGGCGGGCTGGTCAAA
>Ga0302140_10005238_pt1 | contig 16403 bp, 14 predicted proteins | sample I_Bog_E1_1_FD_202095 | JGI IMG/M metagenome (GOLD analysis project Ga0302140, IMG submission 202095) | Peat permafrost microbial communities from Stordalen Mire near Abisko, Sweden - I_Bog_E1_1 | ecosystem: Environmental > Terrestrial > Soil > Wetlands > Peat | place: Sweden: Abisko, Stordalen... | reverse complement strand
AAGAAAAGGTGAAAACATTTGGGGGGATTTTGAGAATATTTTGAGATTTTGCAGGATTTCTAGTTCTGATTTTGATTCATCAGCCTGCCAAAGTCATAGCCGAGGGAGAAAGATACATTTGGCAATATTTGATTACAACAAAGGGTATCTTTCCAACATCGACATTTTGGTAAAACAGTACCAGCAAGGAAAGTATCAAATCCTAACAAAATACCACTTGACATTATCTCTAATTCGAAGCCAATAGTAGTTCCAATTAGGCTTGAAAAGTGTTTTAAACAATCTTTTATCATTAATAATAGTAATTTGTCATCAAATGTGTTTTTAGATGTTTTTGTGTGAAATACATTAATAGATGGACTAAAGGCTACTGCATATCCAAAATGTACTGAAAAATTCAGAATGTTAAAGTCAAAGTTTATAATACAATACAGGTTTATAGGAATTAAGTGCATACTAACTTCAATATCTTCTAAATTGAATAATATTTCTTTGTACCATCTTAGCTTTGTATACCCCAATGCCATTCCAAGACCAAGATTTTGTTGAATGCTATATTTTCGCTGAAACTCTACTTTTTGTATTAGGAAAATTTTTTCAAAGGAAATTTTTCCAACATAAGAATATATACCATTTAGTTCAGATAATGAGCCATCTTCCTTTTCTATCATTTCACCTACATCCTCATATCCATGAACATAAATAGGATTAGCAAAACCAATACCGCTCTTAATTTCAAATTTAAGCCTAGCACTCCTATCAAAGACGTTTATTTTATTGACACTAAAGTCTTTAGCAAATAGAACCGAACATTTGGGAAGTAACAAAAAAAACAATGTGATAACAGTAAGTTTTTTGTTCATTATAGTAAATCTAATTTAACTTCAAAAGTAATTTTACTTTCCAAATTCAATTTTAATAAGATTCAAATCCACATTTCCATCAATGCCACCCACACTACCTTTATCCGTAAACTGCCACATTACAGGGAATTCAGAACCTATCATTCCATGTCTATATCATCAAATACACGCATGTCACAACCGTAATTTTTTGGATCTTCATCAATTGATTTTAAAAAGTCTATCAATTCTTTCTGACGTTTTTTAACCTTATTTAAATGTTTATGTATTTCTTTTTTAAATTTCTCACTTTCGGGAAAAATTCTTTCCTCACCATCAAAAAGAGTATCCTTGAATTTTTCTTCATACAATAATCTAAGTTTAATTAGTTTATAGCTATACTTTCCACTTAAACTAGACTTGGATAATTTACAAAAACAATCTTTGATTCCTTTTTTGACATATTCATTTATTCCAAATTCTAAATGTTTAGTTTTTATCGCTTCGACGTTTGCCCCCACAAAACCCAATATAAAAAAACGATATTGTGATCTGGATTATGGCCAAAAATGATGTCAGGAGTGGTATCATTAAAATATGAATAATTCCATTCATATGCGTCAGTACGTAAATTACACAGTTTACTTATACATTCATCAAACTCCTCAGCATGGCCTATACTTTTTAAACATTCACGAGCTTTATTAAAGACCATTTTACTTTTTACGTAATCACTACTACTAGCAAATTTTGTATTTTCAATAAGGAAACAAACCTGAGAGATTTCTTTTTTTGCTTCGGCTAAGCTTATAAAATTAATCAAGGTATTATTTTTATAATCATTCAATTTTACGTTCATATCAATGACACTATTACATTTTAACAACTCAGTATCCAGTAAATTAATTTCATTTTCAAATTCCAGAAGTTTCCCTTTCAATTCTTCTATGTTAAAATATTCAGATTTGACTTCATTAGAGATTGATTTATAATTGTATTCACTTTCAATTTTACTCTTTAAACTATTCAGATCAACGATATAATTAACAAGTACTGGCTTTATCTTCTTTTTCATTGCACACATTGTGTCAATTTCATTACGATATTTTACTAGATTTTCTTTTATAACGTCAATAAATTCAGCAACAACTTTGTTGTAGACCTTATCGGATTTCATTGCAGAACTGTTTGATAGTCGTTTAGCTAATTCTATAGCGTCTTTAATATAACATATAATATCACCACTTTTTGTTTTGATAAGAATCTTTGAACTGTAATAATCAATATCATCTAACAGTGAAGCGCCTTTAGAGAAACCTAATTCCATGTTTTTATTGTTTATTACAAATTCTGCATCAGCTAAATTTTCCAAATTTTCAATTTCTCGAACGATTTTTTTTTCTATTGGATCTTCGGCCATATCATACCTCATTCTTCCTTGATAAGCATTAATTACTTTCTCCGCTAAGTCTTCGCAATTTTTTATTTTTAGATCAGATGGTGCAAACCAATATATAACATCTTTTATTTCATCAAACTGTAACAAAGTTTTTTTGATTATAGGGTAGATTTCTCTTAGACTAAAATGTATGCCTTTATATTGATCAACATACATAGGCGTAACAAAATATGCTGTACCATCTTCTATTTTCAAATAGCATATGTCCGACTTATGACCTAGGCCTAGTAGCTCACTAGCAGCTTGTGCGCTTGCTCTTATAAGATCTTTCGTATATGGGACCTTGACTTTTTTTTTACAAACCGAGTATTCTCTCTTGGGTCCTTAGCTCCTAGTGGGTCCTTTTCTTCGTCTTCAATCTCTTCCATCATTTCCGCACTACACCCTTCATTATTTTCCTGATCATGATTATTCGGAACTATTTCACATTCCGGAACCATAATTGTAACAATCGAGAATTTCTCTTTTTCAGTGTTAGTTGTTGGTTTTGTTTTTTTCTTACCATTCTTTGATTCGGCATAAACCGAATTTTTGCGGAAAAAACCAGGATCCAACATCTGCGTCACATATGTGCAGATCAGCAATAAAACAACCTTAGATATATATTTTTTCATTTTCCAAATCCAATTTTAATAAGATTCAAATCCACATTTCCATCAATACCATTCACACTACCTTTATCCGTAAACTGCAACATTACAGGGAAATCAGAACCTATTGGCAGTTCAGTTGGGTAATACTTATCTTCTGGTATATCCCCATTATTATCTTTTCCATACCCAGCAAGCCATAACTTAATTCCCTTATCCCATATCTTTCTTCCAGCCTCATCGATGCGTAGATTCCAAAATTCAGTTCTTGTGTATATCATTCCATTTTTAAATTTTTTTTCTTCCATTAGTTCATAAAACTTCAATATTTTATCAGCAAACTCTTTCTTAGGTGGGTAATTTTTGACTTCGACTTTTATCTTTGGATTTGTTTTTGATTTCACATATATCGATTCTACATCTATTACGTAAAAATCATTTTTAAGATCAAAACCAATTTCAGGGGATTTTAACAGAGAAATAAACCTATTTGCTTGTTTTATAGGACAAGAGTCCCCTTCTGCATGAAAGAAATGATAAGCACCCTTGATCTTTAAGCCTGCATTTCTAACAGCCTGCCAATTTGTCTTAAACCATTTATCTTTTTTATCTTTTTTAGGCACTATCTCTTCTGTTGCTTTGAGTATTACAGCTTTTAGTTCTCTATTGTTCCATTTGTATTTTAAAACCTTATCCCAATCAATTTCCCCTTGATGATGTGATACGTCTATACCGTATAAGTTGTCATAAAACTTGTCAGTGTTATTTGGTTTATCCTCTTCTGACTCTGATTTTGACTCGGTATTGTTCCCATGATTGGATTTTGATTCTTCTATTGTAGGTTTATCTGTATTTATGATATTATTAGACTGCTTATTTTTATCATCTAGTTCTTTCTTTTGAGGTTTTTTATCTTCATTTTGCTTTTTTGATAGCATGTCCTGTGCAGCATTTTCTTGACGCATAGCCCCGATTGCATCTTGCAAAACAAAACTAATTCCTAGTCTCAGTTTGTCAAATTGGGTTTTTATTTTGCTAAGGTTTGTGATATTAAATGCTTTTACTTGCGGATTTGGTAGGTTTTGTATAATAGCTCGTACGATGTCATCACATATATCTTCTATTTTATCGTGGTTTTGTATGCGTTTTTGTATCTGCATTACCAACTCTTTTGCTGATAGAATACCTGCAAAATCATATGCGGAAGCATCCTCTTTTGCACCAAGTAATTGAATTATATCTTTGGATTGATTAGATATTGCTTCTTTTATATCTTGGAATTTTTGCGTACATGGCCCAACATCATAGCTGTTGATAAATTCGCTTAGTTCTGTTCGTGTATAGTCATTATCTGGATCGGAATCGTAGTCGTTTTCGTCAAAGCCATAGTCTTGGAAGGATTCGTTGTGATCTGCAAGAATGGAAAAAAGTTGGGTTTTGTAGAATTTGAGTCTGTCTAGTAATTCTTTGGCTTTTGCAATTTGTGCTGGAATATCTCCATGGTTTGGATTTTTGTCGAGTGGGAGTTTGAGGATTTTGTATTTATGCTTAAGTTTTGGTTGATTGTTTATTATTTTTTTTGACACTGCTAATGCAAATCCTTGTGAATCTCCAACAAATTTATCTGCTTTTTTTATGCCAAGCTTATTTATTGAATTATCTATAGATTGCAAATATTTTGGAATATCCTTCATAAAATAAGAATCTGCTGATTCAATAAAAACATCATTTACAAGGAAATTTGGCAGACTGTTAAGATACTGTACATCGCTTCTTACCATTTGTAAATATTGGTTATCTTCTTGTTCCTTTATTTCACGCTTAATCTTTTCCTGCTCAGCAGACTCTTCTATTCTTTTTACTAAATCTTTTGTTCTAGATACTATATCATCTAAGGTTTTTTGATAATAATCCTTAATTTCTTTACGGATATCATCTTTCGTTTTTTTCCAGTTTTTGTCTTCATCTCTATATTCTGTCAAAAGTTTTCCATAGAAATTTTCATCATAAGAAACTACCCCTTCTAATTCCAGTAGCTCACTTTTTAATTGAAATTTTTTATCTCTAATTTCTGTTGTGCTATCTTTTTCTTCTATCTCTATTAAATATTTATAGACTGGTGGATCTTCTGGTTTTAGTTCATCCTTTTTACCATGGTTATCGTCTATAGGCCTACTGATGTTGTTGATTGGAGGATTATATGACGGATTATTGTTACCAGAGATATTTTCTAAAGGTGGGTTATATGCCTTTGGTTGTGGTTGAATATCTTTTTTTTGTTCCTCTCGTGCTGGAAGGCGCGGATGTTTACATTTATCTTTGGAACATCCTTTGGGGCACTCGGCATCATGTTGTATTGGAGGCAATTTTTCATTTACACTTTTGTCCTTATTTGCATTTCCGCCTTTACCACCAGCTTCCATTCCAACAAGGCTATTTTGGCAACTTAAAATTACCAGAGACAATAAAGCAGAGACACTAAAAATTTTATTTAAATGCCACAAAGTAATGTTTTTATTCATAGTCAAGCTGTTTTAGTTAAAAATATAATCATCCTTTATCCATTCATTTATCAAACAATATATCTGCATCGACATCTCCTAAAACGTTTTTATTAAATTGATACTCATTTGGATTTACCCCTTTCTTTTTAAGAAATTCTATTGTATCAATTTGGAATTTTCTTAATTTTTCTAATGCTTGCTTATTTAATGCAAGATCGTTTTCATATTCAGCAAGAAACTCAGAGTATTCTTTATTTTTAGCTATATAATTAACTTTGATTTTTAATATTTCATAAGCGCATTTCGATTTCATATAACTAGTTGATATCATTTTAGCGGAATATTCAATAAATACCTTATCTGGCATTCCACCCTTATCTGTCTGAATTTGTAAATTTTTTGCATATGTGTCAAACTTACTTTTCATATATTCCTTTGAAAGATTTAAATCATAAGGATAAAATTTTGAACCAGGAATTGATGTTTCATAACCTTCAAGCTTTTCTCTATGTAACTTATTGTAATACTTATCAAGTCTGTTTTTATCGAAATCAATTGCAGAAGTTTTTGTATGAAATTTTTCATGAAATAAATCTTTTCTAATTCCTCTATCATTCATTTCCTTACGTTCATTATCTATTTTATTTTTATCCATATCCTCAATATTTTTTTTAAATTCAGATAATTTATTTACATTTTCATTTAATTCCTTATTCTCGCCTATTGTAAGCACTACAGTTTTAAAAGGGGCATCATGATATTTTTGTTCCAAATCCATCATCCTTTGTCTGGTTTTTTCATGCTGTGCCAATAAATTTTCAATAATGGACAATTTACTTTTACATTTTTTTTCTTTTGCTATGCTTTTTTGATAATACTCGTCAAAGCCACTTTTGCGACTAACATCTTTTATTATTTGTGGATTAAGAAGATTAATCTTATCCTTTAAGTCATTAACTTCATTACTATTAATGTTCAGGAGATCATTTTTGTTTTTGTAATGCTCACGCATTGCTTCCAAATTAGTTTGCTCCTCGTATGCAAAAGTTATAACATGCTTACTGGCTTCAAGAAAAGTATCGTAATAGTTTTTGCTTTTTTTAATTAACTGACCTTTTGTAACATTCTCAACCATATCAGCATATAAAATTATTTCCTTATTGATCTTATATCGGAATTCCATATTCGTGAATTCTTTTTTTCTGTATGGGAATAGCTTGCTAAAAGCATATTTCAGATCTTTTGTTTTTTTCTTGAATGCAATACCTTTTTGTTCAACTTCTTCTTTGAAATATTTGTTTTTTTTATCACGTTCAGCACCAATCTCTATTTCATTTACTAATTTTTTTGTTCGATCAGTCACATCGTTCATTGTATTGTTGTAATAATCATGAACCTCTTTTTCTATATTTTTTTTAATAACCTCCCATTTTACTTTTTTCTTATCCTCTTCTTGCTGTGTATACTCACCTTCATTATTATATGCATCTTCAGAAAGTCCTCCAGCTTTATTACAGAAAGATGCTAGATTTGGTAAAATCATAAACAAGAGTATTATCAAAAATTTTTTCATAATTACTTTAATATGCCTTTCCTAAGATTGTTGTAAATACGAGTTTCATAAATCCGTTCGTAGCTTTCTATACAAAGCGGTCTATTTTTTATAATCATTGATATTGTGCTTTTGCTAGCCATGGCTAGTCTATGAAGGTTAATTTTTATACGATTAAACTTATTAGTTTTTAAATTTCTACCTATTGGGCTTGGCATTGATTCGATGATAGTTTCCAAAAGAATATTATTTGACATTTCTATATCACTAACATTCTTTATTCCTGGATAGCTCAATATGCAATCTTTTAAATCTGGATATTTCATAAAGAGGTTTACGAAAGTAGATTTGGCAACATTTTTGTTGTTACCTACACATTTAATCAATTTTTTTATTCCTGCTTTTTTAAATGCTTTTTTTATCTCTAAAGAAAATAATTGAACCCTTTTGGATTTCTCAAAAGATAAGATCCAATGTTTGAAATTGTCATAGCCGTGTTTAGTTTTAAAAGCAGCCTTAAACATTTTTAACGTCTTCTTTGTGCTTTGACTGATACCTAAAACAAAATCTATATAATCCTGTAAATCTGAACTGGAGTAATCATTTTCAAAGTCAGAATCATATCCATATAAATCTATGGTTGATTTTTGTAAAGGATTACTATGTTTTTTTAATAAATCAATAACTGTTTTCTTTGATTCTTTTAATCCCTTCATGATAATTTTTGCATCTTTTGGGTATTGTTCTACTAATTCCGATAGTTCAATTTGTTCTTTTGAGAATTTTATCAATTTGTTGGCGTTATCTATTTTATCAGCTCTACGTTTTTTTGAATAAGAAATGATGTCCCTGTAGATAGGCTTCATTTTTGAAATTATTTTATTGTCGCCAATTAGAATAAACCGCATTCCGTTAACTCCACTGCTTGTGCTTAGGTAATTTTCCTTTTTTTTCGAATTTTTTATGAGATAAAGTCTATAGCTAGGCATGCTTTCTTTACTAAATACAGGAACAGCCGTTCTTTCTTTGGGTATAATAATTTCTCCCTCCCTTAGGGAATTAAAATAAGCTAATGTTTTATCTCTCTCCTTATCTTTATTTTCCATTTCTTTCGCACCTTCTTCTATATCGTCTACAAGCCTTTTTGTAGATTCTTCTATTTCTTTCATCTTAGGTTCATACACTTCCTTGATTTCTTTATCTATTTCTATTTTGTCTTCTACTCTCTTTACCAAAAGAGTTATGTATGGTCGCAAATATTCTACATCAAACTTATCCAATGCTTCTTTTGTATCACCTGTTGCTTTGATTGCTTGATTTTTTATCTCTTTTGATATCGCTTCCAAAGATTCGTCAACTTTAGGTCTTATTTTTGGATTGTTATACAATAAAGGATCAATGCAAAAGGTTTTACCATCGGAAATTTTCTCCATATGATACATAACTGATTTTATAAAATTCTGCATATTAATCTTTTTGCTATCCACACCGAGTGATTCCCAACATTGGTTCAAGTTGTTTTGTACAGAAGCATCACTAAGTGTCTTTTCTAATTGTTCTTGTATTTTTTTTCTTTGTGTTGGTGATTTAAAGATTAATAGAGGATATTTTTTAAGCAAGTATTCTACGACTTCTTTGTGCTTATTTTCTTCTGCTAGATCTATTGGCAGATTACCCAATTTATCTATTGGGTCTGTTTGAGTTTGGGCAATTTCTACAAGATATTTCACAATATTCAACTTGCCATCTTCTGCAGCTGTGTGGAGTGGAGTCTTTAAGTTTTTGTCCTTGAATTCTTTATTGGAGCCCCTGCTAAATAAATATTTTATAACATCCAGCTGATCCCCTAAAATTGCACTGTCAACAGGGTTCCTTCCCAATATCTTACCTGGCAAATCCAAAATATTGTGCCGTTCTACAAAATATTGAACCACTGGCAGCTGTCCTTTTTGGGCAGCTTCATGGATAGGAGCTCCACCAAGTTTATGGTAAACATCCATTTGAACACCAACTTCTTCTATTAAATACTTTACAATATCTAGTTTTCCACACGAAGCAGCATAGTGTAAAGGAGTCAGGTCATCATTAGCACGAGCATTTTTGTCGCAAAGTTTCTCAATTAAATACTTAACCACATCCATATGGCCGTTTGCAGCAGCCAAGTGCAAAGATGTTTCCCCATTTATAGTACGTGTATCCTTATCAACATGAAACACATCAATTAGTGGTGTTACCATTTTCATATCCCCTTCGCTTGAAGATACAAGCAGTAAATTTTTCAATACTTGATTTTCACCTAGTTCTTCTGCAGGTTGTCCTTTGTTTTCCTCTTGATTATTAGATTCATTCATAGATAGTCCAGCAAGATTTTTATTATATGCAAGAAGACAGGATAAAAACAAAGGCATAACACACGCTTTTTTGATTATCATTATAAGATTTGAAGTTTTCATAAGATTAGATTTAAAAATAAAAATGATTATTAATTGTTTTCACAAAACAATACCTTTTTGTTTAGCTAAATCCATTGGAGACTCTCCAATAGAATTTTTAATAAACATATCAGCTCTATGAGCAATTAAGTATTTAATAATTGCCATATTGGGAGTATCTGCTCGCAGCACTTTATGCAGCATTGTGTCACCAGGAGGATAGGTTTCTCCATTATTGTCTTTTTCATTGGGAGAAAATCTTTTAAACTCAATTAAGCATTTGACAAGTGTATAATCACCATTTTCACAAGCCTCTGATGAATATCCATTTAAATCCTCTTTGGTTACTGATGGAGACATAATAGCAGCTATGGTGTTAGATCTTTCGTAATTATTTTTTGAATTACTACAATAATCAACTATCTCGGATGCAGTAATAAATTTGTTTAGATCTTTGGTCGCTTCATCTATAGCCTTTGATACTTTAGTCATATCTTCTGAATAAAATGACAGTGCATATTCATTTTTCCAAACATTTAAGTCGTTAATCCATTTTTCAGTCTCTTTTATTGTAGAGTCTATTCTATTTTTATTACAAGCAATAAATTGATTATAAGGTATTTTATTCTCATTAGGCTGTGTAGCTATTTTTTCGACAACCCCGTAAGCCATTTTATTATTTTCTATTGACTTGGCATCACCAACCTGTTTATCCTTTTCAAACGCCTCCAACGCATCCTTCCTGGCCTTATCTATATCCTTTTGTTTCAATTCACTTATTTCTTGTATTTTTCTATCTGCCTCCCATTCACACTCATATGCCTCAGATGAGCGGTCTCTTGTGTATTCTTCGTTTCTATATCTAGCAATCCTATACTTGGAATCTAGGATTGCACTTATGTTTCTATCATGCCCTTCAACGACACTTCTTAATTGCTTGAAATTTTTTGTGGTTTGAATACTGTCAGAAGAAATTTCGGATTGACTTATAACCCGGTTGATGGTATTATAAAACTCAGATTTATCGGTATCAAATCGCAGATTAGCTTTGACTTTTTCTTCTGCTTTACGTAATTCTTCGGCTTTTTTCTTATACTCTACTTCAGTTTCCTTTTTATTAGCTAAATATAGATCATGTTGGTAACCCCAAACTCCACCAATAAGTCCGCCTAAATATGCACCACCCAAGACACACGCTAATCCACCGTATGCTACTGCTGCTGTTCCTAAAGTTGAAAATGCAGCAACACCGCCAAATATAGCAACACCTACCCCAGCGGTGACAATAGTACCAACAACTGCTCCAGCAATACAACCGAACCATCCCCAAAAACCACCTCCTCTCAACCCAACAAACCCTATATATACCAACCCATTTTTGCGAATACTATCTTCTTTTTTTATGATTTTTACGCTTGGATGTTCTGGAGGGAATACATGAACATTATATGTGGAGCCTTTTTCATTAAACATCTGTGAGATTTTCTCAGCATCGTATTTATTCTGTGAGGCTAAATCCTTTTGTAATTCCAGTTCTTGCTGATCCAAACTATGAGAACCTCTTATCAATCCTAAATTTTTGACAGCTTCTGTAAGCTTTGCGAAATCATCAGATACTAAAACAGGCAAAACCAAGGTTCTGGAAAATCCTTTGGGACAATTCGTTTCTATGAGTGCTTTTAACTGATTGTTTTGGTAGAAGAGTGCTACTTTGTGATTTTCTTTGCTAAAAAAGCAAGCCAAATTATTGGGTATTCCATTTTCTGGAAAATATTTTCCAACATTTACAATAACATCTTGTTTTGGTATTTGTTTTTTGTTTGTATCAAATTGTTTATGGGTGGTTTTGATGCTTTCCTTGTTGGTATTTTTGATAGGAGATTGTTTGATGCCTTTTGACTCGACAACATTATTGCTGATTTTATGTTTTAGATAGTCTTCTTTTATGCAGGTATTTTTTTGAAGTTTCTCGGTATTTTGTTCATTAAAGCAATCTTCACTATTGCATTGATGCTTGCCTTGTGAATTTTTTGGATGCGGCAAACTGCATGTTTTGTTTTTGTTGTCATCTACTTTATTATAATACCTTGTGGTACTTGGTTTAAAGTTAAGTGCTTCGGTATGTGAACTTGTATTGCAACTAGAATACAAATGCGCCAATAAAAGCGCTGACGCAACGGTTTTAGTTCTGCAGGAAAAGTTTCTCATAAATGACAAGGTTTATTTTAGTAGTCACCATCTAACTTTTCCAGCTTAAATAATTTTATCGGGTAAAACAAGAAAAGGTGAAAACATTTGGGGGGATTTTGAGAATATTTTGAGATTTTGCAGGATTTCTAGTTCTGATTTTGATTTATCAGCCTGCCAAAGTTATAACTGAGGTAACCAGACAAATTAAAGTGGTTTGACTCTGACTTATTTAATATTTTATGCACTATGAACTGAGGTGGTTTTTATGAATTTTAGTTGTTTTATCAGATGTAATTACAACAATCAAAATACATTTATGCCAGCTGTGTAGCTTTTTTAAAAAATGGTAGTAAGCTATGATGTGTTATGATTTCTGGAAGGTCGTAGCTAGCAACCCATTTGGCATTCATTATCCCTTCTGTTACATTCGCAGAAAGCTCTTGTGGTTTATTTGCATGAAACAAATACCAGTCAACAGTTTTATTATGAATTTTAGTACCAAGTGAATACGAATATTCTTGTTGCCCCAAAAAATCTATTAGCGTAATATCACATAAGCTTACTTCTTCATATATCTCTCTTTTGGCCGCGAGCAAAGATGATTCTTCTTTTTCTATATGTCCTTTTGGAAAAGTATAATCAAATTTCAAGTTTATAAAACTCCATTGTTTTATAACTAGATATTTCAATTCGTTATCAATTGAAGCAGTTATAATTCCTCCTGCACAAAGGTGTACCATATTTATATTACTTTATTAGTTCAAAAGCTCACCCGTATAATACAAAATTTTTGTAAAAAAAACCTGGAATTTAATAGCTGATATATAGTTAAATTATTTTTTCTTTTAGCATTATTTGCGTTATAATGTATATGTAAAATGTTAAACAATATGTTGAATAAAAACGAAAAAATATATCAAATAGCTTTAAGTCTTATAAAGAATATAGGCTTTGTGCTGTGTAAAAAATTGATTAACCATTTTGGTTCTGCATCAAATATCTTTGAAGAAGAAATGAAAGAGTTAAAGAGAATACCATATATAACTAAACAAATAGCAAAAGATATTACAAATAAACAAACTGTAATAGAAGCAGATAAAATTTTAGAAATGCATACAAATGAAGGTATAAAAATAATAACAGTATGGGAGGAAGAATACCCTAATCGGTTAAAACAAATCCGTAACTCGCCAATTTTGTTGTTTATGAAAGGGGATACAAATCTCAATTCCAACAAAATAATAAGTATAGTTGGCACCAGGAAAGCTACAGAATACGGCAAAAAAGTTACGCATACAATTTTAAATGAATTGAAGCCATATGATATAATAGTAGTTAGTGGATTAGCATATGGCATAGATATATGTGCTCATAAGATAGCTCTTGATTTAGATATACCAACCATTGCTGTATTGGCAATGGGGTTAAACATTATATACCCATATCATCATAAAAAAATAGCAAATGACATGTGTAAAAAGGGAGGATTAATCAGTGAACATCCTCTTAATGTAAAACCAGAAAATTATCAATTTGCTGCTAGGAATAGAATAATAGCTGGGATATCTGATGCAACAGTAATTATAGAAGCTCCAGAAAAAAGTGGAGCTCTAATAACTGCTCATTATGCCAATGAATATGATAGGGATGTATTTGCAGTTCCAAACAATATATATGAGAAATATTCTGTGGGTTGTAATAACCTAATAAAGAATAACCAGGCACATATGATTATAGATGGCACAGATATAATCAATAGCATGAATTGGACTCAACATAGTGAGCTTTTATCAAAACATCAGTCTAAGGAGAGCGATAAATTTTCTAACCTCACAGATATAGAAACTAAACTTGTAGATGCTATGGGTAAATCTAAGGATGGGATACATATAGATGAGCTAAGTTTTAAGACAAACATGAAGCACAATCAGTTAGCATCAGTTTTATTACAGTTAGAAATAAAACAAATTGTAAAATTTCTACCTGGCAAAAAATTCGGATTGGTTGCATAAATGCACTTATTATAACCGTTGGTTCAAAACAATTGAAATCTAAACTGGGGCTCTAAAAATATCTTCTATCTTTTTTAGTTCGTAGAAAATAAGATATTTTCTTTATACCATGTAATCATTTAATAGAATGTTTGGTCGAGTCAAGCCCGGGGAATTTCACTCGGGCTTGCTCAAAGAACAGGACGTTATACTCTCGCATCATCTGGCCTTATTTCAGTAGGTCCTATTGTATACCAGTGTTCGAATAATTTTATATGGAGGCTGTTTAAACTTTTTATTTTTAATAAAAAATAAAAAAAACAGTTCAAATTGAGTAGATTTGATGATTATAAACTAGAAAAACTCAAAATGAACTGCAAGTATACAAATATAACACGGGATGAATTTGAAACCAACATTTATCCTTTTTTACCAAAAAATAAAAGAGGTTATGTATCCAAAAAAGATTAATTTAATTTGTTCAAACTAATGATGCATAAACTTAAATCCGGATGTCAATGGAGGAGCTTAATCGCGGATATTGAAGAAATTAAGGCTATTTTTTCATGGCAATTGGTTTATTACTATTTTAGAAAATGGTCTAAAAGTTATGTTTTTTTAAAAATTTATAAGGAAATTTTAAAAGCAAAATCGAGCAAATTAGATACAAAAGAATTGAACCTCGACGGCACACAAAGTTTGGCTAAAAAAGCTGGAGAAGAAGTTGGGTATCAAGGTAGGAAAAAAGGCAAAACTTCTAATGTTTTAATCATGACTGATGGTAGTGGAATTCCAATAGCTGTTGGAGATATTGTGGCTGGGAATCATAATGATTTACACAACATAGTTCCACAATTTTCAAAAATGACTAAAACTCTAAAAGAATGTACTATAGATGTTGAAAAAAGTACGCTAAATGCTGATAAAGGCTTTGATTCTAAGGCTTTTAGAAGAACTTGTCAAAGAAGAAAAATGGTTCCTAATATTAAAGAAAATATTAGAAATAGAAAGAAAAATAAGAGAGGTGTTAAAAGAAAATTTGATCAAAAAATTTATGCTAAAAGGTTTGTAAATGAAAGATGTTTTGCTTGGATGGATAGCTTTAGAACATTATTAATCCGGTTTGATGTACTTGTTGAATCATGGTTAAATTGGCACTATTTGGTTATGATTTTGATACTGCTAAAAGTTTAAACAGCCTTTATAACTATTTATCTGCTAAAATAAGGTTTTCGACTAGAGTACTTCTAGAAATTGGTTTATGAAATCCTGTAATTATGTATTTTGATGATCTGAATTTTGAATAATGTAAATACCTGAAAACTTCAATTTCCATGTCATTCGTTCTTACCTTTTGTAAGTATAGACCATTAATAGGAATACTATTTTTTATAGGATCAAGTTTTTGTTTTAGTTTATCTGTCTTGTTCATAATCGTTAAAGTTTTGAAGTACGGATTAAATTGTATTATATGCTTCTGTATTTTTATTGCGTGATAGAATTTTGGCTATTTCTCTTTCTAAATAATAATTACAAGGTACAGAAACCATACCAAATTGCCCCACAGGATTTACCTCCAAAAAATAATATTCATTGTCTTTTGTCACAATCATATCTATGGAGCCAGTGTTTAAAGATAAGACATCCATTAACTTTTGTAAACGTGTTTCGACACATACTGGCAACATAAACGGAAGATTCCTATTAGGCTTAATGTAATTATATTTTCTAAAGTCAACTTGAGTTTGAGGATCGTTTTGAGAAAAAATTGCCATTGGATAGAATTTATTATGCAAGTAAAATATTCTCAACTCATACTTTTTATCTAACTTTTCTTGAAATAATGAAGGGAAAAAGGATTCAGTAACAGCGCTTAGATCGTCAATATTGAATTCTTCAGTGTAACTCATATAAGATTCTCTATCATCGGATATATTTAAAACCAAAACATCACTAATAGATTTTACAACAACTTCTTTTTGATTTGTTTCTTTAAAAAAGTTTGCCAAATCACTCTTCTGCGAAAAAATAACTGTTTCAGGTGTCTTTAATCCAAGTTTTTTAGCTTCAGCAAAATGATTTAGTTTATTATTTACGGAGTTTGACGATTTACCTATGGCGTATTCGAGATTTTCTAAATAAAAATAAAGAGTCTCATTTAACCTTTTGTTTTCATGACATAAGTGCTTGTATATCTTCTCCTTTACTTCTTGTGGCAGCGCTGCAGAGTTGTAGTTTTCCTTGACATGACTTTGTAATCGTATTGCTCCCCGTCTGTACCAAAAAGACTTAATTTGCGAAGACTGCAAACTAATATCCTTATTGATTGTAATTTCAAAATACGTCCTATCGTCCGTTTGTCTATACTCTTTGAGCTCAATTTTATCTTCTTGATTAACTCTTAAATGTTTTTGCCCATAATACTCGAGCCACTCAAAAACTCTATCGGTGCTATATTCTTCATTTTCGCTAAAGACCAGGACTGTATCTTGGACTTCTATTGGTTTAGTTTTTTTCATAAATATCTTTAAAAATCACTACAGCGAAACCTCCAAATAAAACCTTCCGGCACTAGATACTACAATTGATAAGGTTGCAAAAATTGATGTGACAAATAAGACACAAACCAATCGCTCACTATAGTTGTAAAAATATTTAAAAACAATAAAATGTTTTCTTGAAATTCTTCCTTAATGGTTTCGTTTCTTTTTTCTAATAAATAACCTGAGTTCTGGTTAAGCCAATAAATTGTTTGCTCCCAAATCCGCATAATTAATATTAATCGATGGTTTTTTTGGGAAAAAGCTGTACGCTATCAATCCTCCAATTATATTCATTATAAA
>Ga0302140_10005233_pt1 | contig 16406 bp, 14 predicted proteins | sample I_Bog_E1_1_FD_202095 | JGI IMG/M metagenome (GOLD analysis project Ga0302140, IMG submission 202095) | Peat permafrost microbial communities from Stordalen Mire near Abisko, Sweden - I_Bog_E1_1 | ecosystem: Environmental > Terrestrial > Soil > Wetlands > Peat | place: Sweden: Abisko, Stordalen... | reverse complement strand
TTTACGATGGCGGGGTTATCAAAAATCAAAAACAAACCGCCGAGGCAAACGAGGTGATCCAGCAGCAAAGCCTGGAAGTGGAATTATACGCTTTGTATGATCGCGTAAACCAATTGTTTTTTGGCGCACTTTTGATCGATGAACAATTGAAGCAAAACGACCTGCTAAAACTGGATGTAAAAAATGGGATAGATAAAACAAAAGCCCTGGTTGCCAATGGCACCGCATTCCGCAGCAGTGTTGACGAGTTGCAAGCCCAGTTACTTCAGACCGATCAGTCGAGAATTGAGCTGCTTGCATCAAAAAAGGCTTATTTAGATATGCTGAGTGTATTTATTAGCCGCCCTGTTGACGACGATACCATTATCGAAAAACCTGCTGCACCCATGATGACTGATAGTATCAGCAGGCCGGAGCTTTTATCCTATGAATACCAAAAAAAGACTTACGATTTACAGAATGATCTTTTAAAATCGCAGTTACTGCCAAAGCTTGGCCTTTTTGTACAGGGCGGCTATGCCCGGCCGGGCCTTGACCCATTGAGTAACAATTTTCAATGGTATTATATTGGAGGGCTGAAACTTAGCTGGAACTTTGCGAGCCTTTATACACTGAAAAACCAGCGCCGCATTTTAGATATCGGCAAGCAAACACTTGATATTCAAAAGGAGACCTTTCTGTTCAATACCAACCTAACGCAAAAACAGCAAAACGCCGATATAACAAAATACCAGCAACTGATGAAAACCGACGACCAGATCATCGCCATGCGCGAATCGGTTAAAAAAGCGGCAAGTGCCCAACTGGAGAATGGTGTATTGAGCGCTCATGATTACATTACCCAGGTCAATGCCGAAGACCAGGCGCGGCAAAACCTCATTTTACACGAAATGCAATTACTGCAGGACCAGTACAGTTACCAAAACACCGTCGGCAATATAAAAATCCAATAATCAAAAAAGCCATATAAAAAATAGATGAAAACCCGGATCTTACTATACTTAGCCCTGCTGCCTGCCCTGCTGGCCGGATGCAGCTCCAACAATAATGTTTCGGATGCCGAGGGAACTTTTGAGGCGGATGAAGTGATCGTCTCTTCGGAAGTGCCCGGCAAGATCATGTCGTTAAACCTGGACGAAGGTTCGATACTGAAAAAGGATAGCGTTGTGGGCGAGATCGACTCCATCCCGCTCGAGTTGCAAAAAGCGCAACTGGAAGCAACTATTGGTGCACTGAGCCAGAAAACTACTGATGTTAGGCCGGCAGTACAGGAATTGAAGGACCAGATAGCTGCGCAAAAGGCCCAGTTGAGCGACGATTTTATCGAAAAGGAAAGAACCGAGCGACTGATAAAGGCTGATGCTGCAACCACAAAACAGCTGGACGATATCAATACCGCAATAGCGGTACTTCAAAAGCAAATTGTAGCAAATGAGCAGCAAATAAAGGTAACCGAAACCAATACAGGGACACAAAACAATACTGTACTAAGTGAGTACAAACCATTGCGCAAGTCAGTAGCTGAAATTAATGATCAACTGAAACGAGCCAATATTAAAAACCCGATTAGTGGTACTGTATTGACCAAATACGCTATGGCCGGCGAAGAAACAGCCGTTGGGAAGGCTTTGTATAAAATTGCCGATGTATCGATCATCACCCTTAGGGTTTATATCACCGGTACGCAACTGGCACAGGTAAAACTGGGGCAAAATGTAAAGGTTTTGGTGGATAACACCGCGTCCACCTACCGCACCTATCCGGGGGTGATTACTTTCATATCGGATAAAGCTGAATTTACGCCCAAGACGATCCAAACGAAGGACGAACGCGCCAACCTGGTTTATGCAGTTAAAATTCATGTAAAGAACGACGGCTACCTGAAGATCGGCATGTACGGCGAAGTAAAGTTTTAAGAACCATGAAGCCGGTCGTCGTCGAAAATATCGTCCAGAATTATCGCACCAAAAAAACGGTGGTTGAGGCGCTGAAAGGGATTTCCTTTACCGTTGACCGTGGCGAGATATTTGGCATTATCGGGCCGGATGGGGCAGGAAAAACATCGTTGTTCCGCATTCTAACTACCCTATTGCTTGCCGAAAGCGGCAAAGCGACCGTCGATGGGTTTGACGTGGTGACAGACTATATACAGATCCGCAACCGCATCGGCTACATGCCCGGCAGGTTTTCCTTATACCAGGACTTATCTGTTCAGGAAAACCTGGAGTTTTTTGCGACTATATTTAATACTTCTATCGAAGAAAACTACGACCTGATAAAGGACATCTACCAGCAAATAGAGCCTTTTAAAGATCGAAAAGCCGGGGCATTGTCAGGTGGTATGAAACAGAAACTGGCCCTTTGCTGTGCGCTGATACACAAACCATCCGTTTTGTTTTTGGATGAACCAACCACCGGTGTGGATGCCGTTTCGCGCAAGGAATTTTGGGAAATGCTGCACCGGTTGAAGTTACAGGACATCACTATTTTGGTGTCAACCGCTTATATGGACGAAGCCAGCTTGTGCGACCGCGTGGCGCTAATACAAAAAGGAGAACTGCTTTCGGTGGACACCCCGAAAGCTATAATCAGCCAGTTTAAAAAGCCGCTGTGGGCGATCCGGGCTGATGAGATGTACAAACTGATGAATGCGATCAACGCCGATCCATCGGTCGAAAGCTGCTACCCGTTTGGCCAGTACCATCACGTGGTATTTAAAACCCAGGAAAACCGCAGGAAAACACTGGAGGATATTGCAAAGAAAGGCGACTATGCGAATGTCGAGATCAAACCCATTGAACCGAACATCGAAGACTGCTTTATGGCATTAATGAACAACTGAAATGGCAAAGGAAAAAGTAATTACCGCCCATGAGCTGACCAAACGTTTTGGTGATTTTGTCGCTGTAAGCAAGATCACTTTCGATGTGGAGAAGGGCGAGATATTTGGTTTCCTTGGGGCAAACGGGGCAGGCAAAACCACCGCCATGCGTATGCTGTGCGGTTTGTTGCTGCCAACTTCAGGCCAGGCAACCGTTGCGGGCTTTGATGTTTATCGGCAAAACGAACAGATAAAAAAGAATATCGGCTACATGAGCCAGAAGTTCTCGCTTTACGAGGACCTCACCATTACCGAAAACATCCGGTTTTACGGCGGGATATATGGCCTGAGCGATGACCGGATTAAAGAAAAAACGGCCACGTTGATCAAGCAACTTCACCTCGAAGGACAAGAAAAAACACTGGTGAGGGCTTTACCACTCGGCTGGAAACAAAAACTGGCATTTTCCATCGCCATAGTACATGACCCCGCGATTGTTTTTTTAGATGAACCAACCGGCGGCGTTGACCCGGTAACGCGACGTGAGTTTTGGGGATTGCTTTATGAAGCATCGGCCAGGGGCATAACCATATTCGTTACCACGCATTATATGGATGAGGCTGAGTATTGTAACCGGGTTTCGATAATGGTCGACGGAAGAATTGATGCGCTGGATACGCCGGCAAATTTGATGAAGGATTTCTCCGCGGCATCAATGGACGAAGTGTTTTTGCAATTAGCGAGGAAGGCGGTGCGCAGTGGAGATTAAAGCTATGGCGGCGAAGTTTTAACCACAAAGGACACAAAGCAGGCACAAAGACCACAAAGCCAGTATGTTGATAAAAAAATAAAGAAAGAAATAAAAAACGCTGTGACACTTAGTGGCCTTTGTGCACTTCGTGGTTAAAAAAGGGTAATGTAAACCGATGAAGCAATTTTTAATTTTTGTAAAAAAAGAATGGCTCCATATCTGGAGGGACCGGCGTACGCTGTTCATTTTGATTTGGATGCCCGTCGTGCAGATCATTCTATATGGCTTTGCGCTCACCAACGAGGTAAAAAACTCAAACATCGCCATTTTCGACCAGTCGCGGGATGTAGCTACGTTAGCCATTTCAGATGAAATAGCCGCAAGCCGTTATTTTAACCTGGTTAAAAACGTCAGCTCGTACAAGGATATTGGTGCTACTTTCCGGCAGGGCAAGATCAGGATGGCGATTGTGTTCCCCCAAAATTTTCAGTACGATCTATTGCATACAAACAGCTCGCAAATTCAGCTGATAGCCGATGCATCTGACCCAAATACCGCCAACACATTAACTAATTATGCCCAGTCGATCATCAATGATTATCAGCAGTCGCTGAACCAAAATCAGCAGCTGCCTTATACCATCAAGGCGCAGGTGCGCATGCTGTACAACCCCGAATTAAAAGGCGCTTACAGTTTTGTGCCGGGCGTTATGGCGCTGGTGCTGATGCTGGTTTGTACAATGATGACCTCTATCGCCATTGTAAAGGAAAAAGAAATGGGAACCATGGAGGTGATCCTCGTTTCGCCGCTCAAACCGTTCCGGATCATCATTGCTAAGGCTGTGCCTTATTTGTTTGTTTCGCTTGTCAATATTATTACCATATTGTTACTAAGCGTCTTTGTGCTTGGCGTACCTATTGTTGGCAGCTTGTGGCTGCTGATGGCTGAAAGTACTTTATTTACCATTACCTCTCTTTCGCTCGGGATATTGATCTCCAACAGTGCCAAGACGCAGCAAACGGCTATGTTCACCTCAATGATGAGCTTGTTTTTGCCAACACTTTTATTTAGCGGCTTTTTGTTCCCGATAGAAAACATGCCGATCCCCTTGCAGATCATTTCTAATGTAGTGCCCTCAAAATGGTTTTACATCATTGTAAAAGATGTGATGATAAAAGGGTTGGGATTTGGTGCAGTTTGGCCGGAAACACTCATTTTGATGGGGATGACCGCCATTTTGCTCGGTATCAGTATTTATAAATTCAAAATCAGGCTGGCATGAGGATGTTGAAATTTTTATTGCAGAAAGAACTGAAGCAGATATTCCGCGATCCGGGTATCATCAGGATTCTTTTTATCATGCCGATAGTACAGTTGCTGATACTGCCGCTGGCTGCTGATTATGAGATCAAAAACATCAACCTCGGTGTAGTCGACCATGATCATAGCGAATATTCCCGCCAACTGGTTAACAAAATCGTTTCATCAGGCTATTTCAGGCTGAAAGATTACAGTCCTTCGTTTAATCAAGGTTTAAAAGCGATCGAGCTTGACAAAACCGACCTGATCCTTGAAATACCCACGCATTTTGAACGCGACCTTGTGAAGGACAATCAGTCGACGCTGTTTATCGCGGTAGATGCGATTAACGGCGTAAAAGCCGGTCTTGGGGGCGCATATATCCAACAGATCATCCAGGACTATAACCAGGACGTACGCATGCAGTGGATACAAAACCCAAAACTAAATCCGCAGCCCACTATTGATGTAACCTCGTCTGATTGGTATAACCCCAATATGAATTACAGGGTATTTATGGTGCCGGGTATCCTTGTGATGCTGGTTACCATGATCGGTTCATCTTTTGCAGCTAACAATATTGTCAGGGAAAAAGAAATGGGCACTATCGAGCAGATCAACGTGAGCCCTATAAAAAAATACCAGTTTATCCTGGGCAAACTTATCCCTTTTTGGATGATGGCACTCGGTGTGCTCACCATCGGGTTCATCGTGGCGCGTTTGGTTTACGGCATTGTTCCGTTAGGAAGTTATTTTACCATTTATGTATTTGCGTCCATTTACCTTGTAGCGGTGCTGGGGCTGGGTTTATTGCTCTCTACCTATGCCCAAACGCAGCAGCAATCCATGCTGGTATCCTTTTTTGTTACGATGATCTTTAACCTGATGAGCGGCCTGTACACACCTATTGAAAGTATGCCCGCCTGGGCACAATGGGTCACCAAATTTAACCCCGTATCCTATTTTATCGAGGTAATGCGTATGGTGATGCTGAAAGGCAGCGGACTCGCGGATATACGTGTGCATATATTTGCGATCATCGGCTTTGCCATATTTTTTAATACCTGGGCGATACTGAATTACAGGAAGAGGACAGGATAGCACACCGCGTCGCGGACAGTCCTTGAAAACATTCATCGGCAAATGTTGAGATTTTTAAGAACTTAGCGTCCGATTTGAACTCCAAAATATGAAAACCGTATTTGATAAACCAACCAGGGACGAATTAATTGCCCGGATACATAAGCTTGATGAAAACAGCCGGGCACAATGGGGCAAAATGGATGTTGCCCAATTGATTAAACATTGCCGGCTTTGGGAAGAAATGATCTCGGGCGAGTTAAAATGCAAACGCTCCTTTCCCGGTCGTTTGGTCGGACAAATGGTGCTAAAATGGCTTTTGAGAGGTGACGGGCCACTGAAACGCAGTACACCCACAGCCCCTGAACTAAGGGTGAACGAAACCAATGGCGTTATCGCAGCCGAAAAAGCAAAATGGATAGACTTGATCGAAAAGAATGCCCAATTTTCGAACCCAAATTTTGTACACCCTTTTTTCGGAAAAATGACAAAGGAGCAAATCGGGCAATTAGATTATAAACATATCGATCACCATTTAAGGCAATTTAATGCTTGAACTATCGCAGTAATTGGATTAGCACGCAACAACGCGACAATAAAACTGGCGCCGACAAACAGCCGAAAATTTCTTAAATTTCATCGGGCGGGAATTTCGACCTAAGTCGGCCCCTTTCTCCCAGCTTATTCAAATATTCCGTATAACATAAGCTATTTTTGCCGAACATCAGTTGCAGCTTCTTTCCTCCCGACATTCTGTTGGGACCGACTTTGCTGACTTTCGAACTATTCAAAATTAGCTATGCGCCGCCTGAAGGTTAGAAGGTTGCTGGCGTAATTTTTCGTAAAGCAGGATTACCTTGCGCTGAAATGTCGCGATCTCCAATTCCAGTTCAGAAACTTTCTTCCTGGCTATGCTTAAATTCGTTTCCCGCGCTGCCGCGTCCTCAAAATTCAGCTCCCACAACTGGACTAAATTGACACCAAAAACAGTTGCAATTTGTTCGAGGCGCGACAGGTTAACATCGGTTACCCCTGTTTCAATTTTTGATAAGGCAGAAGTAGAAATATCCAGCCGGCGGGCCGCATCCCGCAGGCTCCAACCGTATTTTAAGCGCAGCGTACGGATATTTTGACCAACGGCAGCTAGTGAGTGGTGACCTTCGTTCATGTTAAAACAATTAAAGTGAATATTATAGCCGATATTATTCAAACCCGATGCCAATCCCGCTTTAACTAATAATCAAGAATATAATCAATGATTAAGTGTGAAAATATGTTCAGGTTCGGGGAACTATTTCCGCTAATTTTTTCTGATTGTTCTCAAAATCCAAACTGCTCCGTTTAAAATGTGTAAGTTTAAACGGCCATCCGGCGATTTGAAAACCAAACAAATATGACGATCATTGATTTGAACAACGAGTTTAAAGCAAATGCCGGAAAGCTAAAATCGTACCTTTTACGCATGACTGCGAGTGTGGCCGATGCCGAGGATATCCTGCAGGACACCTACCTAAAAGCCGCTGAAAATATCGCCACATTTAAGGGGGCGTCCGGCCTCAAAACATGGCTCTTTGCAATTGCAACCAACCTGGCAAAAGACAATTTGCGGGCGAAAAAACGCTGGCCTGATAATGTGACCGATATTGCCAGGGCATCCGCATTGACCGACAATGATTTTTTTGAAAAGGCGATGCATATAAATGCAACATCGCCGCATGGCCAGTTTGAGGCAAAAGAGCATATCGCTTTTTGCTTTACCTGCATTGCAAAGACACTCCCGCTTGAACAGCAGCTCTGCATTTTTTTGAAAGATGTTTACGAATTTAAACTGGCCGAAATAGCGGCTATCTTAGACATTACCGAAGCAATGGTAAAATATTACCTCAACGCCGCCCGTACAAAAATGATCAATATCTTCGACGGCAGGTGCGCATTAATTAATAAACAGGGCGTTTGCCATCAATGCTCGGAACTCAATGGCGTCTTCAACCCAAAACAAGATACACAGCGGGAACTCATGAAAATTGACCTGGTAAAACAGGCTGATCAGCGCTCGAAAAAGCAGTTGTTAAATCTTAGGACTAAGATTCTCCGCGAAATCGACCCATTTCAATCGAATGCATCTGAATTGCAGCTACACCACCTGGAATATAACCGGCGCCTGATGGAAAAATATTTAGAGAAATCGTCCGAATAACCTATCATTTTTAACAGCCAAATCGTCTAAATAAAAAATTATGAAAATAGTAAGAGTAACCTACACTACACAACCCGGGTATGCGGGACAAAATGCCGGCAATATTCAGCAGGTAATGTCCGATCTGAGGGAACTGGGCAGCCCCGGCTTATTTTACCATGTTTGCCTCGGCGCCGACGGTAAAACGTTTACCCATACGGCTTTCTTCGAAAAAGATGAATGCGAAAAGGTTCTTTTTGACCTGGTTTCTTTCCAAACGTTTCAACAGCAGCTTAAAGCAAGCCTGCCGGAAACACCGCCGGCTTCAGAGAAATTAAGCCTGGTGGGCTCATCACAGCACCTTTTTAAAGACTAATTTATTTATAATATGAAAAACGACATCGGGACAAAAGAAAATCCGACCGCGCTGAAAACGCCGCCTTTAACTTCGGAATACACCATGCATTTTGATGTAAAAGATGGCAGGGAACTACTGGTATGCACGGTAGGCAAAACGATATTGCACTATGATTACCGCTGCCTTTCCGACTTGCACGAAATGCTAAAAAAGCACGGCGACTGGATGGAGCTTGGCAGTGCAGACGAACAAAAGCCTGCAAAAGAAGGTACCGTGGAAGCATGGGGGCGCTCGGAAAATAACCCTGTAGCCGGCTGGTATGGCTTAAAAAAGGGACTTCGCGGGCGCTTTGGTATGTACATCCCGCCGTTAATGGAAAAACTCGGGCTGGCGGAAGTAACGCACGAAGCAAAAGGCAATAAAATGCGGGCAATTTAAATTAATGTTCATCCAACACTCCCGTAAACGCCACGTGCAACTTCCCGGTTCACTTCCAATTGCCGTTCCGCAGTGCCCGAAAACAAAATCCGCTCGTCAAGGTAAAGCTTGCGCCCGGCAATTGTCTCTTCCGTCGCCAGATGTTGAAGTTTAAACTGAACTTACCTCTCCCGAGATTTCTGTTGACTACGCATTGTTAGTGCATAAATATCATTTTTTTAAATTTAAAGCGGTATAATTGCGCCGTAAGGCGTTTGTTACATACAATTTTAACATTTTTTAAGAATTGGCATGGATACTAATGGAAACCTTTATACGTTTGCATAACCGATACACTAGTTTGGGCGTTAACAAATCCACAGTAAATAATACGAGAAACAACAGGCACTGGAACATGAAAAAAAACTTTACTATACTTTCTGCAATTCTGATTACACTATTTTCTTTAACAGCAAAAGCACAGGATGATCAACCTGAAGCAAAGAGCTATATGGCATTCCTGGGCGGCTTGTCGGTTCCCATTGGTAACTATGCATCCAACGACTACGCCAACAACGACGCCGGTTTCGCGCACAAAGGGCAAACCTACGGCCTTGACTTTGGCATCTTCCTTCATAAAAACTTCGGCATCGGGGTAAGTATTGCCTTACAGGACCAGGGCGAACTCGATTCAACACAAACACAAGCGCTGGCAAACGGTTATAATTCAAGCTTTTTCAAAAATCAAACTTCGGTAACATCGGTTGGCCGTTTCTCAAACCTGACGTTGATGGCCGGGCCCCAGTATGAGTTTTTACACAAAAAATTTATATTGGACCTGCGGGTATCCGCCGGTGTCATAAAGAGTTTTACAACGCCGGCCACGACCATTGTTTTCGATTATTCTTCAAATTCCGGACAAACATATTACCAGGAGAGTTCGGGCGCTGTGGCTTTTGCTTATGGCGCCAGCATCAACCTGCGCTACACTTTGAGCGACAGCTGGGACGTAGGCATTAAACTCAATTACGTCAATTCACCCGGGCTGAAAATTGATAATACGGGCGGAGACGCCGGCACTGTAGGACGCTTTCAAACCAATATGCCGGTGACTCTTATTCAACCGACAGTTGGAATGACACTCAAATTCTAGTACCGACCCGGATAGCAATATCTACCCAATTTTGTAGCGTAGCGCTACACGTGCTACACCCTGCTACAAAGCGCTACACGGCTGATGGTTAATAACTTAACTACTGACATGATTTTGTCAGTGACAAAATCATGTCAGTAGTTTTTACTTTTTTTGTGGTAAAAACAGCAATTAAGCTTTCGGTATATATCCGCCTCCATTCCGCATTAACCTTCTGATCTCGAATCCGGCCTTGTCCTAAAAGACCTAAGAAATAAAGGCAACAATAGGAAATTGTGATGTAACAAAAATCATACAATTAATTTAAAGTAAACTTTTCTTATATTGTCGGTAAGTTTTTTTGTACCCTGTTTGCGCTATCCTGTAACTTCTAACCGGAAATTATGAAAAAAAACCTTTACGCTTTAAAAATTTATTCCTTCGCAAGAAGCACCGTTATCCCGGCCGTTTTTATTTTGTTGTTGATCAACATTAAAAGCGTACAAGCCCAGACAGTTGCAACAGTTATTAAGGGTAAGGTAACGGATTCCAAAACAAATGAAACCCTCACAGGTGTTTCCGTTGGTGTAAAAGGCACAACGCGGGGTGCCATAACTGACGTCAACGGCGCTTACTCGATTACTGCCACCCCAACGGATGTCCTCACGTTTTCGTTCCTTGGCTACAAAAAGGCGGAGAGGTTGGTGGCCAACCAAACTATCATAGACGTAAAGTTGGAGGCCAGCGAAGATCAGTTGAAAGAAGTGGTGGTTACGGCGCTGGGCGTTACTAAGGAAAAGCGGGCATTAGGCTATTCAGAAACGGAGGTGAAAGGTTCTTCGATTACAGAGGCCCGTGAAAACAGCTTTATTAACAGTTTGGAAGGCCGCGTTGCAGGTGTAAACGTAAGCGGTGTTGCATCGGGCCCAAATGGTGCAACCAATGTAATCATACGCGGCATCACCAGCCTGACAGGCAATAACCAGCCATTGTATGTCCTTAATGGCATACCGCTGGTTAACAACAATTACAACCAAACCGGCAATGACGGTTATGGCGGCAGAGATGGCGGCGATGGCATTGGCGATATTAACCCCGATGATATTGAAACCATATCTGTATTAAAGGGAGCCGCAGCTACGGCACTTTACGGCTATCGCGGTGCAAATGGTGTGGTACTGATCACCACCAAAAAAGGAAAAAGCGGCGAGGGACTTGGGATAGAACTCCATACGAACTTTGTACGTGAGGATGTAATAGATGAAACTGATTTCCAGAATATATACGGGCAGGGATACAACGAAGCGGCGCCGGTTAGCGGGCCAGATGCTTTGGGTTCAATGGAATCAAACTGGGGCGCGAAATTAACCGGTAAGGAGACTTACCAGTTTGATGGCGTAAAAAGACCGTATTCGGCCGAAGCGATTGGTAATCTCGCACGCTTTTACCGGCCGGGCGGCGACCTTACAAACACAGCCTCCTTTAGTAAAGGCTGGGATGATGGCGACACGCGTTTCTCCGTAAGTGATTTGAACGATGAAAGCTATGTGCCAAATGCCGGGCTGCAACGCCTCACTTTTAATGACAACACTGATCTGAAATTCGGAAAGAATTTCACCATCTATTTTTCCGGTCAGTATGTAAGCGAGTATACTAAAAATGCACCCAACCTTTCAGATGCGGTGGGCAACCTAAACTGGGGGCCTATGTTCGTTCCGCGAAATGTAAATATTACTACCCTTGCGGGCCCTAATGGAAACGGCACTGTCGCTGGTAACAGTGGCGATGAATTAAACCCGTTTAGCGACCCGTATACCACCAACCCTTATTTTGCTGCCTATGAACAGCAGCAAGCTATTCATCGTAATCGGTTTACAGGATCGATAAATGCAAAATACACGTTTGATAACGGCTATTTTATCGGTTTCCAGGTGGCTGATGATTATACAAACGACAGAAATACGAGCGTTGACCCTCCCGGGACGGGTTATTTGGTTGATGAAGGAGTGGCCGGAGATATGCAGGAACAAAATGTAAAGCAAACTGAATTGAACATGGACCTTACCTTCGGTAAAAACTTCAAATTCAGCAAGGACTTTACTACAAATTTATTGCTTGGCGCTAACTACAGGAAATCGGTACAGGAATATTTTACGGCCGGAGGCAACAACTTCGCTATCCCTAACCTGTATAACATTGGTAATCTTGAAAATCCATATGTATCTCTTCAAACAAATAACGAAGAATACCAATCGCTGTATGGAAGCGTCGACTTTGCCTATAAAAACTTCCTTTACTTAACCGTAACCGGTCGTAACGACTGGTATTCAACTTTATCGCCCGGTACCATCAATTATTTGTATCCGTCGGTTAGCAGTTCATTTGTTTTCTCGGAGTTACTGCATATTGAAAACATGGATATGGGTAAATTGAGATTGAGCTACGCAGACGTTGGCGGCGCTGCCGATGCCCCGTACCAAACACTGCAAACGTACGGCATCAGCGGAACTTACGCTCCCCCTAATGGCGGACCATTCCCAATCGGCACGGCCGGGAACGGCACTGTGCCTAACAGCGGGCTAAAACCTTCAAAAAGAAAAGAATTTGAGATTGGAACAGAAATGGACTTTTTTAAAAACAGGTTGAGGTTTGATGCGGCAGTTTATCATAAGGAAGTTATAGACGACATTATTCCCGTAACTATAGATTATACATCAGGATATAACTCGGCATTGCTGAACGTCGGTACAATAAACTATAACGGCGTTGAAGTTGCAATGGGCGGTACACCTTTTAAAAGCCAGGATTTTACCTGGGATATCGATCTGAATTTCAGTTATACAAAAGGTAAAGTGATCTCATTGGGCGGACAGCCCAACATAGACCTGGGCTCCGAGGCGCAGGACTGGAATTCATTGGCGTACCTGCAGGATATAGTTGGCAAGGAGCCTCTACAAATAATTGCTCAAGACCCTGCGCGTGATGCAAAAGGCAATATTATTATTGATCCGGGACTTGGCGCTCCGGACCCTTCGCTTTCACAGGCAAAGCCTTTTGGGTCCGGAGAAAACCCCTGGGGCGGCGGTATCAATAATTCATTTAAATACAAGCATTTTACCCTATCATTCCTTATTGACGGTAAATTCGGCGGACATATATTTTCGAATACTAACATTATCGCTTACCAACTTGGTCTTTCAAAGCTAACCGTGCCCGGCAGGGATTTGCTTTATGGGACCGATCAGCAATATGCTGCCAGCTATTACAGTGACTGGGCTCTTGCCGACCAGGGACAATTTGTTTACAGTGACAGTTTCATAAAATTCAGGCAGTTAATATTTGGCTATGATTTCCCGGCAGCGGCATTTCATAATAAAATACATGGTTTAAGGTTAAGTTTTGTATGCCATAACGTGTTTACCATTTTGAAGTATACACCAAATGTCGATCCCGAAGCAAGTTACACCGCCTCGATATTATCACAGGGACTTGAGGCTCCGGCTGTACCTTATTCCAGGACGCTTGGGCTAAACCTTGACATAAAATTATAAGTAAATGCATATATGTATAAATATTGTAAAAACGTTAGTATGAAACTTAAGACCATATATTTATTTGCATCGGCAGCCTTTATCATGATAGCTGCCGGCGCATGCCGAAAAGACCTGACCGAAGCAAACACCAATCCAGACCAAATTACGGCCAGTCAAGTGAATCCTAATCTTTTGCTGACCACTGTTCAGCTGTCCTACACCGGCGCTCCCACCGAAGGAGGAAGCGTGTGGGTAACAAAATGGGGTGGCGTTGCCGGTTTCATTCAGCATGTAGCATCAACAAACACCGGTTTTTATTACGGCGACAAATATTTGAATAATATTCTGTCAATGGGTCAAACATTCGAGGACAATTATACCAGTGCCGTACAGCCTGTAGTAGAGTTATACCAGCTTACGGCCAATAAACCGCAATACAGAAACCTTCATCAAATGGCACGGATGATGAAGGCCATGATATTTGAGCAATTAACGGATCTTTATGGTGATATTCCTTATTTCCAGGCCGGCCTGGGATATTATGAGCGGATTTATACACCGGCCTATGATAAACAACAGGTTATTTATACCGACTTGCTAAAAGAGGTGTCGCAGGCAACCGATAGCCTGGATGAAAGCGCTGATAAACCTACCGGAGACATCCTGTATTCCTATGCAGGCGATCAGATTGCAGAGTGGAAAATGTTTGGCAACTCTTTATTGCTGCGGATGGCCATGCGCCTGACAAAAGTTGACCCGACAACCGCCCAACAATATGTGACACAGGTTGTGGGCAAGACCATGCAAAGCAACGCCGACAACGCCATTATTCAGCATGTTTTGAGCGCCAACGCACTTACAGAAAACCAGGATGGGGCACAAATATTTAGCCAGGACAGTGTAGACGTCAGGTTATCAAGCACCATTGTCAGCAACATGAAAAAAAATAACGATCCGCGTTTGCCTGTTGTAGCCTGGATTGCATACGGTTTAGATAACGGCGGCAATTTCCCCGGATTTGCCGACAATACTGCTGCTGACCAGATAGGTTTGCCTCCCGGATATATAATAGGGGGCCTTAACCCGGCGATAAACCTTCTTATTGTTGCCAAAGATTCGTTGCCTGCGGAAGGTCTTGCCGGATATTCACGAATAAGTGATAACATGCTTGCACTTAACGCACCTAGTTTGATCCTTACGTATGCCGAAACTGAATTTTTACTTGCTGACGCTGCCCAGCGCTGGGGGGTTGGCGGCGATGCAGCCACTCACTACAATAACGGCGTATTGGCCGCCATTACACAATTATCTGCTTATGGCGGTGCAGCTACCATCAGTACAGGCGATGCCCAAACCTATTTGACAGCTCATCCCTATAATGCTGCTACCGGCCTTTCACAGATCAATATGCAGTATTGGCTTTGCACACTGATGGATGAATATGAAACCTGGGCTAATTGGCGGCGCAGCGGCGACCTGCCTGCTTTAACGCCAACTGATTATCCCGGTAACGTAACCAACGGCACCATACCACGCCGGTTAGTTTATCCGCCAAGTCAGAAGGTCACCAACCTGGCTAATTACAATGCGGCGGTGGCCAACTTAAACGGAGGCGATAAAATGACCAGCAGGGTTTGGTGGGACACTCAATAAGCCGAAAGCCTTAAGTCGAAAGTCAAAAGACAATACGTCACTATTTCGACTAAAGACTTTTGACTTAAGACTTTTGACTCAGGACTTTAGACTCAGGGCTTTTCGCAGGGAGGCTCCTCGCCTACTATGCGCCGTTCAATTCGTTTGTCCGGGATGAACCAGATACAGGCTACAACGCCGTACATAATGACGCTGATGATAGAATTAAAAAAGGAAATTGCGATAGCAGCTGCATAAATCGCCGTTGAAATTTTTCCTTTGGTATCACTACCTATAGCTTTTGCCAGCAGCGAATCACTGCCATGATGCCTGATCAGGGTGAAAATCAGTATGGTATAAGCAACAGCGTTCATGATCAGGATAATACCGTAACAGGTTACCGGTAGTTTCGCAAAATGATTAACGCCCATCCATTCGGTGACAAAAGGAATGAGCGACAGCCAAAAAAGCAGGTGCATATTAGCCCACAGGATGGCGCCGTTTACCGATTCGGCAGCTTGCATGGTGTGATGATGGTTATTCCAGTAAATGCCAACATAAACGAAGCTAAGCACATAGCCCAAAAAAACGGGCCACTGGGCCAGCAGCGATTCCAGGTCCGTTTTCTGCGGAATCTTCAGCTCAAGCACCATGATGGTGATGATAATAGCAAAAACTCCATCGCTGAATGCTTCCAAACGTCCTTTTTCCATGTCATAAACATAAGAATTTGGCCGGCAATAAAAAAATGGCGGCGATTTATTTCGCTGCTATGCTGACTGGTAGGTGGGTTTGACGAACACTTTTCACTTACCCCGGTTATTTTAACTTCGGATAACAACAAACCGGAACGTAAAATATCCGGGTTGATTAGGGAGAAAAATACTTTAGTGATATGCAATTGTTTTTGCAGAACTGTCATTTCCTCCTAACTTTATCTTAATGTCAGGAGCATCGCCAAAAAAAACGAATATAGCCAGCGCTAAAATAGAGGAGGCTGAGTCTTTTGCAGTGGAAACAAACGATTTGATCTGGACCAACAATGAGTTTGGCGGCAGCGATAATAGATTCCGGTTCCTCGCAGATGCCATACCCCACAAGGTGTGGACGTCAGGTCCGGATGGCAGGGCCACTTACTATAACCAGGGCTGGTACGACTATACAGGCATTCATGCGTTTGCTGAGCTAAGGAAAAATATATGGGACA
>Ga0302140_10005229_pt1 | contig 16407 bp, 8 predicted proteins | sample I_Bog_E1_1_FD_202095 | JGI IMG/M metagenome (GOLD analysis project Ga0302140, IMG submission 202095) | Peat permafrost microbial communities from Stordalen Mire near Abisko, Sweden - I_Bog_E1_1 | ecosystem: Environmental > Terrestrial > Soil > Wetlands > Peat | place: Sweden: Abisko, Stordalen... | reverse complement strand
GTATGCCGGAATCACCGCACTCGGAACCGAAGTTCCGAGAGATACCTGCCAGTAGAGTTCCCCTGAGTCCGCATCGAACGCATACACGCTGTTGTGTTCCGTAGCAACATAGACGATGTTGTGCGTTGCGTGACCGGGGATTGCAACCCCCGGAACGTAGAGTGGCTGTGCAAAGACAAAACCGTCAACCGGCAGTGAAAAATTCATGCCGAAAGTGTTTACTTTTACATTGCTGGTGGTGAGGACCTTCTCGTTGGGATTCGCGCCATCTCGGCTCAGGTCGTTGTGTTGCGTGAGTACGGCGTTCGAGATCACCAAAGTACCGGACGCGGTGCCCCCGTAGTCCGCATTGCTCACTGTTGCCACAACCGCGTACGTGCCCGCCAACGTTGGCGCGGTCGAAGTTGGACCGTAGTTTGTTCCACTCGTGCCCGTGTAGGTAACCGTAACCGGGATTCCGCTCGGCAGAGTGCCTGCCGTCACAGCTTCGGGCAAACCGGTATAGATCTGTGCCAAATTGCCAAGGGTCACAGTCACAGCCTGCTTTGCGATTGTCAGAGTACCGGTGGCCGACCCCTGATAGTTCGGATCGTTGATGGTCCCGGCGACCGTATAGCTGCCACCGGCTGTTGGAGCAGTTGTGGACGGACCGTAGGTTGTGCCACTTATCCCCGTATAGGTAAGAGTCACCGCCAAGCCGGTCGGAGTCGTGATAGCCGTTGCCGGTACAGGCGATCCTGAATAGACCTGCGACAGGCTGCCCAGGGTTACTGTCGCGGCAGCCTTCGCTATGGTGAGCGTTCCTCTAGCCGAGCCCATGTAGCCGGGGGCGTTGATGGTTGCGACGACAACATAATTTCCGGCACCGGTTGGCGGCGTCGAGGTTTCTGCATAGGTCGTGCCATTCGTTCCCGCATAGGCAAAAGTCACGGTCAGGCCGACTGGCGCCGTTGTGGCCGTAGCTGCAAGAGGAGTTCCCTTATAGGTCTGCGAAAGATCTCCCAGAGTTACTGTCGCCGGAGAAAGCAGGCCGTAGACATTTATCGCGCCGTTGTCGGTCGCGGCATAGACCTTGCCGTTGGCGATCGTGGGAGCTACAAATTTCGCGTAATTCCCGATGGAGTCTCGTGACGGGTTTAGTGTCGAAGCCCATAAGAGATTTGTGAGATTCGAGGCGTCATAAGCGTACATAACTGCCTGGGTCAGTACGTTGGTAGCATCGGCCGTAGGTGCGATCGCCCAGAGAATCGACGTACCTGCCGTAGTTCCGTTCGACGATATAGACAGCGCGCCGGTGGACTCGTTGCCGGCATAGTGTAACGCGCTGGTCTGCACTGGGGTCGTATTGAAAGAATTGCCCGTCCACTGATAGGCATAAATCGGCGCGGCGGCTGATGTGCCCCAGATGTACATGTTGTTGTTGAAGAATATCGGCGCGTTATAAGTTCCGTGGTCAGCCTGAAACTCCTGAACCACTTGATCTGCGGACATGTTCAAGCCGCCCATGTTGTTGGTATCGACAACATAGATCAAGCCTTGCTTGCCTCCACCCGCGATGTAGCTTGTGCCGGGAATGGCTATTGCTCCCCCTGACCCCAGATCGCCATCGACGGAGTTCAAGAAATCGTAATTATTTGGCTTGAAGTAATCGCCCAAAGTCAAAGAATTACCGTTCGGAACCAGCTTGATAAAGCTTTCCCCATAGTCGTCGGTGGCATTCTCGGTTTTTTCGTCGGCGTTGGCAGTGATCATGTAGAGATTGTTGGACGAGTCGGCAACCAGGCCCTGGCCTGACATCCAAATTGACCCTGCACCGCTGTTGGGTGTTGTGTTGAAGACTTGGACCTGCTGTAAGGTATTGGCATCGTAACCCAGGACCCATCCGTGATAGGGGTCGATGTCTTCGTGCGAGGCGAACGCGAGGTAGACCACTCCGTTCACCAGGGTGACGGCGGTGCGCTGAAGGTGGCGCGCAGTTACAAACTGAACGATTCCCCCGCTGCTCGAGAGGCCTGTACCGGGGTAGGTAGCTGTAATCTGTACGGGACTGCCTGACTTCTCCGCGCCGGTGGTGATGTCGAGCGCATGGAGGCGGTATATCTGTTGACCGTTCTCGTAGGTTTTGGGGACAACATAGATAGTGCCGCCTCCCGCGCCATCGGGGGCGATCGCCGGAGTGCTGATAATACCGACTTCGACCAGAATCCCAGTCGTGCCAATGACGGTGCTTGGAACAGACGGCCCAAGATTCACCGTCCAGTATAGGGTCGTTGAATCTGCGTCGAATGCATACACGCTGTTATGTGCGTCAGCAACATAGAGAATATTGTGCGTTCCCTGGCCAGGTATTGTAACGTTCGGAACATACAGCGGCTGCGCCCACACATAGCCATCGATAGGCAACGAATAGAGTTTGCCGAAAGTGCTGGGGTTTACATTGCTCGTTGTGAGGGTCGCCTCGTTCGTGTTTGTGCCCGACCGGCTCAAGTCGTTGTGCTGTGTCAGCACGCTGACCGTTTGGCTCAGCGCTGGTTGCAGGAACGACAACATCAAGGAGGTCACTGCTATAGCGGCCTTGCGGTGCAACACTGGGGCAAATTGAAACATTGCGAGGTTTCCTTTTCTCATAATCCTGCAATCAGGTTTTTCTGTTTATTTTTCGACTTTGAGATGGCAAAAGCGGGAATCGCGGCCCCGCCCTTTCCGCATAGACCGATGGAAATAATGGGCTGTTTTGATCCGTCCCGGAGAGCTAAAGAAGAGCAATGATAGATTTCGATCTGCGTATTTCGGTTTGTGCGTTAGTAAACACTTATTTTTTGCAAATGTATCCGATGCGATGATCGAATGCAACAGGATTCTACTCAGATAATGGAACGGTTCTCCAAATAAAGTTACCTCCGTAATCTTCGGTACCGGCTCGTTGTTCCGCACGGACTTACACCATCTTTTCTACTAATTCAAGGGCGAATGAGAGTTTTGGTAAGTGCTTTCGGACGAAGTGGCAGGAAAGCGGTGCGCCAAAGAGGACTTCTACCTGTCCACCCGGAGCTGATTGCAGGTCGAAGTAGGTGGCATGAAACGCTCTCCATTTAAAAATGGTAGCTTAGGCCGAGGTTCGCGTTCATCACGTCTAACCCGGGATTGACAGGTACGATGAAATCGTCTGAAAAGTGAAAATCGCTGAATATACCAAGGCGCAATCCCCATCGATCACTCATCTTTACCTGCACTCCTGTGGCGGACTGCAGGCTGAAGTTCTCATAGGCCGCTTGCGAAGAGGGCACCTTTTTTGTGAAAACCAGCAAACCTCCCTTGGCTTCTAAATAGGGACGTATGGCCTTCTTGTTCCTCCATTGCAGGCGGAAGCCGATCGGCGAAATGCCGATTCCAGGCGCGAACTCTCGAATGTTTTTCTCGCTCGGCGGAGTTGGGTTGCCCCAAATATCGGTATGCAGAGGCTTATCAAGAAGAACAAATGGCAGAAACTCCGCCACGTAGTCCACTTGCGCCTTCAGGAAATAGCCCCAGGAGTGCCGATCGTATTCAACCCCCGCGGTAAAGAGCTTTTCGTCATAGCCTGATGCAAAGATCTTGTAATTGCCGTAGGAAACCAAGCCTTCAATAATGATTTCACTCTCTCCCGGGCGCTTGAACCAGTTTCCTCGCCCAGATTCGTAAGCGGCCGCTGCTCCCTCACCCGGCTCGCTCAAAGTCTTCACGAGGGAGTTTGTCGGGCTGGCATCCGTCTCCGGCGTGGGGTCCACTTCGATCATCGGAGGGAGCAAAGAGGCAGTTTTGGTCTCGATCGTCGGGTCGGACTCCGCTCCGCCATGCACCCCCGCGAATGAAGGTGTAGCCGGCGGCGTTCCAGCCTCTTGGGAGTGGGTATATGGAGTCGCAAAAAGACTGATCGTTAATACACCTGATAGGAAGCTGAATCGAAGGTTTTCGGAGAGAAAACTCACGAGTCGGCAAAGCGGCAATGCATTCAGCCAATCTTGATTGGACTGCAAATGGTCACCACGCTCGTTGGGATAGACCGAACAGCTTTGAATAAACTCAGAACCTGCTATCCAGTATCGAAACTATAACATGAACTTCAAGAAGAAGCGCCATTGGTTCTATGCCAAAGAGCCCATGGTCTTTTGCTATATCGGAAAGCGAAGTTGAGCCGATAACGAACTGGAGGAATGGGAATTGCAGGGTGGCCTTCGCATCGAGGGTTGGCAACCTGGAATCAGATTTCGGGCCACGTCGTCAAGAAATTGATAGCAAGTGCTTACATAGTTAATTCAAGGAGATTTGATGGTGGTTGCGAAGGTCCAAAACCACTCGAGGATATTCTGCAAACGTACACGACTCCGAATCCATGATATAACCTATTGATAAAAAACTTGTTAATCGAGATTCTTGGTTCGCAATGTGGTTTTTTAGAGACAATCTAGTTGCGGGTGCAAATGACTTTCGATTCGATATTTCGCATTTGATGCTTGCGAAATTGAGAGCAACGGCTTACAGTTAAAACCAATTGATTCTCAATAGTTGTTGAAGAACAAACAATTGATTTTTAGTTTTCGTGATGACTTCGCAGACCCGCAAGCAAATGAATTTTTGAAACGGCGATGACTTTTTATCCCAATCGTGAATGTTGTTACTGCCTGACGTTACTCAACCAGGCGCTTGGACCTACTAAGGGCTTAGCCTGAGGATAGCTTGCTAAGTCAGCATGGCGAAGCCTTGCGCAATTCGATTCCTGAAGAGCAACGATCTCAACTTTGACGCAAGTTTGATTCATCGGTCCCTTTAATTTCGGCGAGGTTCGCGTTGAGCGAAAAGCATCAAGTGAGTTTGCAGGCGGCAAATCCGGAATCCAATAGTCAAGTTCCCTCAAGTACAGCAATGGCAGGCGCCCGCCACTGGTACGCAGTCTTCACTCTTCCGCAAAACGAAAAGTCGGTAGTGAAGCACCTTTACATGCGTGAGATTGATTCCTTCCTGCCAACCTATGAAACAGTGCGGATCTGGAAGAACAGGCAACGGATGAAGATTGTCCTGCCTCTGTTTCCAACCTACCTGTTTGTGCGCATCAATTCCAGGGAGAGGGCCAAGGTCTTGCAGTCTCCCGGCGTGTTACGGATTGTGGGTAACAGCAGAGAGTGCACCCCTCTTCCCGATTCCGACGTTGAGTTTCTGCGCTCCGGTTTCTGTAGGCACCTTATCGAGCCGTATCACGACCTCGTTGTTGGCGAGAAAGTGCGTATCAAAGGCGGTATCATGCAAGGCCTTGAGGGAACTCTTGTGAGAAAGAGTGGTAGCACGCGGTTCGTGCTGACGCTTGAAATGATCAACCAGCACGCCGCGATCCAGATTGACGCAGAAGATTTAGAACCGATAGACGCTTAAGCGCCGGAATTATTTGAAAGTAATTCATCAAGTTCAAGTTGTAACGGCGCTCAACATCCGCGCAAAGATGGCGATGGATTGACGAAATCTCACGGTTTCTCGAACCCGCAAACCGCGCAACGCATCATTTAATTTGATTTTCCCACCCTGTGCTCCCCATATGAGTGGCGGATCAAGGTCAATCAGCGCATAAGAGTCCTCCATCGTATTTTCTGTCTGGCTACGACCCGAAGACTTCCGTTGCGATTCAGTCAGCGATTTCTCCGTTGCGAGGCAATATCGCGACGACTTTACAGCGTGTGAACAGCGCTCATTGCGAGCAATCAACGCTCTGCAATGGGGGCGTTAAGGAGGTGCGATGCCCCTTGCACCCAGGAATTCGGTGAGAACGGACCAGATTATCCAGGCGGCAGGCAAGCTGTTTGCTCACCAGGGATACCATGGAACGAGCACACGGCAGATTGCCCACCTTGCCGATGTGAGTGAGAACACTTTATTCAGACATTTTGATCACAAAGAGGATCTATTCTGGTCGACCCTTCGCTTCTACTCTTCGGGGCTAAAGCCGCGGCGGGAATTGCTCGAGGGAATAACGAAATGCGACTCTCCGGAAGTGGTCTTACCAAGGATCTTCGAACTGCTCACAGATACCGTGAATTACAGGCCTGAGCTTTTGCGGTTGATGGCCGTGGCATTCCTCGAACTGCACTGGAAAGCGGAGGCGTTCGGTCGGGAGCATTTTTCGCCTGTGCTTTCATCAATCAGCCATTACCTTGAGATGAATATCAAGGGCGGAAAACTTCGTGATTTGGATCCGACGATGATGACAGCAGGATTGATGATGACGCCACTGATGCATCCTGGGATTTCCAAACTCATAGGTGGCAATGAGCCCCCTTTTGTAAACGGTCAGGAAGCGGGTCGTGCCTATGCCAGGTTCTGGCTTGACTTGCTCACACCAAGAGATTCGGGGTATCCAAATTCCATTGCGCGTACAAGTGACGAAAAATCCCGCTGACGGTACAGATCTCTCGCATCGTACAATTTACACTGCATGATCAGGCAAGGTTCCGAGCTGTATCCTAACCTGGCAGAATTTCGAGGGATCCCGGCCAGCTCAAACTGATTTAAATACCAAGGGTGAGGCCTGAACGCTCAGAGAAGGCTGTTCGACTGAATGTCTTTCAGGAACCTTGACCGGGCCGCTTGAGCTGCAAAAGTTGCTTCTTAAGTCGAGAGTCGAGGAATTTGAGATGGTAATGATGGTGCTTGATTCTGAAGAGATTGTTTTGGGCGCATTGAAGAGCCTGGCGCAGTGCTTTTCTGCCGCCGGGCACACTAATTGACTTTATGTTGGGCTAAATACATCCCAAATGCCAAACTCTGTGAAAAAGAGTTTCCGAAGAGGGTCGAAGGGTTGAATATGAGTTATAGAGCACTGCGTAACATCGCGCGGTCTAAATGCAGGTCGCGTTTCATCCGAGCCTATTCTTTGTTTTTTGCCGCTGTCATTTTTTCCCTGGCGTGTGAGCCCCTGGCTGCCCAGAGCAGCGGTAGTGGCGCTCAGGGCTCTGGCCAAAGTGGAAGCGCTCAAACTTCCTCCCAAAATGTGGGCGCCCAAAACGCAACCCAGAGCGGTAACAGCCAGTCGGCTAACTCGACTGGCAACACGACTGGAACCACCCAAAATTCCGTCGCGAACGATAACGCAAAAGCGGCTCCGGTCAGCGGAGACGACCAGTCGACAACTTTGAAATGCGACAACCCTGAAGGAATTGTTTTACCCGGCTGCGCCCCAGCAACACCTCCGCAGATGCCACAACTTCCTCGGGGCACGCGGATTCTGCCCCCAAAACGTGTTGGCGATTACCATCTGGATGAGCCTCAGGAGATCCAAGTCCCGAATCCTTATGAGGAGCTTCCCTCGCTTCATGACCTTTACACTCAGATTCCCCCGGCTGGCGCAAAGCTGAAGCGATTCGGTAGCGACGTTTTTCTTCTCGGCAATGGGAATAGGAACGGGAACGGGAACGGGAATGGCGACGGGAATGGGCCCGGCAATGGCAATGGCAATGGCAATGGACCCGGCAATGGCAATGGACCCGGCAATGGCAATGGACCCGGCAATGGCACCGGGAATGGACCCGGCAATGGAAACGGGTTCGGCAATGGAAGCGCACTCGGCAACGGGAATGGGTTCAATAGCGGGAACATACCCGGCATGACGAACGGATTTGGCCAGGGGAGCGGACTCGGCACAGGGAATGTAAATGAATTGCCAACGGATCTTCCGGTCGGCCCGGATTATGTCCTTGGTGCCGGGGATAGCTTGGTAGTGAATATGTGGGGTGGCCGTTCTGACCGCCTCAGTCTCAATATCGACAGGCAAGGTCAGATTGCACTGCCCGAGGCGGGCACGATCAATATCGACGGGCTAACGATTGCGCAGGCGCAGGTTGCGATACAAAGGGCCCTCAGCACTCAATATGAAGGCGAGCATGTTGAAATTTCGCTCGGCCGGCTGCGCACGGTGCGAGTGTATGTCGTTGGCGATGTGCAGCAGCCTGGAGCCTACGATGTCAGCTCGCTGTCGACGCCCCTCAGCGCTTTGTACGCGGCAGGAGGCCCAACCAGCCGCGGGTCGCTGCGCATCCTTCGACAGTATCGCGGCAAACAACTTGTCCGCGAGATTGACCTTTATGATTTCCTCCTGCGCGGAGTCCGCTCCAACAGCGATCGTCTAATGCCCGGGGATACCATCATGGTACCGCCGGTAGGTTCGCAGGTTTCGATAGAAGGAATGGTTCATCGCCCCGCAATTTACGAGTTAAACGGCGAACGGGGACTGAGTGAAGTTCTCGACCTTGCCGGCGGAGTCCTCGCTTCCGCGAATTTGAAACAGATCAACGTAGAGAGGCTTGACCCCCACGAACGCCACACCATGTTGACGTTGGAACTGCCGGACAACGCGGATGAAGCTAAGCAGAAGCTTGCGGATTTCAAGGTGCAGGGCGGAGACAATATCGTAATTTCCCAGATATTGCCCTATAACCAGCAGGCCGTCTATCTTGAAGGGCACGTGTTCCGTCCGGGCAAATACGCCTACAGGGATGGGATGACCATTTCGGATCTGTTGCATTCTTACCGGGATGTAATGCCGGAACCGGCGGATCATGGAGAGATCGTTCGTTTGCAGGCGCCGGACTTCAGACCGGAGACCATCGGCTTCAATTTGCCCGACGTATTGATTGGTAACGATGTAATCAAACTTCAACCGTTTGACTTGATCCGCATTTACAGCCGCTATCAGGTCGATCCGCCAACCGTAACCATTGAAGGAGAGGTTCTGCGGCCGGGCGCTTATCCCATGTCGCAAGGGATGACTGTAGCTGGACTGGTAAACATGGCGGGGGGATTCAAGCGCAGCGCCTACAAGGACGAAGCTGACCTTTCCAGCTATTCACTGCAGAATGGCCAAAAGGTCTTGCTGAACCACAGTGTTGTTGCGCTACAAAAGGCCTTGGATGGTGACAAAAGTGCGGATGTTGCGGTCAGTGCCGGAGACGTTGTCAGCGTTCGCAAGTTGACGGGCTGGGACGATATCGGGGCCTCTATAAGCGTGGTCGGCGAGGTGGGTCACGCAGGCACCTACGGAATTCAAACTGGCGAACGGCTTAGCTCGGTGCTAAAGCGCGCAGGCGGTTTCGGAGATGACGCATATCCTGCGGGCGCAGTCCTGGACCGCGTGCAAGTGCGGCTGTTGGGCGAGCAGGCCCGCCAGGAGATGATCCGGCGAATCGAGACTACCCCGATCACGTTTAACCCCGGCGTGCTGTCGGCTTCCGACCAGGCGGAACAGCAGCAGGCCGTCCAACAACAGCGCGACGAAGTTCTTCTTGCGCTTCGTAATCATCCGGCAAGCGCGCGTCTCGTGATTAACATCTCCAAAGATATTAGCAAGTGGGAAAACACCCCAGACGATATAGAGCTAAGCCCGGGCGATAGGCTGTATGTTCCCAAAAGGCAGAGTTTTGTGCTGGTGAGTGGCCAGGTATATAACCAGGCAGCCATCACCTACGTTCCGGGCAAGGATGGCAGTTGGTATTTGCGCCAGGCCGGCGGGGCGACTCAACACGGCGACAAGGGAGAAATCTTCGTCGTGCGCGCCAATGGAGCTGTCGTCGGTCATGCAAGCGGATTCTTGACCGGCAATTCCTTAAGTGTTCGGATGAGGCCCGGGGATACAATTATCGTGCCGGAGAAAGCCCTTGGCTCGCAGGTCTGGAAGAATCTAATTTCTGCTGCGCAACTTATGTCCGCAGCCGTTCTGCCCCTCACAATCTCCGGAGCATTCTGAGGTTCTGAGCGCTTTCCAGGCAAGATCCTAAGTGTCATTGGAGCCAACGCGAGTGAGAAAACTCTTTCGCCCTCATTTGCGGTTACTCATAGGACTCACAGGGTGAGGCATTTGTGTCTCCTCTGGCAAGACGATCTTGCCTTACATCAAGTCTGTTCGCGATTTATCGAGGTTGCCGCTTTGCAGCCATGGAGGTACAGCATTGAATCCGATTAAGGAACTGCGGCAAGGTGTAACCGAGGATGGGTTCTCTCTAATGCAGATACCGATCGCCGAGTTATTGACTGTCATTTGGCTTCGACGCAAGTGGCTTGCCACGGTGGTTGTCGGCGGACTGATTCTGACGATTGGACTGTCGTACTTAATTCCAAATCGATACACGTCCACTGCTCAATTGATGCCTCCCGATCAGCAGGCGCTCACAAATGCGTCTATGCTCACCGGCCTTGCCGGGGCCGCAGCTCTGACCGCCCCTAGCATGTCGAGCTTGATGAACGCCAAAACCCCCGGTTCGACATCAATTGGCATCCTGAGCAGCCGCACGGCGCAGGACGATATCATCAATCGTTTCGATTTGCTGCGGGTTTATAACTACAAGCACTATGTTGACGCCCGTCAGAAATTGATGGCATCGACCGATTTCGAAGAAGACAAAAAGAGCGGGCTCATCACCATCAGTGTGACCGACAAAGATAAAAATCGGGCCCACGATATGGCGGCGGCCTACATCGAGGAACTTGATAAGCTTGTCAATCGTTTGAGCACCTCATCGGCAGGTCGCGAGCGGCTCTTCCTGGAGCAGCGGTTGAAAACGATCAAAGAGGAGCTCGACGCAAGTTCCCAGGAATTGAGCCAGTTTTCCAGCCACAACGCCACTATGGATATTCAAAAACAGGGCCAGGCAACAATGGAGGCGGCAGGCAAGGTGCAAGGTGAGTTGATTGCAGCCGAGAGCGAGCTTTCCGGATTGAAAGCCCAGTATGCCGATGACAACGTGCGGGTGCGGCAAGTTCGCGGACGCGTCGAGGAACTTCGAAGTCAGTTGCAGAAGATGAGTGGCATGGGAGAAGACGTGGATGCCACGACCCTGAAGGGCGACCAACTGTTTCCATCCGTTCGAAAACTGCCACTCTTGGGAGTCACTTATTACGACCTTCAACGGAAAGTGACAATGCAGGAAACTATCTACGAAACCTTGACCAAGCAATATGAGTTGGCCAAGGTTCAGGAAGCGAAGGAGATACCGCCCATCAAGGTGCTGGACGAGCCGGATTTGCCCGAGAAAAAGTCGTTTCCGCACAGGGGAACTATTGCCCTCTTTGCTGCGATGATGCTGTTTTTTTGGGGAATTGCGTGGATTGTGGTCTGCGAAGTATGGAAGCGTACCAGCGACTCACACCCCGGTAAATCGATTGGACTGGCGATTTTGGGCTCAATTCCGCGTAAAAGGCTTACTGTGACGCGGTAATTCGCGTGCAAATCAAAACCCTCCTTGGTCCGCAAAGCAATGCGATTCGAATGTTGCGAGCAGAATCGAGATGGTCCAGGTCGCCATCACCCCACGTCGGTCTGATAAGCATGCCACATCATCATTTTCTCCAGCTTCCACTTGGATCACCCTTGGCGGGGTTGGTTGCACGCATCGGACCTAGGAGTTCGTGATTCGCATGACATCGAACGGGCTGTTGGAAATGTTGCAGATACGAAAAGTACGCGCAGCGCTTACTCTTCGTCCTTTTGACGTCAGTCTTCCTGGGGGGCGTTCAAAGGAGCGTTATCGCAAGTTGTTCCTGACCGCGCTTACAGGCCCCCTAAGCAGTGGATGCGGATTTCTAACATTTCTCATTACTGTTCCGCTTACTTTGCGCTATCTTGGGCCGGAAAGATATGGGGCCTGGATGGCGATCTCGGCCCTGATCGCCTTTCTAAGGTTCACTGATCTGGGCTTAGGCAATGGGCTGCTTGGCGCAATCAGTCAAGCCGAGGGCAGGGGCGATCATCTATACGCTCAGCGAGCCATATCGAGCGTTCTGGTTTGTTTATGTATCGTTGCTGGTTTCCTTCTCGTCGGATTTCCTATCTCTGCTCGCTTTATTCACTGGGATTACGCACTGGGTCTTGCAAGCCTGAAGGATAGGGGTGAAGTACAGACAGCCATCTGGATATTTGTCACTCTCTATGCAATCGGCCTCCCCGTTAACATGGCGCAGCAGGTCCAAAGGTCCATTCAGCAGGGATACATAGCGAATATATGGACTGCATCGGGCAGTCTGTTATCTCTCGTTTGCGTCTACATCGCTGCGATTCACCAGGCGCGCATTTCATGGCTGGTTGCTATCATCAGTGGCGTCCCTTTGATTCCGGCGCTGATCAGCGGCTTCGTGCTGTACCTGGTTCAAAGGCCTGACCTCCGGCCAGCGCTTCGCGACTTCGATCGAGGTGTTGCAAAAGGGCTTCTCGGCAAGGGAATGCTCTTCTTCTGCCTCGGAATCGCAGGTGCATTGGCATTTGATTCCCAAAACATTGTGATCGCGCATATTCTAGGGCCTGCTTCCGTAGGTGTTTACGCGGTAGTGCAGCGGCTCTATTCGACGATTCCCATGATTGTTGGTTATTCCACCGCGCCGCTATGGCCGGCGTTCGGCGAAGCTCTGGGGAGACAAGAGTGGCCATGGATCGCACGCGCATTGAAGCGCGGCATGCTTTTGAACGCGGCGGTAGCCATCGCTTTTGCTTTCTTGCTTTCTCTGTTCAGCGGCCCCATCCTCATGCATTGGACGCACGGCGCTATTTTCGCTCCTAAGTTGCTGATCATCGGCTTTGCGGTCTGGACCGTGACCTCCACGATCACCTCTCCGATCAGCATGTTGCTGAATGCGGCCCATGTGCTGTGGTTTCAGATTATTTCGTCTCTGATATTTGGCCTGATTACCATCGCATCAACCATGTATTTTCTCCCCATCATGGGCGTGGCTGCGTCTGTGTGGTCGATGACATTCGTTTATCTTGCGACTCAGCTTATTCCGTATCTGATTTATTTGCGCATTGTCTTTTTCAAACGCGCACGCGCCTAGTTTGTGTATTTGGATTGACTGTCGTTCGCGGTTGCGAGCGGCATAAATCGTGCGATCAGATTGCTACACCGCGATAATCGCACCAAGAAATAGACCCAGCGAAGGAGTTGTCCTTTGAACATTGCCATCGCCGCTCCAATAGACATACATGCCCTGGCGCGATTTATGGGCCAGGACGAGCGAGAGGTCGTGCCTGGTCAAGGCAGCAATCCTTCAACTACCGGATTGATAATGGAACTTGTGCGCCGTGGCCATGTTGTCACCCTCTTCACGCTTAGCGACCATGTTCAAAAAGAGGCGACTTACGATTGGGGCGGCCTGCGTGTCTTTGTGGGGCCTAATAAGCGATTCCGATATTTGTTCCGCCCGCAGGTCAGCTATCTTAGACGCGCCATCAGAGATGACGCACCACGGTTTGTTCATGCAAATTGGACATATGAGTTTGCAATCAGCGCGCTCGCATCCGGCGTGCCAACGGTGACCACGATCCACGACCTCCCGTGGAGAGTGCTACGGTATTTCTGGAATTATTCCGGTGCATACGCGCGACTGGCGATGGCCTACCTGGTTGCATTGAAGGGCACACACTTTACGGCGGTATCTGAAGATGCTGCGCGACATTTCAGACGTTGGCTATTCGTCAAGACTCCGATCAAGATAATACCGAATTTTATCGGCGAATGGATTTTCGAACTAGGCAGGACGGGGGTCCCTCGCGGCGACCGGCCACTTACCTTCTTTACCCTCCTTCAAGGTTGGTCCGGGCGTAAGAACGGAAAATGCGCGTTGATCGCCTTTCAACTCACCCGAAAGTCTTATCCCGATGCACGCTTGATCATGATAGGCGCGGACTACGAAGCAGGCGGTAAAGCCGAGCGCTGGGCAATTTCAAAAGGTCTTGCTCAGGGCGTAATATTCCAGGGGTTGATGCCTTACGGGTTGCTCGTGAAGTTTGTGATACAGGAGGCGGATGTACTTGTCCATCCATCGCTAGATGAAGCCTTGTCTATGGCAACATCGGAATCCATGGCGCTAAAAAAGCCAGTCGTAGCAGGCATCAAGACACCCGGGATGGGACAATTGCTGGATGGGGGACGAGTTGGATTCCTTGTGGACGTTCGCAATCCCGAAGAAGTGTCAAAAGCCATGAATCAACTTGCCGGTGACCCTGAACTGCGCAAGACGATGGCAGAAGCGGCATTTGAACACGCATGCAAAAATCTTAGTGCTGATGTTGTAGTACCCCAATATGAAGCTCTCTATAGAGACTTCGATGCGCTGGTTGGAGGAGAAAGTCATGAACGGAACCTCGAGGTTCGAAGAACATGAGTATCTTCATTGCAATTGCAGTCCTCCCGGTGGGGTTGGCCTACATCTATTACCTCTCTCGGAGTGTTCTTCTGGGCTGGATCAGCCTTTTAACTGTGTATCTGTATGACTTTTCATTTGGGGCGGACGTATTTACAGCAGGCGGGCTTAATCTCACTGTTGTCGAGATTGTGCAGCTTTGCTTGCTTTTTGCCGGTATTATAAGAACAATTCAGCGACGACACGAACGGAACACCTCGCGACGGATTGCGCTTCTATATGTCGCTATTTTTGCATTCAGCCTGGTGCGCGGGAGCCTGATCCATGGATTTGCTCACACTGCCAGGTTGTCCAGTCTCTTTGTCGCATTCCTAATTGCGTGTCTTTATTTCCTTACAGCATCCTACGATTCAGAATCCGTTCGGAAATATCTTCGCATCTATTTGTACTATGGAATGGCGCTTACGTTAGTAGCGGTTTTAGCCTACGCAGGCATGAAAATCGGCACTGTAGCATGGGCGCATAATGATCCCGAAATAATTGCAGAGGCACAGGGACGCTCGCTCCCATCCGGCTGCGCGCTAACGATTGCTTTTTGCTTTTTCCTGTCTCTTGCGGAGTCTCGCTACAGGAACAGTTCGGTCTTCTACAAGTGGCTTCCTGCCGTCTTTCTTGGAATGGCAATTTTCCTGCGACACAGGAGCGTGTGGGTTGTGCTTGCGGCAGGGATTGCCTCTTATTTTTTCGTGGATAGAGGACTCTTCCGTCGCTTGATCCCCATAGCGGCCCTCGCGGTATTCTTTGCAGCGGCCTACGCTCTTATTGCCGGTATTGGGATCCAATCGACCGCCGCTCAGATCTCCAGCGATTCCAGCAACGAAGGCACGCTCCTGTTCCGGATGGCAATGTGGGAGACACTACTGACCGAGAGTCAAACGGTCCCGGGCGTCTTGTTCGGCAAGGACCTTGGAGGGGGGTACATGCAATATAGCGTAATGCAGCACGAGTATATCGATATCCCTCCACACAACGAATACTTGACTCAATTCTTAAGCGTGGGTATCGCCGGCGTAGTTCTAATACTTGCCTTCACGATTTACCCTTTGAAGCGGTTTTGGAAGCTATCTTCAACCGATATGGAGGCAGTGGAGCCTTCTGCATCCGCGTGGGTTGCAATCATTATTGGAATCGTTGTCTACAGTATTCCCTATCAACCGGAGACGGATGCGTATGCACTGCTGGCGATGGCAAATGCAATCGTGTTCGGGTTGAAAAGGGGACAGGAGTCTCCGGCTATAACCGCCTCATAAACATGGGACAAGCATTCCTAACCTGTAGCGCGATCTGCTTGAATGACCGCGCATTCGACCTCGTCTTAACCCTCGAAGTTTGAGGCGACCGACAAAGTCTTGGAAAATGGGGGCATTGGCTAACGATTATGGCATCGCGTCCAGTGGTACGAGTTATTCCCGCGCAACCTCATTGCTTCGCATTCGGTGGATTCGAAATCCAGATGCTGGCAGCGATGGATTCTGCGCGATCGGCCGGGGCTGATATCTCTCCATTGGATTTCTGGAGGCGCGAGGCCGACTTCGACTTGCTTCATTTCTGGGGCGGAATGACCCTGGACAACAGCTACACCATGAAGTGGGCAAATGCTGGTGGAAAGAAGATCGTGCTGAGCGCACTGGTGGATTATCCTGGATGGAGATCATGGCTGCGCTACCTTGCCTCCTTCGCTACGGGTCCAGCGCGGCTGCTCAAGCCAACTCTTTCGGTGCTTGATTGCATTACGGTAGTCAATGAAGCTCAGGGAAGGTATATCTCCAATACGGTCGGATTCCCTGCCGAGAAGGTAACGGTCGTTCCGAATGTTGTTGAGGACATATTTTTTGGGACGGGAGATTCCGCGAAAGCCTCCTCCGTCGAGATCGAGAATTATGTTCTTTGCGTGGGCAATATTTGCCGCAGAAAGAAGCAATTGTCCCTGATTGCAGCCTGCCGTAAGTTGGGAGTTCCATTGCTCCTCGTAGGCAAAGTCTTGACGGGCGAAGAAGACTATGGACGGGCAGTCGCGGAGGCCATGTCCGGCTACCGGGATGCTCGTTGGATACATTGGCTGGGACATGGATCGGCCGAGTTAGCCTCAACCTATGGGCATGCCAGAGCTTTTGCGCTTCTCAGCCGAACAGAGCAGCAGCCGATCTCCGCACTGGAGGCAGCGGCAAGCCGAAAGCCCCTCGTGCTTGCGGACCGGCCATG
>Ga0302140_10005228_pt1 | contig 16408 bp, 18 predicted proteins | sample I_Bog_E1_1_FD_202095 | JGI IMG/M metagenome (GOLD analysis project Ga0302140, IMG submission 202095) | Peat permafrost microbial communities from Stordalen Mire near Abisko, Sweden - I_Bog_E1_1 | ecosystem: Environmental > Terrestrial > Soil > Wetlands > Peat | place: Sweden: Abisko, Stordalen... | reverse complement strand
ATGCGGCGCGCCAGGCTCTCCGTATTTCAAGGTAGAGCGTCAGATTCCAAAAACAGCCCACATCCAAATGAGCCCTTCACCGGCCAAGATATGCTTTATTCCCGGCCAAAATATGCTTTAAATCACATTATGAGAAATTCTCTGAGGTGAGGTGTATTCATGCGGAATGTCGCGCGCCTGAAAATGGGTTACTACCCATTACCGGAGGCCGAGGGAGTGAAACTTCGCTCCCTGCTCTCCTTCACTGGGCCGGCTTCGGTGATCGACCCCTGCGTAGGACAGGGAACTGCGCTGTATCTGGTCACTAGCGACGCAGAGGTCCGGCGCTATGGTGTCGAGCTCGACGCCGAACGTGCGCGGATTGCGAGCGCCAACGGCATCGAGACCATCCAGGGGAATGCCTTTGACGCTATTGCGCGGCCCGAATCCTTCTCGCTGCTGTATCTGAATCCGCCGTATGACTCCGAGATCGGCTCCATTGCCAATCGCCGCATGGAGGCTGTGTTCCTGGAACACACCTACCGCTGGCTTGCAATGGAAGGCGTTCTCATCCTGGTGATCCCGTTCGAGCGATTGCACGACTGTTCCGGCTTGCTGAGTTCCCATTTCGCAAGGCTAGCCGTCTTTCGCATGACCGATCCCGATTCGGTCCAGTACCGGCAAATCGCGGTGCTTGGCGTGCGGCGCGATGTCAGAGGAGCGGCCGTTGAGAACAATAAGCGGCAACTTTTGAGCGTTGGCTTATATGGCAGCTTCCTTGGACTTCCTGAGTTGCAGCCGGGCGCGTGCGCTCCGTATTCCGTCCCTCCGTCTGGCGAGGCGGAGCTGAGCTATCGCGGCCTTCCCTACGACTTGTTGGAAGACCTGTTGCCGCAATCGGGCGCATGGAAACAGGCGGCGCCGCTACTGATGCCGCACGAGGACGTTGCGACGGGCCGGCCCATCACGCCGCTGCATGGCGGCCATGTCGGTCTTCTGTGTACGGCGGGGCTGCTGAACGGCGTCTTCGGCCAGGGAGACGACCGGCACATTGCCCGCTGGCGCTCGGTCAAGCATGTAACGACGTTCGTGGAACAGGACGGAGACGCCGAGATCATCCACCATCGAGAGCGTTGGGCCAATGAGTTGTACCTGGTCTACGCAGATGGGAGGACACTGAAGCTCACTGAGACGCCAGCGAAGAAGGAGGGCGAGACCGATGGAGAATGCACACCTGCGGCTCGGGCTGCTTGAGTACGTACGTATTACAGAAAAAGCGTCTTCGCGCATTCGCCTGCGGGTCGATCGCTATATAGGTGAAGATCGGCAGGCACATCTTCTGAGCGTCTTCGGCAATGACTCGGATGTCGGCGCAATCACGGCGGCAGTTCACGAGAAGGCCGCCTTCAGTCTAACCTTCCCCGACGGCGAGACAAAGGATGTGTCGCTTGGCGAACATGCCTCCTGCTACAAAGGGGCTGTGAATCTGCCGGGCCGAAAACATCCTGTGCGTCATCTGCTGGCGGTTTCCCAGGAACTCCACACCAATGGGAGCGCGGGAAGGACGATCCTGTTGCGATACCGGCGAGAGGAAGCGTGGGCCACGCTGGTGAGCTTCCTGGGGCTGCCCGCCGATCCAGCATGGGCAGACCACATCCTTGGGATCGTCGAGGGAAAGAAAAGGATCGAGGAGATCGACGGCATCGGTTGCCAACCGGTATTGATCTCGGCGACAACCGAGGAAGTACTTGCGTGGATCGGGGATGGCCTGCGTTCCCGCGTTCTAAGCTTCCCGGAGAGGAATGGACCGATAGTTTGGCCTCGATTCACCCTGTCGGCATCACTGTTTCCGGCCCCTTCGACAGCGGGATTGATAGGCTCTGGTCTGCCAGTTTCCTGATAGCCCATTCCTTATTCGCAAAACGTTTGAATTTCGCCGAAAACAGACTCAGAGCCGCTCCCTGAGCGATGCAGTGAGCACGCGTCAATCAAGAATCTTTCCCGGCGACAACGGCGTTTCACAGGACTAATGTCCGATGTTGGCTCGGAACCCTTGCTCAATAAGAACACCGGCCTGTGGACGTCATTCCAGAATCGCCACGCTGGTTTCCCGCTTCCTCGACACCGACCGATATAACGATACTCATCCTGTGTCCTGACATGAAGTGGAGAAACTCACGTTTTGTAGAATGGAAGCGATGAACGAGCCGATACACCATCACTATGTGTCAGTGTTTTACCTCTCTCGCTGGGAAGGTTCTGACGGTCGTATTTGTCGCTTCAGCCGACCCTATGGCGACACTGTCAAAGCAGGGAGAGTTGCCCCAAAGGGAACAGCCTTCGAGCCGCGTCTATACGAGACGAAGGGCCTACCGCCCGAACATGCGCAGATCATGGAGACAGATTTCATGGCCAAGATCGATAATGACGCGGCCAACGCACTCACGCTTCTAGAGAAAGGCTTATCGGTAATTGAATTCTCGGACGAGGCTCGTAATAGCTGGTCTCGGTTCTTGGTCGCGCAGATGCTCCGAACACCGCGCGATATTTCGCAACTCAAGTCAAGTGTCGAGCAAGTGTGGAATCGTGTGTCACAGCCACTTAGGGAAAGCTATGCAGCAAAACGGTCACCAAAGGAGCCCGCCACACTTGAGGAATTTTGGGCGCAACTGAACCCTGCCTATGCCGACGAATTGGCGCTTAGTGTTGCGCGAACGCTCATGGCGCACGAAGGAATATGTGATCTGCTAAACAAAATGCATTGGTGCGTATTGGATGTCCCAGAAGGATGCGATTCGCTGTTAACCTCTGACAATCCAGTCTGGATGACCGCCGCACTTGTAGGCGCTGATGACTTTCTTCTGGTTGCCATTGGTCCCCGCAGACTTTTTGTTGCAGCGGTCGAGCCAGACACTCTGTGTCGAATTCAAGCCCAGCGAAGGTGCGAATTGGTGAAAATCATCAATAAGATCACGGTTCAGCATGCGGACAGATTTGTCTACGGAGAGACCGAAGATGCGCTGCCACTCGTTCAAGAACACATGTCGACTAGACGCCATGATACCTGGCTTGAAAGACACGCCAGGATGCGCGATCTTGAAATTGTCGCTTCTGACAATCCTCCGAATAAGGTCTAAACGTGGCGGATTCTAAGTTTGGCTATGGAAGCTGAGTGCTACATTGACGCAAAACCACCAATGCACTCACCGACGCCCGGATTAGTACCGATATGTCGGCATCGCGCAAGAAGTCATGAGCAGCAGAGCGCGGACAGACCGTGATTCTCATTGAAGAGTTCTGTCGCTCTGTGTTTCCGAGTTCCTGATGTGTTGTCGAATCGTCGGCAATTTGTCTCCTTTTCCCGCATTTTCACCAGCACCTCCCATCTCCTTTCCAAAGTATCGACTGAGTTCTCCCCAAGGTGTTCCCTTGTGAGGTGTCCGCATGGAATCCTCGTTCGATTACTTGCGCGCCCACGCAGCTGAACTGGGCTCGCGCATTCTCGAAACCTATCCTCCTCTGCAGAGCACGAAAGATCCCGTTTCCCCATCCCTCGCAACTCTTCTGCGGAAGGCGCTACCGGCTCAGGCGCTCGCCATCACCGGGACGGCGAAATATCTGCGCCACGCAAAAGCGGCGCGCATCGTCGCCGAGTGCGGCGCGGGCAAGACCTACATGGCTTTGGGCACAATCCATGTGCTGGTGGATGGGCGGCCCAGTACCACGCTGGTGATGTGCCCATCGCACATCACGCACAAGTGGGCGCGTGAGGTCTTGCTGACCATTCCGCGCGCCCGCGCCTTCCTCATCGAGGACATGCGCAATGGCGGCGATCCAAGCCGGCCGCACGGCATCTGCGAGGTGAAGCTGAGCAAAGGCAAGACGGTTTACGAGGGCAAGCGCCTCAGCCTGGCCGAAATGCGGCGCATGGGCCGCAAGGAATGGCGGAAGCGCTTCCTTGGGCCGACTTTCTTTATTACGGGCAAGGACAAAGGCAAGCTGGGTTACTTCTGGGAGCACGTCTATCTCAAGGCAAGGTCCGGACCGAATCTGGGCGGTGTCGTCAATCCGGATTCCGGCGTTGCCATCCTCGACTCCGAGATGCAGAAGCTTACCGCGCTTGACTTCACTGACAAACTCAAGGTCTCGGAGGCTTTGACCGCGCCCCGCGGCGGCACCACACGCTTCTCCGCTCTGTGGCAAGCTGACCGGTCGCGCATTCAACGCATGGCGCCAATCGAGTACATAGGGCGTTATATGCGCGGGTGGTTTGATTTCGCCATCGCCGATGAACTGCACCAGTTGGCCGGCGACACGGCGCAAGGAAACGGACTCGGCGTGCTCGGACGCGCGGCGCAGAGACTGATCGCGCTCACAGGAACGCTGATGGGCGGTTACGCGGACGACCTTTTCAACATCTTCTACCGCATGGAGCCGCACGCGATGGTGCGCGAGGGCTTCGCCTACGGAGGGCAAGGTCGGCGGGACTTCCAGGAGCAGTACGGCGTTCTCGAAACTATCGAGAAGGTGGAAGAGTCAGACAACGCCTGTTCCAGGGCGACCAAAAAGACGGTCCGGGTTCTGCGGAAGCCTGGAGCCTCGCCGATGCTCTTCGGCAAGTTCTTGATGACCACGACGGCGTTTCTGTCGCTTGAGGACATTTCGGACAATCTGCCGCGTTACGACGAAAGCGTCATTTCGGTGGATATGGACGATGTCCTGCAGCAGGCTTACGAACAGCTTGAGGAGGATATTCGCTCCGCGATGAAAGCGCATCGCGGAAACAAGAGCCTGATGAGCATCCTGCTCAACACGCTCCTGCTCTATCCCGATCATCCCTACGACTTCGATGAGATTTGGGCGCGTGCCTTCGATCCGCAGACGAAGGAGTATGTGAAGTTCCTGGTGACAGAACCGGCGAACCTCACGCGGGAGGCTCTCTACGCGAAGGAGCGCGCGTTGATCGCCGACGTGAAAGAGGAGTTGCGGCAGGGAAGGCGCTGCCAGGTCTATGCCACCTATACGGGCGAGAAAGACGTCACGTTGCGATTGGAGGCTGTGCTGCGGCAAGAGGGAATTCGCGTCGCCGTCCTCCGCTCATCTGTTGCCACCGATAAACGAGAGGATTGGTACGAGCGGCAGTTGAAGGCCGGCGTCCAGGTGGTGATTTGCCATCCCAAACTGGTCGAGACAGGCTTGGACCTGCTGGCCTTTCCGACGCTCTATTTCTACGAGACGGGGTACTCGTTGCATACCTTGCGCCAGGCAAGCCGAAGATCATGGCGCATCGGGCAAAGGTTCCCTGTGCGGGTCAAGTTCGTCACCTACTCCGGCACGATGCAGGAGACTTGCCTGCGTTTGATGGGCAAGAAGATGCTGGTCGCGCTGATGATGGAGGGCAAGTTCTCGGGCGAGGGTCTGCAAGCGCTCGACACAGACGAAGACCTGATGAGCGCGATGGCGCGGGAACTGGTAGAGAAGGCCGGTGTCGGAGAATCCGCCGACGCATTGTGGCGGGACCTGGGCCACGAACGCGAGAAAGTGCTGCCGCGCCCGGCTGCTGCGGAACCTGAATCCGAAGAGGAGTCCGAACTGGCGCCCGACCTGCCGGGCTTGATCGCAGCAGAACCGGCTCCGACGCCATTCGGCATCCACCTGATCGAACCGACCCTGCAATCAAAGAAGCGGAAGAAGGCCGCGATTTGGCCTACGGCCACAGAAACCAACGTGCAGCTCAGCCTCTTCGATTGAGCGAGCACGCTTTCAACTTTAGAGGTGACATCATGAGCGAGGAACGGGAGAAAGTTCGTTGCCGCGGTTGCGAACTCGTCCAATGGAGTGATCGAGCGAATTGCCGGCGCTGTGGCAACGCTCTGCCTGAGCCGATCGTGAAGATTGTTGAGCGAGTAATTGAGAAGGTCGTGATCCGGCAAAACCCGCAATGCCTTCAGAAGCTCGAACAGGCCTCCAGATTGATCTCCACGGCAACGGAGCGGTTGACGCAGCAGCGCGTGGATTCAGTAGCTCCAATCGTCTTAGCGCAGGTTCCAGAGACGGGAGTCTTTCCGACTATGGCCGAGGTGGAGCGAGCGATGATCATGGCAGCCTACGAGAGGTCGAATCGCAGACCTCTCGAAGCTGCACGGTTGCTCGGAATCGGCAAGACCACTGTATACCGCAAGCTCAGGGCGATGAGCGAAGCGGCAGCATGACGGCGACAGAGCCATCAATCTCCCTGGAACCGCTGGCCTTCAGCATGTACGGGTGATAGCGTATCCATTGGGAGAATGTTCCAGCGAGGCCGCTATGGTCTCAACCAAGGCAAGGAAGAGGGTCGGCTGCGGCTGGCCCTTTTCTTTTGCGTGGAGATCACCATGCCCAAGGGGCCATTTCTCCCATCGGATTTCAAAGCTACGAAGTTTTCAACCGCTGCGGACAAGGCGGAGTTCGGAAATACCTTGCTGCGCTTTATCGAATCGGAGTGGGCGTCGGCGCTCTTCACAAAGAGCTTCTACAATCGCCTCTCCATGTGCTTCTCGCACATTGCTCATTACAACCGCACTCAATTCTACGAGGAGTGGTTTTCATCTCTTGCCGCTCAGGTGCGGTTTCTGAAACACACACTGCGATTCCCCTGCTACGGAGATCCGGAATACACGTTTTCCGATGTCGAGAGGGCGATCCAGCGAGAAATCAGCAACCGGAACTACCTTGCGCGGTATGAATTGCGCCTGGCGGAAGAGCACCAGGCAACCGATCTTGCGCTGCTCAGGCAATTAGAAAGAAAGTACAGGACGCCGGTGGGAGAGCGGGATCAGGAACAAAGAATTACTGCTCCACCAGTGGATCAGACTCCTGTCACGCCTGTTCAGGGCTCGTTGTTCTGAAGCCGTCTCGAACTCCAGCCGAGCGCCTTCCGGCTCATTTGACCGGATTTCTGTCTGGGGGTACAAACCTTTCAATGACGCGGAGGAAAGGACGGCGCAAGTTTCCCCGCCAGTGCAGGAGGCGAGTGATGGAAACCTTAGAACCAACGATCCAAGGCTTCAGTGCAGACGGTTCGAAGTCACCCACCCCGGCCAGTGCTGATGATCGAAGCACGTTGGCAGAGGGAGCGCCAGGAGCTACGCCTGACCTCTTGGGTCCGCCGGCGGCGAATCGCCACCGGTTGCAGGATGAGCGTTCGGCCATCACACATCATTTCGCCTTCGGGGGAAATGAGGGCTATCTGACGGTTGGGTTCTACCCGAACGGTCAACCGGGCGAGATCTTCATTCGCATGGCGAAGGCCGGATCAACCATTGCCGGATTGATGGAGTGCTTCGGCACCGTGGTGTCCGTCAGCCTGCAGCACGGAGTGCCACTGAAAGTGCTCTGCGACAAGCTCTCGCATACACGTTTTGAGCCTTCCGGCTGGACTGGCAACGAGCACATCGGCTATGCGAAGAGCCTGATGGATTACATCTTCCGCTGGCTGCATCTGCGCTTCCTTTCCGGGAAGCAGCTTACGCTCTTCGGCGAAGAAAGTGGTCTGAAGAGTGCGGACGGAGAGTTGAAACCCGGTCCGGTCGACGATTCACAATTCCTTCATGACATGGGAGATGCTCCGCCGTGTGTGGCCTGCGGCGGTCTGATGAAGCCCAGCGGAACCTGTCATACCTGCGTCAATTGCGGCCAAACCAACGGTTGCTCCTGAATGCCTGGGTGCAACCGACCCACACAAGATCAGACCCTGAGGATTTGGTGAGATGGCGGTGCTGGAAACGGGCATCACGCGTCAACCCAGGATCATGCCCAGGCGGATCACGTCGTCGAAGTCCAAGAGCTTCGCCACGAGGTCCCGCATCGCACCTGACTTTGCATTGGGCCGCATGATGGCGACCTGGGCAAGGGTGTTGGCCAGAACGGCTTCGGCGACGGGGCGCCGCTCGGCCGTGTAGGTGTCGAGCAGGCTTTCGGGCATCTCGCCGCGAATAACCGCGGCGAGCTTCCAGCCGAGGTTCGCCGCATCGACGAGCCTAAGGGTCAGGCCCTGGCCGCCGAACGGCGTATGGTCCTGTTGCTTGAGCTCGTGATGGCTGTATCCTTCATCGAAGGAAGGAATCTACGAACTGATGCCTGCACAAATCTCTGAACACAAAGTCCATCAGTACATCCATCGCAAGGGCCTGGAGGCGCTCACTGAGGACGAACCAGAGATCGCGAAAGCGCCGTCTCACGCCGACTTCGATCCGGACGACGCCGATTTTGAATTGTGGCGCCTAATCAAAGCCCTGGCGGAGGACAAGATAAGAGCTATTCATCAGGCAATGCGGTACGGAGAGTTCATCGGGAGCAAGGTTAAATTGCCTACTGACACGACGAGGCCGATGGAACTAGATCTTCTTGGCACCTATGACGACGGCCTCTTTATTTTGGAATTGAAGATTAACAAATCGGCCGAGAGAAACGCGTTCTCCGAGCTATTCGCCTACAGCAATTACATTGCAGAGATGTTTGCCCTTAGCGGCCACAAAGACATCACAAACGTCCTTGTAGCCAACCTAGATGCCAAGATCACGAAAAACGCCTTTCTCTACGACCTCCTCATTTCCGACCGCAACATCATTGTCTACCTGCCGGAATTCTCCGATGGCAGCCTCTCCAGCCTTCGCCTCAAGTTGTATCTGCCAAGCGACGAGGATTTTGAGCAATTCACGAATCAGTTGATTTCGCATGAAGCAATGGAATGTGTCGTCGTCTCTTTCAAAGACATCCCGGGCTGGATCGACAGCGAAGAGGTAGACGGTGCGCTCAAAGACTATACAGTCGAACACCTTGGAGCCATCAGCGGTTTCGCTGCCCAGCTCATGGAAGCTGAGGGCCTTCATGGATTTTGTTTCGTTCGTAAACCTTGGTTGGAGCTTCCGCGGTACTACCGCAATAGCTTGATCGTATGCGCTGTGAACCCGTTCCACACAGTTGAGGTGGAACACGCGACCGCGATTCGCGAACAACTCGACGACAACGGTATTCGCGACTTGTTGGAGGTACCACGTTCGGCGTTTCGGGGACGCTTGATTAGACTTGCTCGCCGTGCTCTGAATGACACACTCATAGAGGGTTATTCTTCAGAGTTCGACAGCCCTCTCTGGAGTGAAATGGTAAAGAGTCTCGTTGAGGTGGTATTCACCCACAACATTGGATTCCACCCCACCGGTCTTTTGCGCGAAGCCTACGTCAGTCATATCAATGCAAAGTATGCGAGTGATGGCGGGGAGGACCTGTCGATCCTCAAGATCGACGAAGTGACAAACTGGCTCAGCGCGTGGACCTTCATGGAAGGTTGCGGTTTTACGGGTGAAGAGGACGAAGAAGACCCCGACGAAACGGATGAAGATGACGAGACAGAGAACTTCCTGGATGATGAGCCGGGGAACTGAGGCGGTGTCATGTTGCTACAGGTGTCAGAAGGTCGTTTCCAGCGTGCTGAGAATCCGCTCCACTTCCTCAGCGATCTGAATCAGAGTCGTGCCAGCCGCACGGTTTCGGAATACGTCCGGCTCCGCAAGGCCGATGTCAAAGGTAAGCTCGACATCCTGATGTTTTTCGCGATCGCCCGCAACCGAGAATATCGCAGCACCCTCCTTAAGTGCCAAGGGAAACTCAGGCCGCGTGGGAGCGTCAAACCATATTGTTTGCGGTGGGATCGCTGTAGGGTCGGAAAATCGAAGGAAGCCATTGAACTCGCGTTCTACATACTCAGTTGAGAGTTTCATCCCGATCTTTCCGACACAGATCACGGGCGTTATAAGCAATTGATGCTTGTCTGCCAGGTCCAGCCTATGCAGGCCGAAGAGAAGGTCGTTGCCACCCCCGTAGGGCTTTGAACCATCAATAGCATCCTTGAACGACTGCTTCACACCCTTCAGCTTTCGCTCCGACTCGGACGCATAGGTCGTCGCATCCTGGCCAATCGGAAAGTAAATATGCCGTCCTGCATCAGTGTGATCAGCTCGATAAGCTGTCCATGCCGCGATGTCGAGCGCGCTCCTGAGGTTATGGACGGCATCACCGATGATGAGTGGTAGCGTAGTTGGAACCGGCGTAAAACGATCAAGGAAGTACACCGTCATGTCTTTTTCGGTGTAGTACTCCGGCGTGACATCGTAGGGCTTCGCTTCGAGGAAGCTCGTCCTCTGCGAATTCAAGTCCCCGATGTGGAGTCTTGCACGATCAAGCTTCGCACGCGCATCAACGAGAGGTGGCATCAAGCCATTTTAGCGGTAAGGCGCGTCGGAAGGAGCAAAAGCACAGGAACGTTGACGGAGGCTACAAGATTAGTCGTGATAAACGCCGCAGCATCCACGAACGCGCGGTCGGTGTCCGGAAAGCTGATGCAGAGCCGACTTGTGGGTAGAAGTCCCGATTCATTTCAGTTGTCATGGGCTCGGGTATTCGTCCGCGCTCGTTACGCCAATCCTTGGAGAAACAAAGATCCCGAATTTTTCCTGTATGCGTCTTTTGCGCTCCTCATCTGCTTCAGTCCATTTCTCGGCATAAACAAAGGCGAAATCGTAGCTTCTGTTGCTCCTTCCCGTTGCCACGCCAATGACGCGTTTATTCCTCGGCGGAAGCCCCCTTGCCACTTCACACATCAGGCGCAGCATTGAACTTCGCTTTTGGGAAGGGTATTCATCATCGTTGCTGATTAGAAAACAGTACGTAGTATCTCCAACCGGCATGAAGCGACGCATCATTTCGTGGGGCGAACTGACCAATTCTTTGTACAACTCAAAGAACGAATCGCTCAGAACTCGCCTTGTAAACCTATCCGGGCGGGCAAGCTCGCGAGCGAGCTTCTCGTACTGTTTCGAGCCCTCATGCGCCCGCTCTATCATGCTGTCCCATCCATAGCTGATCTTGTCGAGTTTCCTCTTGGCGATAAACTCTGATTTTGCCTGAATTGCCGGCCATACCGAATCGTCGATCATGACGACTTGATAGTTCTCCATCCAATCGAAGTTTCGACCGGCATGAAGATATTTCCCCAGTAGGTTCTCCTCACCGCCTTGGATCACGATCTGCCTTCCGCTGATTGATTCCTTTGCAGAGAGGTAGGCCGTGAAGTCACTAATTGTGTCGAGCTCTTTCAAGACAATATCGGCGAACTCCCGAGTAAAGACGTGCACCTTGAGCTCCTTGATGGAATCCATGAACGGCAACGGTCCCTCGCCTTCACCCATCAGGACGGAGATGAGGTGGACTTTCTGTATCTTTGCAGGGTCGAACAGTTCGTCTCCTCGGCGTGGATTCGAGAGCATAACTGGGGCCTTTATTTCGAACAACAGTCGGCGAGCACCGGAAAGCTGGCGAAGGTTCTTATCTACCTCAGCCTGCTTATATCGGCCTTTTGCATTGACCTTTAGGTCCTTGATCTGCCAGATAACTGCTGTGTCGTCGAACACAACGAGAAGGTCACATAGCTCCTTACCGTCTGGCCGTGGAGGGTTCAAATAGCACCAGTCCGTGAAGAAAGTCTTCATAGACAGTTCGTGGATGATCTTCTCGGCTTTTGCGCCTTTCTCGCGGAAATAATGCCTTGATTCCACTTGGACCTCTACGGACAATGCTATACGCGGATGACAAAACGATTGGCGCAAATCCAATCGGAAGCGGTAGTTCCCAGATCCGGCGATTAGTCCCAGTAAACGTCGATGTGGCCGGCAGGAATTCTGTCTTCACGCCAAATCGCCAACCCACGCGCTGACCACCAATCCGGTGATTGGTCATCTTAGCTGGAACGCCGACCTTTGAGTATGGAACACAGAATACACTCAGACCACCTCGGCAATTGGACCCGCGTGGACCGAATGCGAGGTTGCGGTCTGCCTTCAACCCTGACACTCCGCATTCAACCTCCACACCCAACTAAAATCCGCCAAGGAGATGTTGATTTATGAGCAGCCTAAAAGTGGAAGCCTTGCATCGCGAGTTTTTCTACAACGGAACCCGCATCCCCGATCCCGCACCCAACTTGACCGTCGAAGAAGTGAGAGAACTACTGACGCCGTCCTTCCCCGAGATTGCCACGGCGACACTGGCGGGGCCGGAGGACACCGGTGGCGCCCTTCGCTACACGTTCAGCCGGGCCATCGGCAGCAAGGGCTGATCCTGAGACTCCGAACAGTGTCTCGTTGTGATCTTCTCCCGCGCCCCTGTTCGGCGTCTGGGTTGCAAGGGAGCCGGTCGCTACCCGAATCATCGCAACAAGGCGGCACATCATGAAGAACAGCAAGGCCGATCAGCCCCAGCTTCTCGCGGAACTCCGTCGGCTTGAGTGCAAGCCGCCCAAAAGAGCCGACCGGCTCGTCGCGAGGCATCTGAAATGCGAAGAGTCACAAAGCCTGGCGCACGCCGTCGCGGAAGCGGCCAGAAGATCGTCATCCGGCACGATGCCGGTTCTCGAAGCCCCAAACGAACTGCTGCCGCCACTGATATAGCGCTGCTGGGACAGGGTTGCGGTGAAACCCTTCCGTCCCTCCGCCGCATCCCCGGAAGCTATCGCCTGGAGACAAACGGCGAGCGCCTCTACCGCCTGTGTCTGGCGCTGGTTGAGCGGAATCTCGCCGACCCGAAGTTTTGGCAAAAAAGCGGCAAGATCGCCGTGGTCTTCGCGCGAACCGCCATTGAGAGGCTGATTGAGGAGCTCGCAGGCGGCGCGCTCGAAGGGAAGGTCGACTATTGCTTTGAGATCAGGGACGACCTTGGGACGGGATATTGGCGGGGCGGATCTCTTGGCGAAGGCAAGCTGATGGCCGCGTTCGAGCTCCAGACCTGCGGCTTCCTCAAGATCGGCGCTGCGCTGGAGGCGCTCGAAGAGCAGGAACGATTCCTCGGAGCGGCCTTCTACTACCTTCTGCGGGGATCGCTTTACCGCTGGATTCGCATCTACGACCACACGGATGCCGAGTGCTACAACGAACAGCTGCATGAGTGGATGGAGCAGGACGAGCCCGAGAGCCGGGATGCTTACGAGTTCCCGGCGGTCGATGAGGCGATCCCGGAACCCGTCCGGACCGCGAAGGACTGGACATATCCCAGCGCGCGCAGGCTGCTGCGACGGCATCTTCAGGGGCCGCATTCAGCGTGGATTCAGAAGTTGCTGACCCTTCATCGGCTGTCGCGGTTGAAGGGCCAGGTCATGCGATTCGAAGGAGAGTACGATGATCCGCCGGTGCCGAGCTTGTTGCTGGTCTTCCGTGAGAATGACGCGATTGAGGCTTGCTTCGATCATGAGTCGGAACGCTATAACGAGACGACCAATGAGCCTTCCTGCGCGGTCTGCTTTCGGCCGGAAGTCGGGGATGAGTTTGACGCGGCGATTCGCACGATGGCGATCTTTCTCAAGGTGAACATGGAGCTTGCCGGCCTGATTGCGCTGTTGAACGATTGGAAGGAGGAGACTCATGCAGGTCAACGTAAGCATCGGACAGAACCATCACTTCGCGCTGCGTGAAGCCCTGCTGATCTACCATTCGACCGAACACCAGAACGGTCAGTTCGGAAATACATTCATCACCCACCATGAAGTGAACGCGGACAATCGCGCCAAGCAACCAACGCTCGGACCAGCAAAGACGCTGACCATCGAGTTCGTCCAATCGCTGGTCCAAGCTCTGGGAGGCCGGGTGCAGGCGGAGTTTCTGCCTACGAGCGTGATCGCGCGCACCGAGCGGCTGATTGCCTGGTGGACGCCGCCACAGAAACGCCCGATGTTCTTCGGAACCACGCAGGGCGACATGGCCGGAATGAATGGCGCGAACTTCCCGCAGCCCGCTCTCGTTTGGCTGGCTATGGATCACTCGCTCTCGATCCGCGCGCTCAAGGAGAATCACCGTCCCGCGGTCGATACCAGGCTTTGTGTGGCTCCCTACTGGAATGTGTACGACACAGGGAGCGTCTGCCTTGGATCGATGCGGGCTCCCGATGCCTCCACCGTCGCCTCTATTGCCCAGTGGGAACAGAGCTTCTATGAGAGCGAGTTTACGCACGGCAATGTGGGGAGGCTCACGCGCCATCCCGGCGGATTCGAGGGACTGTGGAAGGAACATGCCGGCAAGGAGAAATTTCCCACTCACTCGTTGATTGAATTGCCGGAAACGGTGGGGGAGTTCTTGTCTGGAAAGAGGCGCGGTCATGATCATTGAACACGCTCTTCCGAAATCTTTGTGCCGCAGTGGGCAGCCGATCCGCATGCTGATTGTCGGCGCGGGAGGCAACGGCAGCGCTGTTCTACTCGGGTTGCCGTACCTCCACCAGGCAATGAAAGTGTGGGGTCATACCGGAGGAATCCATGTCATGCTGGCGGATGGGGATCTCGTCTCTGAGACCAATTGCGTTCGCCAGCCGTTCGCATCGGCCGATGTCGGACTGAACAAGGCCGTTGTCCTGATCAACCGGGTCAACCTCTTCTGGGGTCTGAGGTGGCTGGCGCACCCCGAGCACTTTCACAAGGATTCCCTGAGATCCAATTCGGCGGGCCCTCACCTGATTATTGGTTGTGTCGATACGCGGGCGGCGCGGCAAGCCATCCTGTCCGCTGTTACTAGAGCGAATGACAGCACCACGTACTGGCTTGACCTTGGCAACAACGCGAGCAGCGGCCAGTATGTGCTCGGCCAGCCGTTGAACGCCGCAAACCGCCGCTCCGCGGCCCGGCTCAGAACAGTTGCGGAACTCTATCCGGAGATCGTGGACGCGGAAGCGGGCGAGGATCCATTGCCTAGTTGCAGCGCGGCTGAAGCACTTGAACGGCAGGAACCATTCATCAACCAGGTGTTGGCGACAAGTGCACTCGCTATGCTTGCGAGGCTCTTTCGCTACGGCACGCTCACCCATCACGGGGCCTTTTACAACGCTTCAACAGGTCGCATGAGTGTATTGGGGGTCGATCCCGATCTCTGGAAAAAGATTCAGAGGCGCACTCATAGAACTTCATTGGCCGCACACAAGAAGCTGAGATAATGTCTCGCATACAGGTGGACCATGAAGAAATCTTCCATCGACCCGGTGCTGGATCTCGAAGCCAAGATGATCGTTGCGCTGGCATTCCGAAATGGCCCCATCGAGGAACTGCACGCGGGAAAGCCCTGTCCGACATGCAGTGTCGACAACAGCTATTCGCGCATCTCCGATGAGGATATGAAGGGAATCATGAAAGCGGCCGTAAACTCGGTTTACTCACTGCTGTGGAAGAAAGACAACGACAGTGAGGCATATGCGCAGTCCTTGGTCCTGGGAGCGAGATACACCCAGCGCTGGGACGACCCCGAACGATAACCATCCAAGCCACAGTTTCATTCCCACAGGAAGGTGTATCCATGTTCAAAGAACTGGGTCCGCTGCTTCGGCAGAGGACCGTCGTGATGATCCTTACGCGTTTGGAGGACGACACCATTCGCGTCAACGTCATTCCACGCAAGCTCAACGAAAGCGAAAACGATGCGCTCACCACTCCCCTTAGCGTGGCAGGCACGGCGGAAGAGCTGGACGCCGAACTGCCTTCCGCGCTAGTCCAGTTTGTTGGAGCCCACCTCGAATTGAAGAACACGCTCGAATCCGCCAAGGAGCAGATGGCGGCGGCAGCCAAGGCCGCGAAGGTGGAGGCCCGGTCGAAGGTGACACCGAAGACTGCGCCGGTCCCGACCGAGCCTGCGGGGGCGGAGACAAAGAAGCCAGCGGATGCGGCTCCCAAGCCTGCCGAGCCCAGGAAACAGGAGCCGGCGCGCAATGCCAGCCTCTTTGACATTGGACCGGCGACAGCGGCGGCTCCCTTGTCCACACCGGATGCAGACGAGGAGGAGGACGAGATTCATGCTGAGGCCGATGATGAGCCGACGGATGAGCTCGACGACCTGGATGATGCCGCCTAAGCGGCCCATCCTTGTCCCGCTAGCCTTTCCTCTTTTCGGCAACCGCTTTGATAGAAACCGTGTTGACCAGCGCCTTGTCGCGGTCAATCTCCGACCCTTTGAGAGGCTGAAGTCCACGCCACGAGTTCCGGTTGCGAACGGGTCGATGCACGTTTTCAAGACCGAAAGCGCTCGAACTGAGCATTGGCGACTCAGCGTGGAGCCAGAATTCCTCCCGGCCACATGGGCGTTATCAGGAGTGATAATCTGAGACCGGCTGGATTCTGTTTCACAAGCGCATTGGCCTCTTTTCGCCATTCTAGTGATCGATCATCTCGACATTTCTTCCAAGCGAAACCTAAACTCGGCAAAGAGTGCTACTGCCAAATTTCGATGGAATGACCAGAAGCGCATCACAACTCGGCGTGTATGAGACGTACGAGGAATTCCACGGCCGCAAGAGCACCATGGACGAACTGATCGCAGACGTGGCCCAGTTCAGCCAGCAATCGATGCTCTGGGTGTGCGCGGTCATC
>Ga0302140_10005226_pt1 | contig 16410 bp, 6 predicted proteins | sample I_Bog_E1_1_FD_202095 | JGI IMG/M metagenome (GOLD analysis project Ga0302140, IMG submission 202095) | Peat permafrost microbial communities from Stordalen Mire near Abisko, Sweden - I_Bog_E1_1 | ecosystem: Environmental > Terrestrial > Soil > Wetlands > Peat | place: Sweden: Abisko, Stordalen... | reverse complement strand
CTTTGCAAAAAAATATAAGAAAACTTTTCGTTTTTATATTTTATATTCCATTTGATTAAGAATTCTCATAAAATAAAAGAATTTTTTTTTTAAGTTGGTTTAATAATAAAAAATAATTTATAAATAATGGGGATTTTAATCAAAAAATTTTCCAAAATAAAACAATAATAAGATTATTAATTAAGACATTTATATAGGAAATTTACCATTTCATTTTTTTTAATTATGTCCACACCCTCCGAAACTTTATTACATTCTGAAGATTCCAAACTTGGTTTTTTTTATTTTGGTATTCAGAGAAATCAGTAACGCCAACCCCAAGACTTTCCTCGTATCAGAAGGCATAATAATGCCATCATCCCATAATCTTGCAGACGCATAATAAGCGTTGCCTTCCTTCTCATATCTTTCCTCAATTTTTGATTTCATCGCCGCCAATTGTTCTTCATTCATTTTTTTTTTCGATGCCTTCATGTTTTCAATTTTGACCTATGATCGATTTTTTTCAATAAAGTTTTGTTATACTTTTTCTTTACATGAACCAAGACATTAGCAGCCTGTTCCCCACCCATGACAGAAATCTTCGACCATGGCCACATGAAAAGAAATCTATTAAACATTAAAAATAGTGTAATTTATGAAATTGTACAGAATTTTATGAGTAAATTAAATAGAACATTTACAAAAAAAATAAAATTAGATATATCATTTACAAAAAAAAACGAAGTATATATCAAATATATTAAAAAATGGTCAAATTTGAAGAAAAATGTGAATACCGTGGATCGTAAGAACTGCCACACATACCATAATTTCCTGCTCCGAAACTCCCTCCAAAAATCAATGTTAGTTTAGGCACTGAAGTCGTTGCAACCGCGGTCACAAGTTTCGCTCCTTCTTTTGCGATGCCTTCATTCTCATATTGTTTTCCGACCATAAAACCCATAACATTCTGCAAGAAAATTAAAGGTAATCTTCTCTAAATAAATTTTAAAAAGAAAAATTCCAAACTTATTAGAAGCACTTCTGAACAAATTTCGATGAAATTGGCGCCTTTTATTGCTGATTCATTGAATAAGATCCCGTTGTTTGCAACTATCCCCACATCTTGACCATAAAGCTTGGCGAATCCTGTGACCAATGTTGAGCCAAAATTCTTTTTATATTCAAGAAATTTGCTTCCATCGAAAATCCTTGCGATAATATAGTTCACATCCACAACCTGTTTCAGGTTTGGACTCATGATATAATTCAACTCTTCAGATGAAAACAATGGTTTTTCAATGGAAGTGCTTTTTAAACTGAATTTCTTTCCTTTATTCTGCGAAATTTTTTTTGATTTAATGAGAAAATCAATGAAATTTCACGTTATCTAAGATGTTCCGACATATTTGGAAAGCCTCGATCTCATTGTTGGCGAAATGATCACTCACTCCTGAAATCCTACAATGTATATCAGCTCCTCCTAATGCTTCAGTTGTGACAATTTCTCCAGTTGCTGCTTTAACCTTCAAAAAATCATAAATTTATTTGAAATTCTCCATAAATTCAATATAATAAATACCAAAGCCGGTCCTCCAAGAAATATAGCTCCATTGCCTTTCACTATGATATTCTCATCAGCCATCGCTTCAAATAAATTAAAATAATCATTATCAGAGAAAAATTACATGAAACATAAGCCCCTGCACCAGCACTCAACCCTAAAGTAACGGAAATTTGTGTGATCCCTCTCGCAGACATCTTGGCAATATAATAGAATAGCTTTCCGCCCATATCCCTTTGTGGAAACAACTGTTCCTGCATCGGCAAATACGCTCCTGCTGAATCCACCAAATAAACGCATGGCAACTTATTTTCTAATGCGATCTCCTGAGCCCTTAGATGTTTCTTTATAGTTATCGGGAATAAACTGCCAGCTTTAATCGTCGGATCATTTGCTATGACCATCACCCATTTCCCTTGTATCAACCCCACACCTGTCACTATGCCCCCTGATATCACGTTTTCATTTTCATAGAGCTTATAACCAGCGAATTGGGATAACTCAAGAAAAGGAGACCCTGGATCTAATAATTTTGTCACTCGATCTCTGACATTCAACTTGTTACGCTTTTTGAGACTTGTGGCGTCTATTTCAGGACCGACCCCTAGGAGAATTGCTTCCATATTCTTACGGAAGGCGGAAAGAAGGGGATATGTGTCGTCATGATAATGGGAATAGGGAGGAGAATTTATGTCAATGGGTAGATTTAGGACAGGATATTCATAGAAGTTACGCCCGAAGGCAGAAGTAGAACTTGTGCTGAAGAAACGGAACGAGAGTTTTGGTAAAGAAAGTTTTGAAAGCATTGAAGTTTTGGAATTAATTTTATTTGAATGATTAGAAGAGCTTTTGTTTTGAAATTTTATTATTTTTTTATTTGATTTTGTTATCTATATTTTTTTTACCAAAACAAAAAAAATCGTTTTTTTTAAATAAATTTAAAGCACTTTCCATTAAAATTAAAAAAATTATTAAATTTCTCTATATTAATATTAATATATAAAGAGTTCTCCAAAATCCATATTCTTTATTCCTTCGAACATAACAACGCAATTCCTCTTAATTTCGCTTTATGATGTCCAAGTGGTTCACAGGGTAACAGCACTCTTGAAATGATATATTTATCAGTTCTCTTTGGGTACTTATACAATGGACAATTATAATATTGAGACATTTTTTCTGGATCCATTGCTTTCTTTTTTGTTTCTGCAGTCCAATATAACAAAGGCAAATCAAAGAACATTTCAGTTCCAATGGGTTCATCCAAGACATTTTTATTCCATCGACCGCCATGTAAATACATTCCTCTGATAAACACCCCCTCACTGTCTCTACTAGTGTCATAATTCGCTTCTCTCACCACGTTTTTATATACCACATCATCCAATGACCAGGATTCCTTCTCTTTTTCTCCAGGCTTAGGTTTATGAAGTCTTGCCACCTCCTGTTTCATGGCCGTTAAAAATCCTTGTGGATTGAAGAAGCCCGCAAGCCAAAATATCGCTGGTCTTTGATTCTTCAACCAACTGCTCAACTCATTATTCCTATCCACCAAAGATCTAAACCATGAGCCAAGACCTGGCAAAATCCATGAGATTTCCGCTCCCGTGGCATCATAAAGCCATGTGCTTGGGACTCTAGCATCTGCTATAGCATTGATCGCATCGAGGATGTTGGGGGTCATGATGATTTGACCATCAATGGCATCGATTGTATCAGATAGAGTCTTGCGTACTAAAGAAATGATCACTTGCATTCTTTGTAATTCCTGGAAGAGGAAAATGTTCAATGGCACGTTTCTACCCTTTTCATTATAATTCTTGGGACCCGTCAATTTCTTCAAATAATCCTCCACATCACCCTCAACGTAATCAGGTGGTAATTTATCTAACAATTCCTTCGCCTTTTCAGAAACCATCTCTTCTCTGGTCATGCCTGACCCTCCGGAAGAATCTTTGGGTCTGGTCTCTTTAATAGTGCTGATCAGATCGAAGCTTTCATTTTCTCTAAAGGTTCGATCGGCATTTGGATGTAGTCCGAAAGCTTCAGGTGAATCAATAGAAGGGATCGTGTCGATATATTCTCTATATTTGGAAATTTCAGAATTTTGATTCGCTGGGATCTTATAGGCAAATTTCTCACGAACTGTGCTTCCACTTCTTTCGGTTTCAATGGTGAAAAACACATGTTCATTTTGGAAGATATGATCCTTGAGATAATCATCACCAAACGCGATGAAGAGCTCTCTATCGAGATCATCAGTGATACGGCCTCCATATTGTACTTCACAAACCATATATTTAATAACTGTCATTGAAATCGGCAGAGATTGGTTATTAACAGCTGGTCCTGACATCAAATTGCCTAGATATTTCTCTATAAAGCAAAGAGAAGCTTCCAAATCAGAGTTATTGTATTCATAAGGAATACACCAACCAATACCTTTGAATTTCCTCCTTTCTTGGACTATCGAATGTAGGAAACAGATAGTAAATATCAGCGATTTCCAAGAAGGATGTTCGATTTTCTCTAGGAAATCTGGACTAATTATGGTGGTAAATGTCTTATATAACCCAGCCTTCACTCCTTTGGGAGGCTCATTAGTGACCTTGATGGTTCTTTGTAAAAGAGCCAATGGGAACTTAGGATGAGGCTCACAAGTGATCCATAATCTGAAATCATCATGAATCTGGGCATCAGGACCTAAGATGGTCAAAAGATCCTCCATGAATTTCAACCCCAAATGGCAATTTTGTAAAATGACCCAATTTCCATTGATGAAGGCATCGCCGATTTCTTGAGTGGCGATTTTGTCTTGACCTTCTCCCATGGAGACTTTCGCACAAGCGACTTTTTTCTTCTTTTTGGATAATTCATCTATGGAAGAGGTAGGATCCGCTCCTGCGGACAATAGAAACAACACAGGTTCGAATTTGTTGCTTTCAGACCAGATTTTCTCTATAGGATAACTCACAGGATCAATGAATCGTTTGGATAAGACTGAACTAATGAATCTGGTGGCTGCTATCAAAGTTCTATCCATTCTCAAAGACCTCACAACACATAAAGTCAAGAAAGGAGTCATATCTTTCTCAGCATTAATCCTTTCTGCGAAATCTGGTATCGGATAATTCTCAGGATCGTTTTTCATGAGCCATTGATTCCAAGCGGCTTCATTACGAGTGATTGAATCCGGTAATTCTCTGAAAAAGGCCAATGGATCATTGGCAAATTGATGTCTTGACAATTGAATCACGTTCAACCAGGATTTTTCAGAAAGTTCCTTCAAAGGCTTGGGTTTTTCTGCTTTCGCATCTAAAGCATCCCCTCCTTTCAAAAACATCGATACATCATTGCTTGATATAGTGCCTTTAGTAGTTAGGATCTTAAAACAGACCACCAAAACAAAGGTCGCCTTATCAGCCTCAAACAAGCCTCTGTTCACATAATTATATACTTGGAATGTTAAGAAGTCTATGATGATTTCTACTCTTTTCGAAGGCAATTGAGCCTTATCACTTTCGTCAATAGAAAAATCGAACAATTTTAAAAATTGCTCCAATGATGAATTATACATCCAATTAACTAATGACATTTCTATCATGCAGAAATATAAGGCAGATCCTCGGACGGCCACTGATCTATATTGTTCTCTTTTCTCATTGATTTCCTTCGTTTTGATCTCAGCATCGGCCAATTTCATCCCCACTTCCTTAGATTGAGTCTTGGTGGAATTCAACACATCCATCAATTCTGTGTCATCCAATAAGTTACCTTTACTTTGAGTCAATCTTTCAAGCAAATTCTTATCCAATCTTTGTAGATCTCGTTTATTGAAATTCACATCAGCCAACAATTGATTCAAACTTTCCTCTAATGCCTTCTGTTCTTTACTTAAAACTCGACCCAACAATTGTTGTTCTAACCCAGTTTGTGTCACTGTGAAATCTATTATAGTGGTTTTAGCTGATAATTCAGGACTGAATTGAGGATTAGGCAATCTTGTGATCAGAAACATGTTAAATTCCTCACAATAATCAATCGTGGTTCCCGCAACATCGATGAATTTTGTCTTTCCTTTCACTTGGATCTGTTTTTCTAACACCGGGTCCACTATTGGGTCCACTTCATTCTCAATACCTTCGACAATCAAGGTTTTACCATTTTCCATGCAGAATTTCAAATAACGATCTTTGAATTTGGGGTTATTTAGCGTGGCTCTACATTGTTGTAAGGTAATTTGATCATATTTTTCGAAATATTTCCTCATAATCCAATTTTGACCCTGTCCTTGCGGATCAATCAACAAAGGATATCTCGTGGAATTGGTGACCATGATACCATTTTGGATAGATAAATCATCTTTAGGAAGGCCTTGTAAATTCCATTCTCCAATCGTTGCATCATCTACTAGGAAACTTAATAATTCGAGGTTAGGAGTAACTGGTATCCCTCTTTTTTTCATATCAGCAACGAAATAATCATTGGATAATTGTGCTCTGAAATCTGAATTGAAAGGACCGCAATAAGAGATAAATGCACATGCCAATGATACGTTACCCACTAATCTTCTTTTCTGCTCATTGATTTCTGCAGCTCCTTTGCCCCATCTTTCCTTTTCTCCAGATAAACTGTTGATTAAAGTTCGCGCAGTGTTGATTTTCTTCTTCGTCTTGTTCATTTTATTCTCCAGGTTCATTTTTTCTTCGATTTGTTTCGAGAAATTCTCCTTTAAGGTGGCCAATTGGGCTTGAATTGCCGCCAAATCAGTTTGTGCCTTTCGTAGCTCATTTTGAGCCACTGCCAATCTACCTTCTTGAATCACGAGATTTTCTTTCTTGGGTTTCACGATTTTCGATTTATCATGATAATCATAAATAGCCATTCCCCATTTATAAATAGCAGCTGCAGCTTTGGAGGCATTTATGGCGTTTTTCTCACTAAACCAATCATCTTTCAGGTTATAATAAGGTTGAAGCAGCTCAATGGTTTCTTCATTGATCCCATCTCTATCATAATCCTTTAATTTCTTGATAAGAGTAGAATCTCCAAGCACTACTTTACCCGAATCATCCCAGGAATCCTTTAAGAAAATCTGTTTTTTATCTACTTTCTTATCAAATTGCTTTTCTTCAGTACAGGTCACTGGACTTATTTTGGCCTGGAAGTAAATACATACCAAATCAAAGATATATTTGATGACTTCATGTGGGGTTTTTGTCGTCTTGATTTCCACTATATCTTTATTATCCAAAGAAGAAACGGCATCTTCTGCTCGACGCAAGGCTGGCAAAGCAGCTTGAAGATCCTTTTCAGCAGATTCTCTTTCCGTCGCGATCATCTCAGCATTCTTCTTACAAGCCGCTGTGATAGCTTCGACCTCATCATTCTTTAGTTTCACTTTTTTGGATTCCTTTTCGAGATCTTGTAACATCAAATCTGTCTTATCGGAGGCTTCTTTCAATTGAGCCTCTTCATCTTTCAATCCAATCTCCATTTTTGCTATAGCGATTGTTGCCTCACCGATTTTTTCTAATCCAATCTTATAGGATTTCCCTTGGATATCCAATTCACCGAATTTCTTCATATAGAAATCTTTATAACTATTCAAATAACTCAGGAAACTTTTGGGAGTCACAAATACGGATCTTCTCATCTTTTGGAAATAGATGTCACAAACTTGGGAGACCATTAGATGTACAGTTCCCATATGTTTAAAGAGCTCGACTTTTACTTCAGCCGTGGTTTCAAGTCCTTTGAAGTTCTTAATGAAACTTTCAGCCACTGATACCAAAGCCTCTTCTGGCCAAGGCAAGAACCAATCTATAGTGCATTCATTGAATATGGCAGGGAATTTCCTGGCTCTTTCTCTGAATTTCTGGCCGACTGGACTGAAACAAAGCACTATATGTAGATTATCTCTTAATCTCTCGAGGAAATATACATATAACTCATTGGCTGGAGGGTCATAATTCACTAGATTCCGCTCCTTGCAATAATCATTACGCACCTCACCTAACCATACTTCCTTCTCATCCTTAGCTATGAGTTTGGGTATTTCTCCTGTAGATAAAATCATATTGATATATTCGAGGAATTCCTCTTTTTTCACCTCAGAATCAGTCATTATGAAGGTCACTTGACGACCCATATGTCCAGCGAAATCGAAATAATTTTTCAATTCATCTTTCAAATCCTTATCACTGAAGTTTTTAGTTATGACTAATTGATAAGTGGAATTTCGACCGATTTCAGCCGCCAATCTTGTCAGAGATTGTTTCCCAGAACCACCAACACCCACTAATAAGGCGGATGAACGTGGCATTTTGATGATACGAGAAATTCGCAATAAATGTTTGATTGCATCATCAAATAAAACGAGGTTCATCTTTTTAGACACGTATTTCTTATTATAATCTTCGAGAAGAGAATAACATCGTGCTCTAAGCTTATCCATATCCGCTATAGCCTCATAAACCTTTTCAGCCTCGACTTCTATGATCCCTTCTTCATTTTTGGTATCCTCTCTTAAGAAATCACAAAACAGGAACAATTTCTCCTTGTTGAATCTATCAAGGATTTCGGATTCCAATTGCGAGAAGTTTTCTAATGAGATTTCTTGAATATAACCTAACACTTGTTCTTTATCTTTTGAGTTCGTTAATTTATCCACGAAAACCCTTTCACATTCATGTCGCCATAATCCTATCAAAAAGACTTCCGGCTTCATATTTCCAACTGAAGATGCTGAGAGAATGACTTCCTTTCTGGTTTGAAGGACTCCTTTGAAGATTCTGGAAAGTTCTCTCATATTGAAGATATAATGGAATTTGGAAGGTGTGGGTAACATGGTGTTTTTCACTTTATTCCATAATTTTACAGTAGCTTGGGAAAGTCCCTTGACGACTCTATTGAATTCTGCAGTGAAATATTTGGGCTTGAATGTATGTTCGATGATGGGTCCATAAATTGCCTCCACTGACAAAGGAAGCACCATGTTGAAAATGAAAAATTGTCTTTTTAACCTATTTGGCACATCATTTCTACCACCACCTGGATGATTCATGGCACCGATATATTGCAATTTCCTAATGATCTTCAGATTTCCTCTTTGGGTTTTGTCCAACATATAAAATCCACTAGTTTCAATCAATTGTCTAACGATTTCCAATGTCTCCTGATCACCCCATTTGTTCACCTGAGGCATCGACATATCATCAATAAATAAAGTCATATTTTTGTTTCCAGGTGGCGCGAAATCCTTCCCGACCTTAAAATCGCATTCCACATCAATGGTTTCTTGGAAAGTTGAAGGTCGAGTGGCTGAGGAGAAATTCATTCTTTTAAAAAGCATATCATTTTGTTTGAATTTATTTGAATACATCAGAACTGAGGATGTTTTGGCAGTTCCGGACCCCCCCACCAATAAAATACTCTTTGAACAAAGAATCGAACGATCCTGATTCAAAATCAGGTTCATCAATAATTCCGCTCGGAAACTATCTATCGTAGGAATCAAAAGTTGTGAGAATTGCAATTTTTCCGGAGGCTTCCATTCTTCTGGAACACAGAGCTTCCAATCGATTTGACCGGATTTCTCATCAATATGGATGAAATAATCGTAAACCGTCTCATTTTCTCTGGATTTGGGAGGCAATGGCGCACCTTTGCTCCAAAGATATTCATGCATCGATTGTCGATCCTGCATCTCATAAACTCCACCTACTGACCATGTAATACAGAAAATGATGATTTTCTCATAATCCACTTCAGAAAGAACCTTGTTTAAATTGTTCAATGGCTTGAGAATCCCTGTCAATAGATTCAAAGTATTGGTGACTTTTATCAATAAAGATACATCCATCACCGGACTTTTACAGATCTTGTCGAGACTTTCCACGAGTCTATTAGTGATGAAATATTTCATGAGGATCGAATTCAAACGATCAGCCTCTTCATTCTCCTTAGAACCAGCCTTACGACTTAAAATCCATCCCTTTATCACTGGCTCATGGCCCAGATCTGTGGCAGATACGTATACTTGACCACATCTGGAAACTGTAGCCGGACTAGCATTGTTCAGATTTTCGACCTCAAATATTAATTTGCAATTATCTGTCATCGGAATACGTTCTCCATTGGCCAAAGTCAAGATCTTATTATCATCCAACACAGTGTTCAGGTTTTCTATCCAAATGGCATCCACAGGACCATCACAAGTCAACCAGGTATTAAATTTCGAATTCCTCACATTCGCCTTTTGCCAAAGAGTAGAAAAGATCCCAGGTGTCCAATCATCAGAAATCTCAGATTTTACTCCGTACATCTCTTCAGGAGTAATAGCTTTGGGATTCAATTTGGTGATCTTATAAGGTTGGGTCAATTCTGTCAAAGTGTCGGTCAAAACGTTCATGATCATACTTTTACCAGAGCCTGTAGGACCCACTAACATGAACCCATGTCTGACGAGACAAGTTTCATATAATTGGATGATCTTCATTATCCATGGTGGATGTGCAATCAATGACCGTTTTTTTATCATATCAGGGATCTTGGCTTCAACATCTGCATACACTTTTTTGGGTACCTCGGTTTGTTTTGGGAAGATATCAAGCAGGAGATTATTGAATAAGGGGATATCTTGAGCCACAAGTTTTGATAGATTCATGTCTCGTAGACTTCTCATCAATAACATTTCTTCTTCAGCTTTTTGTTCACCTCTTTTGGTGTTACCAGCAGTTCTCAAGACTGAAAGGATGTTTCTCAACCCGAAATCATAATGTCTTTGTTTACTGAGTTGTTCCTCACAGAGTCTATATAACATATTGAATTTCTTGGATAGACCATCAATTAATGTATATCCCACAGAGGCCAACTTCACCTTGATGATGATTTCTCTATCAGGAACCATCATACTCACTCCTCTGAAGAGAACCTTTAGATTTTCTGGCAATTCTTGACGCCCGGCATAACCTGGATTCATGGTGATGAAATAACCCACACTTTGTACTAATTCAATGGGAGTGGTTTCTTCAGGGAACATGAATTCTTTCTTATGAGCCTTTTTATTCGCAGAAATCACCTCAATTTGCATTCCAACCACTGATAACACTTCCAAAGTAATTCTGTTGAATTCATCGAAACAACCCCAAAGACCGCTTTGTACGAGTCCTTTGAAGATTTTAGCCATATCCCGATATCTATGTTGATCAGAACAATTGGTCACCACAACGAAAACTCCCAAGGTTCTTCCTAAATCCTTGACAGTTTCCGTCTTTCCTGTCCCTGCAGGTCCGGCTGGTGCACCTCCATAATACATGCTCATAGCTTGAGCTAATGTTATATAGCAACGATCAGTCAATGGAGTGATGCATAATCTTTCTTTGGCTCCAAGGAACTCATAATTATAAGGACTATCCCAATCTGTGATTGAAATCACACAATTATCCTGTTCTTGTTTCCAATAGAGTCTAGTTTGTTTTTGCCAATCGAAATCGTTCACATCCTTGACCTTCAGATCATTAGTAAGATCCCGTTGATGCACATGGATTGTCACAAGTGTCTCGATTTTGGTCCTCTCAATATTTGAGGTGATGGTCTCCAAACACATCGAAGTCAAGGTCTCCAACATCCCTTGGATATCCTTTCTTTTTTGTTCCATGGTAGCCTTTTCATTTTTACCAGTCTTTTCTAATGCTTCGGTCATTTTGGCAGTCCAAATCAATTGAATGCCCAATAAACCTACTTGTGAGGAATAGGCATGGATGAACTCCTTTAAACCCATTGACAAACAGGCAGTTGAAGCTTGTCTAATGATATCTTTCATAGTAAATTGCATTTGATGCTCTAACACCTTGAGCCAGGTCTCTATATTACCCTCACATTTCACATAATTCACCAATTGAATAGTTTCATCATCTCGACCCATAACTTGAGTGATAGCTCTGATAATCTTCTCATTTGTGCCTTTTTTATCTGGGTTTTTATCAAAAGTGACTCTATTGATAGCATCAAACAACTTCTCGAAATCATCTTGGATAGATGTAGGCTCCGAACCTTGACTCAATATCTTCAAAAGTGTCGGGTTGCTCACGAAATAAAACCTCGCGAACTTCTTCCTCTTTCCTTCCAAATATTGTTCCAATGATTTCTGACATAATTCGAGATTTTTCTGCAATTCCGGCAGGAAATCTTTTAACATATCATTCTGACAACAAGGAATGACCTTTTTCGTTTCGACGGCCTTTTCCATAATTTTGAGCCAATTCTTATCAATTCCAGCGAATTTCTTGGCTTCCACAGGCATGTTCCTAGCGATATCTCCTCCAGTGAACACCGCTTCCAATGAAGTCCATAATACTTGGACCTTGATCCACATATCTAACGTTTCTGATACATCACTAAATACTCTGATTTGATTTTCGACGATCGGTTTGAAAGGAAGGACATGTCTTTGGGCATTGAGAGTAGCTAATAACATCTGATCTTCATCAAGTTTCTCTTGGATGTTCTGAACTGACATCCCATTCAATATACAAGGGTAATCTCTTTGTTTCCCCCAATTGGAGAACTCAAAACCTGCGTTATCCCAAGTAGTTTTCACTTCCTCCAATTGGATTTCAATCTTTAATTGTTTATCAGCAGATTCCGTTATATCAATAATATCATCTTGATGCTCTAAAAGGTTCGCCTCAATCAGATCATTTAGATAGAAATTGTCTTCTTGCTCATAATTGAGACCCCTACCAGTCACTTCCACGATCTTTTGCCAATGTCTCGGCTTAATACTGGGTTTCTTCAAATCTCGAATAATAGGCAAAATGGCCTTCAGATTCTCTATCTCTTGCTTGAGTTCCTTATAGGCTTGCCATTCCTTAAGCTCTCTAGGCAATCTGGCACATAAATCACCATATTTTATCACCTGTTCCTCCATATCCTTCAATTGATCCACTGAAACATCAGCCCAGGACCGTTCTCTCCATTTGGACAATTGATCAATGACCTCAGCATAAAGATTATACAATTTCTTGAGCATTTTGAGCTCTCCTTCGGTTTTTTCCAATTCAGGATATTTCTGATTTTGAAGTCCGAATAGATCTTCACCTGATTTGTTGATTTTATAGAATTTGAATTTGACGGAATATTCATCTTCAAATCTTCTCAATCGTTCGATGGCTTCTTTTGGTGAGATTTTCTCCACCATAGGACCGTTAACTTCATAATCTTTCCTGAAATCTGCTACATCTTTGATGAATTCTTTCACGTCTCGCTTCAAATCCTTCAAATAAATGCTTTGTTTCTGTTGCAACTCCTTTTGTTTCACCTCACCGTAATGGATCAATGCGTTCCAATTGCCTCCCAACATGCTTCTTGCATCCATTTCATCTTTATCAGTGATGCCTCCTGGCAAATGATTATCCAAAAGAGAATACATCTCCAACACGGGATTGAATTTCATCTCAATTTCCGCCTGTTGTTTCCTGATTTCCTCCAAAGTTTCCATCACATAACCCAAAGAATCAATATCTTTCACTTCTTTCCTCAATCTAGTATCCAAAGTCTTCGTTTGTTCAGTTAAATGATCCAACATTGTACGGGCTCTTTTATGCAGATCTTGGGCATATTGTAATTTCCATTCCTTGGCCTTGGCCTTTAATTGTTGACATAAATTATCTGTTTTCAATTCCATCGCTCCAATTTTATGTGCATGTTCTATTTTGTCAATTTCCTCCTCAACATTAGTGAACTTCTTCAATTCATCCTCATAATCTTGTAATGAGGGGTTCTTCTTACCGAATTTGTTCAACTTCTCACTGATATTCTCCTTCCAAAGCCATTCAAATTTATTGAAAGAGGCTAAAAACTCATTGACTTTGTTCTTGGTGCCCTGTATCGACCCAGTCAACAATAAAATCACCTTCACAATCTCTTTATCTTGGGCAATCATCTCATAAAATGACGCCTTTTTATCATTATCTTTCTCTTGTTGGTCCCAATTATATAACGTCTTTGAACATCTCAAAACATGAGTGGCTGCTCTATTTATGGATTTCTGGATTTCTGTGAGATTAGGGTTCAATTCTACCTTTTGGCCTTCCAATTGAACACATACCTCGAAAAACGGCTTCAATTGTTGAGTGGATTGTTGTTGGCCACCACCTGGTCTGGAACCACAAACACGATATTTCATGGCATTGAGAGAGTTTTGTGTGGAATTGAGCAGGGCTTGATAGAGATACCAAAAATAGTATTTTTTGATTCTTTTGGTTTCTTCCTCATTGACGCTTTCATTGAGATGTTTATCCAAAGGATAGCTATTGATGGTTTGGATGAGATCATCGACGGCTCTTTCTACCTCGACGTTTTTGCTCATGAGATAATCGGTCTTTGATTTTATATAATCTCGTTGCAGGGATACGAATTGCTCCAAGGAAAATGGCTTGGAATCTTGAGGCAAAGAGACTAAAAGAACTTTGCTGATGTTTTTCAGATTGTTCTCTATACGGTTTTCTATGATATCATTGACATTTATGATCAATTGTTCTAATTTGTTCAGGCCTTGATGCACCGATTGTAGATAAGAATCTATGTTCATGGAGGTCCAGGTCAAAGTGACTCTTCCAGGCAAAAGCTTCAATTCTAAATCTTCTTGATGTGGGTTCAATAAGTTCTTGTTAATTGGCTTGATCTTGCTGATAATTCGGTCATGTTCCTTCAATACATATAATAATTCATTGTTATACATTTTGAACTTCTCCTCCTGGAGTAAAATGATTCTGGCGGATTCTGGAATCTCAATCCCCACACGATCCATGCATTTGGCTTCTCTAATCAATTGCGTGATCTCTGGATCGAAGTTCACATATAATTTCTTCGTTTCATCATATCTTATAATTAATGTGGCTTGTAATGCGGCCTTGCTTTTCTCTATATCTGCGCACCAATCCTTATAATACCACATTTCATAGACGGTCAATTGTTTTCCCAAAGTGTTATAAGATCCGTAATATTTGCGAATATCTGGAGAATTCATCACATTTTCAGGAAACATATTGATTGGTCCTGTGATCTTCTGGAATAAATGTCTAGCCCAGATGATCTTCCCAGCTTGGGGAGGCATATTCCTGACAATTGGAGGGTTGCCTTTCTGATCTGTGAAGACTCTTTGAATATGATCTAATTCAACTGCATAATTATGCAAGATGGAGTTATATTTGGAAGTGAGATTATGTTTGAGGGAATCTCTTTTGAGTGTGTTTTCGAATTTATGTAACAATTTCAATGAATATTCAATATTCCTGAAACGGTTGAAATTGTTATCGATGAAGTTCTGCAATTCGGCATCTAAATCGCTGATTTTCAGGTTAAATTCCACAAAATGTAGGTCGAATTGATTATTTTGATAATTCAAGAGATCATATCTGTTCTTTTTGAAATCTTCAATTCTTTCCTTGAATTTGGCTGTGAGTTTCTCCATCCCTTCAAGATTATGGTTAGCTAGACTTTGGAATTGTTGGATGGTGTTGAAGATATCGATGAGTTTGACGACTCTTCTACAGAAAAGATCGAATTTCCCAAAAATTTGTGTTTCAGAGAAATCGAAGGTTTTTCCTTTGGGCATATCAGCCACCTTATCTTTGGTTTCTTTATAACATTCCTTATATTCTCTATTGAGTTTTATGCAGGAACTCAACACTTCAATGAGTTCCGCAGGCTCGCGTTTCCAGATATCATCACTGGTCTTTCCATTAAGTATGCGTTTCTTGCAATTGGTGATCATTTGATTTGTGATCTTCATGAAAAGACCCGTCATTTTATCGGCTGTATAATAGAATCTTGCGATGGTATGGATCATCTTGATCGCGTTCATAAGAGCAGGTAAGGTGTCAATGATTTGTTGTGGAGTGCCTGTATATAACGGCTCGATGAACTTCTCTAATGTGGTCAGGTATTTTACATTATCTTTCGCCTCATTCAACTTATCAGTCAACAACAGATCCACTCTCGAATAATCCATCATCAATTTGCTGATGCTTTCATCACCTCGGCCTCTTTGAGAAACCTCATTATGAGGTTTATGTCTGAACAATTGTCCTTTGACGAACTTAAAGTCATTGCTTCTCAATTGTTCACTGAGACTTGTGATCTTCTGCATGCGACTTTTCCAATACTCCAGCTCTACTCGAGGACCAGCATCTGGAGGTTCTTTTTTTGCGTCGTTGTCTTCGTTTAACATATTGGAAATGGTTGTCAACCAATTAGAGAACTTCCGTTCGAGGTATTGTTGTTTCTCTTGTTCATTGCCTGTGGCTTGACTGAATTTGTTATATTCCTCCTGATCTAAACGGAAGATTTCTTGGCCAGGTTGGATACTTTTGATGCTTTCATAGACCTCTTGGCTGAATTTTTTCGATAATCCAGCGAACTCTTGTCTGGACTCTTCCTCACATTTCTCCCATTCTTTGGGATCCATGTGTTCGATCATTGGGAAGTATACAAATTCCATCAGATTGTTCAATTGCATGAGGACGTTGGAAGATAACTCCCCGAACAAAATCTCATTATCATTGGCCTCTTGCAGGTTCACAGTCTTCTTGTGCTCTGGCAGGTTTCGGATGAAATAAACCGCCTTTTCCTTGATCCGTTCGGTGTCACCTTGAGTTATGAACAACATCGGGTCCGCGTTTGCCTCCTTGATCTCATCGTTGCTGATCTGATCCTGAACCTGATGATATATCAGGATCTTCTTTGGACCATCACCTTTGAGAAATTGCTCTAGAAGCATCTCATTACGCTCTTGTTTCAGGTATTCCTTTGTAAGTAAAATATATTAAAAATATGTTTTTTAGAGTGGAATGGGGGGG
>Ga0302140_10005219_pt1 | contig 16427 bp, 12 predicted proteins | sample I_Bog_E1_1_FD_202095 | JGI IMG/M metagenome (GOLD analysis project Ga0302140, IMG submission 202095) | Peat permafrost microbial communities from Stordalen Mire near Abisko, Sweden - I_Bog_E1_1 | ecosystem: Environmental > Terrestrial > Soil > Wetlands > Peat | place: Sweden: Abisko, Stordalen... | reverse complement strand
AAAATTTAGGATAATACTCACCTAGTGGCGAGCTATTATATACCTAAGTTTCAGGTTTTTTCGATTTGTGAAGAGAGAGAAAATAAAATTTTAATATGAAGTACCAAGACTTTTGGATCACCCTTTAATTCATTTTTTTGATGTCTGAATAACTCTGAGCAATCGATCAGCAGATAAGCTTTTATTATCTTTTGTTAGAAGGTACCAGGCGGTGGATTTGTGTAAGAACTTGTCCGTATCATTAATTTTGATTTTAAAATATGATTTCTTTTGGTCGACCGGTACGGCATCTTTGATATTTAAACCATGGAAATTCGTTTTAATCGTTCTCAGCTGTTCCTCATCAATGTCCACGCCGTCATGCTCGTCTTCACTACTGCTTGATGTGCTATCTCTGAATCATTCATAAAAAATATGATATACAAAGGATAATGTTTAGGCTAATTTTTATTTGGAATATTCTTTGCACATTTTTCCATGATCTAATGATCATCGGAATATTGCAAGAATATGCGCAGAAAGGAAATTCAAGAACTAGGTCAAATATCATAGTTAATGTATAACTCACATAGAATCTTTCTCATCATCTTCATCACTTTCGAGATCGAATTCTGAATCAGAATCATCATTTTCATTCTCGAAAATTTGTAAGTTATTATTTAATTTTGACCTGGATTTCAAATATTTGTTCAAGTATTTGCTCAGATCATCTAGGTCAACGACGTTGTGTTTTTTCAACAGCTGAAACAAACATAAAAAGTTTACGTTAAACATTAATAATTTTTCAGATCTTTTTTATCAGAATCGCGCCAATTTTTCATCCTCTCCTCGCCAGAATTAGAACAAAAATGCGTATAGGATATTAAAAGGTTGAGACGAAGCTAATAGATAACTTACAGATGAAATATTCAAACTTTCTGTAAGTTGTAGAGCTGAATGGTACGCTTGTAAAACAACATTTTCGACATCCAAATTACTAATATCGAACAAGTTTTGATTGTTTCCTGTTGCAATATCTGGCAGATGTTTGTGATGAATTGGAAATTTAATTAAGGACGTTGATTTAAATTGACATTTAGTAGCATTTAGAATTGAAAGTTTTCTTGATCTTCGTAGGAAATCTTCAACCGTATAATTTACAACTGTAGAAAAGATACCACTGAGTGAACGTGTATTACGAAAAAATGATTCACATGTTTGAGACGAAAATAAATGAATATTTAATACTTCTAATGGTAATTGTTGTTGTTGGACAAGAATAATGAGATATGTAAGATAATGTGCGTTTAATTCTGTTGAAAAAAATGCAGGACGGGTTACAAAATATTTCTCACGACTCTTCTTCCTCGAATTAGTGCTGGATGAAGATAATGACGAAAACGGCGTCAGTAACAACCACACCCACCACAGACGCAGAAGGAAAACGGCGGTCCAGGCACCTTGAAGACCTAAACAACAACAACGACATCAAGAATATAGATAAACGCTTTTCGTGCGCATTATCGCTCAAAAAAATTCCTGCTATCACTAATATTAATATATCAAAAAAGTCTAGAATTTGTGCGCATTTTTTTGGCAACAGGAGCGACAGTGAATCCTTTGTCGACTGACATCAAACTTTCAGCAAAAAAGTGAGTTGAATTGTAGAAGAAATAAAAGCTCGTTTAAATCAAAGGCCATTTCGAAGATTCTTATAGAGCAAAACTAAAACATACGCGCTTCAATTGACGTTGTTTTTTCAATGTAGGATGTTGTAATCAATTTTATCAGTTTCAAATACATGTATGTTCCATCGGCATTGTTTTCGCTAGCTAATAAATTCAATACGTCAGAGGATGTAATTCTCAAACATGATCGAAAATTCTGACGATCTGACGGATTCAAGTCATTTTGTGTCATTCCGTGATCTAATCTTGATAGTTCTGGATTATCAACTAGATTTTGTAGATGTTTCATTGTTATCTGTGTATCACCGATTTGTAAGAGTGCTGTTTTGGATAACAAACGATTTCGTAACTTGGTTATCAAATGAGTGGAGTCTTTCATAAAAACAAAGACTTGCTCACATCTTAAAAAATACCACGGCCAATCACCGATTTGAATTGAAAATGCCGAAGGATTAAGGTGTCGATCAAAATTAGGTAAACTTGCATAAAATCCGGACATAAGCCGCATAGCCTTTAAATATTTACTATCAGCGTCTAATGTGTAAAGAAGAAAGCAAAAACATTTAAAAAAATATTTTCTGATTCACTATCACATTTAATAAATAGAAAGATTTCTTTGAATGAAAGTTACCGGTTTCTTCACGTGTTTCTGCGAAGATAAACCTGATTATGTTTCTTCGAAAAACTTTGATCATATGGTTTTAAAAAACAAACGACAATTCTCATACTCCTTTTCAACGTTTCCAAACGAAAAATAATGAAACTAAAATTATGGAGTAACGATTTCAAGTCTTCATGAATGAAGCTGCGAGCATTTCAAAAAGAAGTTGTCTCACCAGTAGAAAATCCGAGAATTCGCACATTCTGTTCAGCCGATTGTTCATGAGTAAATAAACATCGCCTGAGAATGTGTAATGCAGTGTACTTGCTGTTGGTTCCATAACCGGACAGAAGAAAACTAGGTGGAGCTTTTGTTTCATTTGGTGATGGGATGGCCTGAACACAATGAATATTTAATAATGGAGCTTTTTCATTCGTGTCAATCCACATTTTCAACTCAGCCAATGAGTCAGTTTTGAAATAACATGGGATTGGCAAACCCTTAGATAAAGGAGTTGAAAAGCCAATGAAGCTATCTGTATTTGTATCATATTTCACCCGACGTACCACTCCTGTGCCTAAGACATCCATAAAAAACATATATAATAAGTTTTATTTCAAATATTTTCGCCTAAAATGTTATTCATTCACTTCTACTACTGCTGTGTTCAGTACAATAGAAACCGATGAAAGCAAGCTTTTTTTTATCACCCATCCTTGACATCGTTCAAACTTTTACAAGTACGCGAAAATAACTTTCCCATTTTTTTGTATCAGAAAAACAATTTTTCAAGTGGAATGAAGTTAAGAAGCTTTCACAACTGTCAAAAGTATAGTGTTGAAAGTTGTTTTCTGCCTAATAAAACCATAACTATTAACTAACCAGCGAGTCAGAGGGACTTCACTTCGAAATTGTTTTTAGATACAACTCTTTTTAGATACAGAGTGTTGCAAAAAAATTGTGTACGAAACCAAAACTGAAACTTAAGAGATATCGTTAATGAAAAACTTACAATCTTCAGCACAATACACGTGTTGAACACCGAAAGAATTGAGATAGTTTACCATCTGATTAAATCGAAACTTTCCTTCTGTTATTTTATCTGGATTACTTTGTATTAACGTGTTTATGGTTGTTAGATTCGGTAATGCCCCCGGCAAGTTTAATCTCACGAATTCATACGCTGTTTTTCCACCAAGTATATAGAGACAAACCGCAAAACTTTTCAACTTATCATCATATCGATATCGGCTTGTATTAGATGAAGATAGAATTTTTGTTATGGTGTTTATAAATAGTGATAGAAACTCGTGTTGATCATTCCATGTGCTTTCATTTTCGTAGAAGTTAAGAAGTGAGAGGAGAACTGGATATTTTCGAAGTAATTCATTAATTTTTTCTGAAGAAAGAGACGATGATTGTGTAAACTGCTGGTGCGATTTTGATTTGAATAATTTTGATAAGTATTCGAATTGTATTTTCAAGGCAGCTTTTACTTGAAATGTTCCATCATTCAGCTTGAAACCAATTCTTGATTTTAAATGTTCTAATGTTGCAGAATCGTGTTGAAATACTTCAAAAACATTATTTGTTTGTGAGAATAAGAAAACTGAGTCGATTCCCTGTAGCTTGAGCACTTCAGTAAATAATTCACCACTTAGACTTCTCGTCAGCTGGTAAAAATCATCACCTTCTAACTCTAGAACATTCTCCGGTAAACGAGAAATATCATAAACATTGACGGCAGCATTCATAATGCAATAAAAAACCTTTTTTAACGAGCAAAATCTAATGTGAAAAAAAAAGATCGAGGCTCTATTGAAAATTATAAGAACAAATGAAAAGAAGCAAAACGTGTTCCTTTCTATGGCTTTTACATGTTTTACCGTTTGTGACCGCTAATCCGTCAAGACCGAACAAGTGCTTTGATCAGCAACCGTAAAAAACTGCATGTTCTCTTGAGAATGAGCTTCTTCTAACATTTGTATCGTACTTTTCTTATACGTATCAAGTTCAAGCTCAAAAATAATAGGTTGAAGTGAGCATAGACCAACGCGAATCGGTGAGAATACAACTCGAAACAGCAACTTCTCTAAACATCAGAAAAAAGTCAACTTTTCTGTATCTAAAAGAGACAGATAGTATTCATTTTCATTAGGAGAAAATAGACAGAAGCTGGCTTTTCTCTTTCTCTATAGCTTATCTTTCTACGAATAAACAACGTGTTTCAGAACTGAAAGAAGAAACTTTGCTTGTTTGGTCGTGATATTCACTTATGTTTAAGGGTAGATATCGTTGGTCTTTCCTTCGAGGAAGCACATGGTCATCCTTTTGAATCTGAACAATCAATAGTCAAATTAAGAAGCTAAATACGAAGAACAGAAAAGGAAAAGAATTTTGACAAACACATGTATACCTGTCAAAAGTCTTTTTCTTTTTGTTCTTCTCTGTCGCATTATTTTTCCCCTTCCTGTCTCTATTGTATAATGTAAAATTTAACCACGAGGTCTGCCTAGATTGATCATCTTTTTCTGACTTCGTTCCCACGTCTTTCTTTTCTAAAAATGTTCGAGTTATTTTCATCTTTATAAAAGTTGAATATACACGATTCTTCTCCTGTCAACTCTCTACACATTATGTCTCTTGTTAATGTTCCAAAGCTGCAAGAGCTGTATTTTCATCCTCACAAATTACCACTGGAAATATTGACATGTGTTGACGATGACTTTTACGATTTTATTGAATATCTAATTGGACCAACATTATCACGATTACTTCGAGTGCAAGAAATAAATTCTGTTCCAATTCTTTTAATGACGGCAGACGTTTTTGATCATTTATTTCTCAAAATCAACGACTTTGAAACTGATTTATTACGCGACCAATTACTTTTAAAGATCGATAATAGCAATCCGATCGTTAAAAGTGCAAGTCGAACAAAAATTAAATGTTTACTTAATATTCTTGCGATAGCAAGTGATCGTAATATGAAACCATCAAAACGAAATGCACTAACTATTCAAATTAATTCTCCTCGTCTTCTATTTCCATCCGCAACAACAATTGCCACCATAGAGACGATTACACCTACTACTACCATCTCTCCTACTTCCACTGCTGATGATCAAAAAAATCATTTATTAAAATGTATTGATGATTGGACATCTCAAAGTGAAAATCACTTGAATTTGAAAGAATTCAAATTAAAAGATGGTGAGAATTTCAAACTGAATGTAACAACAGGAATGAGTGGAATTGAAGCAACAGTTGAATGTCAATGTAGAACGAAAATTATGCTCGGAAAATTGGACGGAAAGTTAATACCACCTAACTTCTATCGTCATTTGAAATCGTCAACTTGTAAATTTACGAAACGTTTACTGAAAGAACAGAAAGATGAAGAAAATATCAATAACTGTGCTTCAAGTCCAACAGCTCCATCATCGTTAAGTCAATCAAGTCAATTTAATAACAGTAATTCGCAATTGACAAAACCTCTTATTCTTCCTAATCGAAAACGTACATTTCGTTCGACAACAGCTGACAACCATCAGAAAAGACGAAAACAGTGAAAAAAGCTGTCTTCATATTTTTTTCTTATAAAGTCAAGACTTCTTTCTAATTCTATTTTTAATATCAGCTTTCTTTTGTAGGACTAAGTTATTTTTTATTCTAGATGAGTTTTTCTTCTTCTTGTATGATGTATTTTAGTGTTGTTATCATATTTATATCTTTAGCTGAAGACTGAATAAAATGAACAAATTAGAAGAAACAGAAAGAAATCAAGTATTTTTGATCTCTTAGGAAATGCCTCCCGTTCTGCTCTTTATCTATTGCACCAAAAATATCCAGTTTCTATGGAGAAATAAACTCTAATAAGTCTCTTTGTCTTCTGTACAATTTCAGTCTGGTCGCTGATATGCACGAAATTTGTACCAGAGTGTAATTTCCTTCTTTGGATACTAGTAATCATACCTAATTGGATATGGTTAAATATGATTAGGAGTGATTAGGCGCGATTAGATGGGATTAGGAGTGATTAGGAGTGATTAGGGGTGATTAGGCGGGATTAGGAGTGATTAGGAGTGATTAGGAGTGATTAGGAGTGATTAGGAGTGATTAGGAGTGATTAGGAGTGATTAGGAGTGATTAAGGAGTGATTAAGGAGTGATTAGGGGTGATTATGAGTGATTAGGCGGGATTAGGCGGGATTAGGGGTGATTAGGAGTGATTAGGCGGGATTAGGCGGGATTAGGCGGGATTAGGCGCGATTAGGTTGATTAGCGTGATTATCGGCCTCCTAATCAGCTGTTTCCTCCTTGGGATATTGTCATGGAACTACAACAAATGCTTCATCAGCATAACAGTTATGTCCATATTTTCAAGTCTACACTTCAAAAAATGCGCATCAATGCGTATAGAGTGGTCATTCGGACAGATAAGAAACCTGCTGGGGAGCATGAGCGACGCTTCAATGAGCCTGTCACCAATGAGGTGGCTATCGTGATTTCTGGCAATGAATTTGACAGGCGGGACATCGTCTTAGAGAAAAGAAACAACCAGTTACAGAGGGTGGCAGAGACACACAGGTCTTATGACGCCTTACAATATCCTCTCATTTTTTGGGAGGAAGAAGATGGCTATAATTTTCTCATTATGCAAACGAATCCCGCAACAGGAATGCCTGTCGAAAGCAAGAAGGTATCGGCTATGAAGTTTTACGCATACATAATGATGCTGCGAGTTGGAGCTGGCAATCATATTTTGAAGTGTCGCCAACTCTTCCACCAGTTTGTAGTGGACATGTATGCCAAGATCGAGAGTGAACGATTGTTGTTTGTACGCCTCAACCAAAAGAAACTTAGAGTGAATGAATACATTCACCTGAGAGATGCAATAGCTAATGATGGAAACTCTAATAATGTTGGTCAATTAATGATCCTACCATCTACTTTCACTGGAAGTCCACGCCATATGCACGAGTATACACAAGATGCTATGACATACGTGAGAAACTATGGGCGGCCCGACCTGTTTGTAACATTTACTTGCAATCCTAAGTGGCAAGAAATCCAAGCCGAGCTGTTGGTGGGCCAAACTCATTCAGACCGCCATGATCTATTGACAAGAGTGTTCAGGCAAAAGCTCATAGAGCTTATGCATATTGTAAGCAAGAGCCACGTATTCGGACCAGCGCGGTGCTGGATGTATTCTATTGAATGGCAAAAGAGAGGACTACCACATGCTCATATCTTGATATGGCTGCAAGATAAAATTAAATCAGATCAAATAGACAGCGTGATCAGTGCAGAGCTACCCGATCCTCAGCAAGATCCCCGTCTGTTTGATATAATCGTCAAGAACATGATTCACGGTCCTTGCGGTAGTATCAATCCTAACTCTCCCTGTATGAAAGATGGAAAGTGCACCAAAAGATTCCCAAGACAACTTCTAAGTGACACGCAAACCGGTGAAGACGGGTATCCACTCTACAGAAGGAGAAGCCCCGAAGCTGGCGGTATCAAAGCCAAAATCAATGTGAAAATTGGCAATTCCTATCAAGGAATTGAAATCGACAATAAATGGGTTGTGCCATATTGTCCATTACTTTCTCGGATCTTTGAAGCACACATTAATGTTGAGTACTGCAATTCGGTCAAGTCGATCAAATATATTTGCAAGTACGTCAACGAGGGTAGTGATCAGGCAGTATTCGGCCTTGGAAAAGATGGAGCAGCAGTTGATGAAATTGAACGGTACCTGTTAGGCAGATACATCAGCAGCAATGAGGCAGTATGGCGAATTCTGGACTTCCCAATCCACGAGCGACATCCAACGGTGATGCACTTAGCTGTGCACTTAAAAAATGGTCAACGCGTCTATTTCACAGAAGACAACTTACATGAAAGAGTCAACGAGCCGCCCAGGACGACCTTGACAGCGTTTTTCTTACTCTGTGAGAAAGACGACTTCGCCAAAACGCTGCTGTATTGTGATGTACCAAAGTATTACACTTGGGATGCATCAGGAAAAGTTTTCAAGCGCCGTGTTCAAGGAACAGCCGTATCCGGTTATCCTAACGTAAGAGCAACGGACGCTCTTGGTCGCGTGTACACTGTACATCCAAATAACTTTGAATGCTTCTTTCTCCGGTTATTACTTCACACTCTCAGAGGCCCTAATTCGTTTAAAGATCTCAGGACTGTTAATGGTCGGATCTGTACGACATTTCGTGAGGCCTGTCAGCTGACAGGTTTGCTTGAAGATGATGCGCAATGGGACGCTACAATGTCCGAAGCAGCGACGGCTCAATCGCCTGCGAGACTAAGAAACCTATTGGTAATCTTACTTATTACTTGCGCACCATCCAATCCAGGACAACTGTGGGATTCTCACAAAGAAAGCGTGACCGAAGATATTCTCATACAAACTCGCAGGCGTAATCCCGGAATGAACTTGGATTACACATCTGCATCTGACATGTTCAATCAAACATTGATTCTACTCGAGGACAAGGCTCTGCAGATGGCTGGCAAAGACCTCAAGCAACTTGGTCTTCCTACTCCGCAAAGAAACCTTGGCGATCGACTGAGCAGAGAAATGCTCAGAGAAACAAATTACGATGTGAACGAGTTGGACAGATATGTGCTAGCAAATGAACCACTACTGGTACTAGACCAGAAAGCTGCCTATAATGCCATATTAGATCGGATCAATAGAAAAGCTGGTGGAATAATTTTTCTCGACGCACCTGGTGGAACAGGAAAAACCTTTGTCATTAATTTACTTTTAGCGAAAATCCGACAGCAGTCCAGAATTGCAATTGCAGTTGCTTCTTCGGGAATTGCTGCTACCTTGCTTCACGGTGGTCGCACTGCTCACTCAACGCTTAAACTGCCTCTGAACCTCACACTTTGTGAGGCTCCTCTCTGCAACATCAGCAAAGGAACTAGCGAAGCCAAGGTTCTACAAGAATGTGATCTTATTGTGTGGGACGAGTGTACAATGTCACACAGACAGGCATTAGAGGCTTTAGATCGAACTCTTCAAGATCTTCGTGATAACGGACAACACATGGGTGGAGTTGTTGTACTACTCGCGGGTGACTTTCGTCAAACGCTACCTGTCATTCCAAAGGGAACAATGGCTGATGAACTTAAAGCTTGCTTGAAATCTTCATATCTTTGGAGACATGTTCACAAACTGGGGCTTAAAACCAATATGCGAGTTCATCTACAAGGTGATGTGTCTGCTGGCCATTTCGCTCAACAACTACTCACTCTTGGAAATGGAAAAGCACCAGTGGATCCGAACACTGGACTCATCAATATTCCGAATAATTTTTGCAATGTTGTCGAATCAATAGATACACTGAAAACCAGTGTGTTTCCAAACATCGAGTTGCATTTCAAAGATCACAAATGGCTTTGTGAACGTGCTATTCTGGCTCCTAAAAATAGCAGCGTGAACGTCATCAACCTACAGATTCAACAAGAGCTCCCTGGAGATGCTACATCATACAAGTCGATCGATACAGTTGTAGATGTTGACGAGGTAGTTCAGTATCCCACTGAGTTTCTTAACTCTCTTGAACCTCCCGGAATGCCCTCACATAACTTGATACTTAAGATTGGTTCTCCTGTTATGCTTTTAAGAAATCTGGATGCGCCAAGACTGTGTAATAGCACAAGACTAAGTGTAAAAAGTCTGATGCCTCACGTTATTGAAGCGACAATTCTGCAAGGGGGAAACGGCCAACTCCAGATTTGTAATTTATGCTCCAATGCTCTTATAGTGATGGAGTATAGTCGAAAGTATTTAGAGAAAACTTAACATGTTGGAGGCCAATGTGGAGTATGCTCTGGAGTATGGAAGTATCACATGGAGTATCGGAGTATGGTCGGAGTACCGGAGTATCACATGGAGTACGGGAGTATTATTTGGAGTACAGGAGTATGATTCAAAGTGTTTCAAATACTACCAAAAGTACAGAATATAAGAGCTTGTAAATGATAACCAACGTAAAAGTTTTTAAAAGATTCTTTTGAGTCATCACTGATCCATCAGTTGTACTCGTGAACTACTATCGGAATTTTAAAAATAGCCAGTCGGACAAAATGATTATACGTTTTTAAACAAGATAGCTAGAGGCCTGTAGTCTTCATTATTCGAGAGAAGGGACCGGGTAACGTTGCCGATACCTTCTTACGAGTAATGAAAACCACAGGACTCTCACCATTTTGGTAAAAAAGTTATAAGAATTTTGCCCGACTGCCTTTTTTTAAAGATTTCATAAGATTCAGATTTCAAGATGCCAGCAGAAATCATACAAGATTCTTGAAATAATAAGCGTACAACAGCTGACGAATGATTCGTGTCAGATCTTAACTGATTATATAAGATTTTTAAACAAAGAAACATGGAACAGTATGTATTGCAGATCTTGTCTGTTCTTATCTGGTCGTGTATGATCTGACGTGGTTTTTTTTACGAGAAAATCGTGAGTAAAATGGTTGTTGTTACCAAGAAATCTGAAGAAAAAACGTTTGCTGATCAGCATGATGTTTGATACGACTAAAGTAATGTAATAAAATTTCACCTCACCAAAAACAAAAACTTTCTCTTGATGTATAATCAGAGCATTGACTTTTATTTCTGAACTATTGATAGAATGGAGACATTTTTCTTTTATATCTAAAAGAACTTTTTGCTATAGCATCGAGAGCTTGAGACACGAGCACTTCCTATTAAAACACCAAACATACATTTATCGCGTCACTGGCAAATATGCAGCAGACGAACAGAAAATAGATTCTACCCATTAAGTGTACATCGGTTTAGACATAGATATTTAAGACGCCATCGCGATAAATAACGCTGCAGAATGTGTCAATGAAATGATACTTCAACAGAACACCATGATATTCCATTGATCAAACGAGGTAAAACTACTTAAATGAACAAAAACAACTATACGAAAAGGAATGAGGCTGAGTCTATAAATATAAGAACATAAGTGGAAGCGCAAACCGCAATCTTTGAAGGCTGTAGTCATGAGCCTATAGGTATCAACGTCTTGTGATAAGGGTATAAGCGTACTGGTGTAGGTATAAAGATATAGGTAAAAGGATACAGAGACATACATACAAGAATATAGGCATGAGAATAAGTGAAATGAACAGGTATATAAATCTCGATATAGAGACTAATAATACCAGCAGCAGATTATGTGTTTAAGGGTGTAAGCACAAATCTAAGAATAATATTATACCTGCTAGAATATAGGTAGAATGACATATCAATAAGAGTATAGATATAGTAGTATACCAATAAAGGTATAGAAAGGGTGATATATCCATGAGGATGTAGGTAGAGTGATGTACCCATGAGGGTAGGTGGAGTGATATATGCATGATGGTATAGATGGAGTGAGATAATCACAAGGGTACACCGATGGATTGTCTTTAGACATAAAAGATTTTATGTTAGATGTGAAGTTAGCTAGAATTATATTGAGTAGACAAAGTGGTGAGGATATTATTCATGTGCATTTATTAATAAATCTAACGATATCTTATTATACGAATCTTATGCAAGGTCATACTGGTGGAGCATACATGATATTTTTGTCAGAATGATATAAGATTTCACAGACTACGATTTTGCGTATGATCCGATATGATCAGATATGATAATGAAGTGATATCAGATATGATCGAACAAGAATCAGTGATTGATCTTAGCATCTGATTTCTCGACCTGGGGAAGGTATTACTTGTATAGTAGTCTTGTATTCTAAAATCTCAGACTATTTAGTATCATAGTTATTAAATAAGTTGAGTTTTAAAACTATTTAATATTCTTATGCAGACTATACACGTAACGCTCGGTTAGGAACACGATGCAACTTGAAGAATCGCTACGTGTACTTCCGAAGCTCATCACGATTACAGCGTGTAGAATCGATTATCTGTTCAAAGAAATTGCGATACAGAACACAATATGTTACCCCGTTACTAGAGTTTGGAGACCATTGACTTAGGTGTCATCGATTTCACTTTAACTTTAACTTATTCTCTTATGATAAAATACCATGCGTATGTAAACAAACTCTCGGTGCGAAATCAACGGACAAAAATGCTCAGTTTATTAGTTTTCTAGCCAGCTAATACTCATTTAATGTTTTGGAGTACCGGAGTACGGGAGTATCACATGGAGTACCGGAGTTTCATTTGGAGTATCGGAGTATTGAAATCCCGGAGTGTCGTTACCCCCTTGCAATTTTGACAGGCTGCGCAATGGGTGAGGATGTATTTATTCCACGAATACCTATGGTTCCTACTGATATGCCGTTTGAGTTCAAGCGTCTTCAGTTTCCAATACAGCTCGCCTTTGCAATGTCAATTAACAAAGCTCAAGGACAGTCACTTAAGGTTGCTGGAATTAACCTAGAAACTCCTTGCTTTTCTCATGGACAGCTCTATGTAGCATGCTCAAGAGTTGGTACTGGAAAGAACTTATACGTTTTTGCTCCTGATGCAAAAACTAAAAATATTGTGTATCCAACAGCTTTGCAATAAAAGATCCATTTCATGAAACAGCCTCTCACAAATGAAAAAGTTCCATGAAACACGAAGACATGAGGAAAGAAAAGCGATACTAAAAGAAAGCTCATAATTCGGAACAAGAAGTTGAAAAGGGGAAATATAAGTGAGCATTTCATGACATAATAGACCAACACTTAGAAGAAGGTGATAGCAACTTCGTTTTCTTATCTACCGAATAAGTGTTATCAGCTTTTCTTGATCAATATCGGGTACCTCCGCTAGTCATTTGATAAATTTGCTTCACAATCGACCAAATATTTCCTTGATGAGTGGAATCGATTCACTCATTCGTATGTTAAATCGGCTTATTTCATACTGGATGATAAAATTGCTGTTGTTTTATCAATGAATAAATGGAATACGTTTTTATATGGACCATTCAAACTAAATATAATCGATAGATCATTGAAATACTTTTCTACAAGTGTATTTTGTTTATACTCACGTTTATGATCATTTACACCATTTTATTATTCAGCAACATATCCAACTCTTGAAATCTTTGATTATTCTTGTATGAAAATCGTTTTTCGAAATTTATATATTAATTTCATTTTCTAAGTAGATCTTCTTCCACCACGAGAATTAACAGTTGATGAACATGCTTTATTTTCAGTATGGGGTAATAATAAATTATCACCACAAATTATTGTAAATTTCGAACAGTTTCGAGAAAAGTTTAATGCTCGATATAATTATGAAGTCTGACAAACTGATATCGATTGGAATTTATTTGTAATTACAGGTGGTTCAGTTACTTTATCGTTATTAAAACAAACATCATTACAAAAATTGATCGGATGTCGATTTATTTTTTCTGAAAAAAGATCCAAAATTATTTCAACAAGCCGTGGTAAGAAATCTCCTTTTCCTTTGTATTCCATATACCTACAAAAAGAAATGAACAGTTTCATTCCAATTATCAGAACATGCACTACGAAAAACTCAAGCATAAAACAGAACCAATCCATTTACAGAAATTCCATTAAAAAAATTTTCGTTTTCATATTTTATAGAACCAATTAGAAGTCCGATTACAAAATAAATATTTTGTAAAACGAAGAACTATATGGTCAAATAGATTAGTTCAATTTGAATTGTTTGAAAAATTAACAATTAAAGATATTTTTGAAAACAAAAATTTTTCACCATCAATCATCATGCAACTAATTCGTCCAACAAACGATACGATAAATATCTCTCAAATCCTTTATTCATTTGATCTGGATGTTTGTGCAGCAACATTCAATTCTAAACAAATAATAGTTTCATTTGCTTGTTTACAAGCATTAAATCCAGGTCATACGATTTGTTATGCTATGCCAACATCACCATCTCAATACATGAGAAGAGTACCACGTTTACTTGAACATCAACAACGAGGTTTCAATATATTGTATCCCAAACAATTTGACATGAATACATTTCTTTTTACTCGTATTGAAGATTGTAAAGAAACTCGACTAGAACGAATTTACCGTTTTCGACGACGACATTTTGGAGATAATTGTGACTGTTTCTCTATCCAAAAACAATTTTGTGAATATTATCGTTTGAATTAATTTCATCGATATAAAAAAAATAAGGACTGATCTTTGAACATTCACAACAAGAATAATTCCATTCAGTTAACGATATCATTAATAAATACAGACTCATCAACATTCAAGTAATCAGATTTTTAAGAAAAAAAACAGATTCGTGAAAAAATTCTTTCGTATTTTGATCGGAAAAAATACAGAGAGATTGAACAATAAATGTGGTAGAAAAAAATCTAAAAGTAAAAGAAAAAACTTTGTTGATTCATGCTTCTTTTTCATTCATCATGGATCGAACTAAACAGATCTATACCAAGCCATAATATCAGTCCTATTTCATAAAACATAATAGAAAATATAAAAAACACACTCGATTGATACAAAATTCAATTCTGTACCAATTCCATCACCTCTTGCCGACTGAAAAACAAACTGAACAGAGAAATTCTCTTTCCATTGTTCTCTATAATTAATCTATATGTATTGATAAAGAAAATAAAGGCGTAACCTCGGATTTAACTCCGAACGTTATGTGTACTTCAAAAAGTGACTAGACTGGCTATGATGACATATCCGTCTAGACTGGTCATTGTGTCTCAGTACCTAAGTCAATAAAGATCGACCAGACTTACATATGCGAGTGCTGGTCTTGCAGTTCATCGACTCATATGGTGGTACTCATCAGTTTCACATCAAATAACTATCTTTGCAATAAATGACTTAGCCTTGTTGTTTCCTTATGTTTTATATACCATTTTGTAGCCTGTGAAATTCTCTATCGAATGGTATATAACAAGTAGCATGGTCAAAGCAATCCACTAGATCCTTTGATTATACAAACTCTTCTACCATTTAGGTGCCTGTTTATCAACCACAGAAACTAAGCTGAGACATTTTACCCTTCTATATACCTTAATATACTCCATTATGACATTCTAATTGATTTTCACAACGCAGCACTAGAGGACCTAAAGATATCCCCATAATATAGGACTTGAGGACCTAAGGGCACCTCCTTATTATAGGACTTGGGGATCTAAGGGTACCTCATAGTATAGGACTTGAGGACCTAAGGACACCCTCCATAATATAGGATTTGGGGAGCTAAGGGCACCGCCATAATATAGGACTTGAGGACCTAAGGGGACCCCGATAATATAGGGCTTAAAGATCTAAGGGTACCCCATGGTATAGGACTCGAGGGCCTGAAGGTACCCTTTTAATAAAGGACTTGAGAACCTAAAGGCACTCCTCTAATATAGGACTTGAGGACATGAAGGTACTCCCATAATATAGGACCTGAGGACCTAAGGGTACTTCTATAATATAGGACTTGTGGACCCAATGGTATCCCTTAATATGCGACTGGAGGACCTGAAGATACCCCCATAATATAGGACTTGCGGACCTAAGGATACCCAATAATTATAGGACTTGAGGACTCCCAATAACTGGGATAGGTCAATGTTCTTATAGACAAGCCCAGGAAATAATGACATTTTTTTTGTATAACGCAGCAATTTCTTGGCGAATCATTCTCATCTTCGAACTCGACCGAGATATTGATGAGATCATTCTATGTACAAAATTTCAGCTCATTCAGATGCATTTGTGAAGAGCTATCGGATAAACGGACGGCCGGCCGGACACACTGACCGATTTTAGTTGTGTACCAGAGGTCCAAGCAGGCCGCTAGGCCTGTCTGCCTGCCTGGGCCTGCCTGCCTGGGCCTGCCTGCCTGGGCCTGCCTGCCTGTGACAGGCACAGGCCATGATATTGAGGCCTGGCCTGTGCCAGGCAGGCCAGGCCAAGACTCTAGGAAGGCCAGGCAGGCCGCTCAAAATAGACAGGCAATGGCCTGTCTACGATTTTTTAAAGTATTGATAGAAATATCATCTTTGATCAAGAAACATAATTAGTTATTGATATTTACGGTTAAGTATGTGTCAACTGATGAACTTGAACGGTATTTACGAGTGAATATTGAAGAGATTTACATTTAACCTAAACCCCT
>Ga0302140_10005218_pt1 | contig 16428 bp, 7 predicted proteins | sample I_Bog_E1_1_FD_202095 | JGI IMG/M metagenome (GOLD analysis project Ga0302140, IMG submission 202095) | Peat permafrost microbial communities from Stordalen Mire near Abisko, Sweden - I_Bog_E1_1 | ecosystem: Environmental > Terrestrial > Soil > Wetlands > Peat | place: Sweden: Abisko, Stordalen... | reverse complement strand
ATACTGTGGACAAGGCTGTGTCCTCCTCTGATGGTAAAGTTCTCGCAAACCCAACCTATCAGAACGACGCAGCCTTGCCTCTATACCGAACTTACTTCTGGAAAATCCCGTCTTGGACAATAGTGACTATTTTTACGAATATCATGAATGAACTCTATAGGAGAATGGCCAACAGAACAGAGAATTATGTTTTTTTGAAAATGACGGCTCTTTACAACCTCCTGCACAAGTTGTTTCTTTAATCAGGTAGTCTGGGGAAAGAATCGTTGTTGTTACACGTTCTAATAAATATCCCCAGAAATGCCTGGGAAATACTTCCTAGTCCATTTGCCAATTCCGCAGTTCCGAGGGATGGCGGTATGTTTGGTCTGAGTTCAAATCCTGCTCCCACTGGTCGCGGAAGCGAAAAATGCCCAGGCTTTGCTGGCAGTTGACGAGCGTGCGCAATGAGTGACGAAAACTGTAGACTTCGGCATTGTTCTCTGCGTTTGCGCGATCGCGCTCAGATTCCCACGTATCTTGTACCAGGAAGAACAGGAGGCCGTTGGCCCGCCGAAGCAATTGTGTATGAACGTGACCTGGTAATTGCCTTGATATCCTCTTCCATGGTCCGTCAAACGCCGAGACAAAAGCTGCCACATTCACTGTCTCTATCGCTTGGCCGTCCATAAACCGTCTCCCGCTGCCAGTCCATCAGGTACTTGGCCAGCAGATCGGTGAGCGGTACGGGAGCCTCGGAGTCTTCCGTCTTCATCTTCTCCACGATTGTGTCGCTGACCCAGACCCGACGAAGGTTGATTTGCTTGTTCTGGTAGTCAACATCCTCCCATTTCAAGCCCATCGCTTCACTGATGCGTACGCCTTGGCGCTACCAAAACAGCGAGCGCAGTTCGGCTCCCGATAATGCCTCGAAGATTTTGGCGGCGGTAGCAGGACCCAGCACGATTGGTTTGTAGCTAGACTTCGCCGATTGCTCAACCGTAATCGATTCGCGATGCCTAGCATTTGACGCCATACCTACCTCGCATCCCCATGATACTTTAGACGTGCAATCTGTCAACTCAGACGGAGGGCCTCTTACAGCGTAGCTGTTAAACCACCCCAGCTTCTCCAGCGGAACAGCATTTTCCGCCGTTTTAATAAGCTGGAGTGTTTATGTTTACAAATCGCACCCCGTAATGGACGAGCACAACACAGTTGCGATTAACTGCCCAAAACGCACGAAGTCCCGAATGATCCAATCATTCGGGACTTCGCGCACTGTCTCAGGCCGGTTTCTGCCTGGGACACTCTTTTCTGTTGATCGGAAGGCTATTTCTCGGTCAAGACAAAAACACCTTTGCGACCGGAGACGTATACCTTTTGCGAGGAGTAGTTGACAGCGACATAGCTCGCCGGAACACTGCTGACAGATGTAATCTCAGTGTTCGTCGAACCGTCGATCACGAAAACGCTATCCAATCCATTCTCGGCAACAAAAACCAGATTGGTGATCGGATCCACATCTACACCCAGCGGACTCGAGTCTAATAGGACGGTCGCCAGCACGTCGCCGTGCCTATTCAAAACACCGGTTTGAGCGTCATCGAGATCATTGACATACACGTTCCCAGACCGTACGTTAGCTGCCACTCCAACAAGTGTAGTTCCGTACGTCGTCGTGGTCAGGATTCGCTTCGTGAATGCATCCACAACAGCAATTTGGCTGTCTCCGAAAGGGACATAGAGGCGGTTCAGGAAGGGGTTGATCGCGATCGCCGAGGGAGAGTTGCCGTTCAGCTCGATCGTGGCGTGCTTGATGAGTCTGTCACCGTCAATGACATCGATCACGTTGTCGCTGGCGTTGGCAACGTAAACGAAACCATCGAACGGATTCACAACAATGCCCGTCAGGCCAAGGCCGCGGGTAGTCGTGACTTCAATCGCACGGATAACCTTTTCGGTGCGGCCGTTGATTACGGTGACAGTGCAGGGGGAGGGAGTGACCGTGGTGTTGCAGCCAGCCACGTAGATGCGGTTGGTGAACACATCGACCGCCACAAATGCGGACCCTTCGGGGACCGCGATGGAACCGAGCAGTGTATCGGTCGCCCCATTGATGACTGCAAGGCTATCCGTGGGCTGGGTGCTGTACTTCGGAGCAACCACATAGACCAGGTTGCGCACCGGATTGGCTGCAACACCTAACGTGGGGAAGTTGAAGGGGATGGTGGTTTTGATGGTTTGCGCGCCGGCCACCAGAGAAAGACTGGTGCTCAGCACGGCCATCGTCAGCATTTTGCAGATTTGATTCTTCATGGAGATCTCCTTTGTTGGTTGAGGCTTGTGGATGACGACTCTCTGGTCTGCAGATAACATCAGTGCGATGAATATCGCTAAAACGGGGCATGGCTTGTTCCGTCCTATGCCGCCAATCAATTCTGACGCGCTCCTCGATAACCTCCGGGCGCGTCTTCATAACTTCTCGCTTCTACTTGTATTGACTCCGGAAGAGATTGCCACTCAACGCGTGGGCGGTTAAGTGTTGGTGAATGTAATTTGAGGCGTTTGTCCGGTGCCGTGAGAGTTGGGACAGGCGGCGGGTGCCAGATTACAATCTCGTTGTTCCGGGGTGGGAGAGGAGTACGAGAGGGATTTCTTCATCAGGCGGGCGCGCAGCGCCAGGGCGGCTGCGCGCAGGATGAGGGTCAGTTGGACTGCAGGAGGTAGATGGTCCAGGGTTGGACATTGTCGTCGCCGATGAGGAAGATGGCGTACTTGCCATTGATCTGACCGGCGATGGCGACGGCGGAGAAGGTGTCAACGCTGCCGGACGTGTTGGCGGCGTAGTTGGTGTCCAAACAGACAGTGGCTTTGGGGTAGAGACTGTTGGAGCTATCCTGCGGCGATCCGAGGACTATGGCGACGTCGCCTTTCCCGTAGGAGGATGTGGAAGGATCGTCGTTGGTGAAGTCGCCTCCGATCAGTGTATTGGCACCAGTGGCCATGGAGGCACAAGCGGAGGGGACCGTCGAGATACCGCCGAAGGAGGTCAGGTGCGAGGACCAGCCTGTAATTTGCAACGCATTCTGGTCGGTATAGACGCCCGAGTCGTAAATGAAGCCCAGGTACTGCGCGCCAACCACCGCGCCGGTGTCGAGGGCGCTGGAGGGCTTGGCTATGCCCACCGCCCCGGTGCCCGCGCCGAGGATGTTGTAGTATTTGAGATTCGTTCCCGGCATGGTCCCGGAAGAGGCCAAGTTACCATAGCCATTGTCTTCCACCAGGAGGCCGTTGCTTGCGCCGATGCCGATCATGGCCTGAGGAGATACTGTTTGGCCTTTAGTGCCAGGGTTAGTGATTGTGGAGTTTCCCGGCACGTTGGTGACGTTGCCGAAGTAGGTGGAGCCGCAGGTTCCCGAGGCGGGAGAGGTGGCGGACGGGGTGAAGGGCTGGGAGGGTGTTCCGCTTACCAGGGTGAACTGATGGATGTTCTGGAAGTTGACGGTGCTGCCGCTGGAGGAGACGTCCACGCTGCCGTAGGCGGTGTCGGTGGCCGGATCCCAGGTTGGAGAGGAGACGCTGGGAATGGTGATGAACTGATAGGTGTGCGTGGCGGAGTCCGGGCACTGGGCGGCGTTGACCACGGGCGCGACGGGCTGCCCGGCCAGTTGCACGAAGCCTCCTGCCTGACCGGATAGCTCGACGGCGAAGCCACCTGTAAGGGACGGATTGTAATTGGTGGCTACCCACGTGGCCGACGTACTGTTAGCTGACAGACCATAGCTTGTCGAAGTCGCCATGGTGTGCAGCCCGCGCTGGCCCACAGCGGCCACGTGTCCAGCATTAAGCGTCTGTGAGGAAACACCAACGCTAAAGCCTGTACCCAACGTGTTATAGTCGGTCTCCTCGAAGTCTTCTTCTTCGTTTGTTTCGTCTATGGAATAGACCACAGAGTCCACGGAGCGCGTAGGGGATTGGGGGCTCCCACCATAGAAACTCGTCCCGCTGACGGCCGGTGCCATGTACACCGGCGCTACCTGCTGCGGTGTGGAGGAGGAACTGGAGGAGCCTTTGGTGGTGGTGTTGGAACAGCCGACCATGCAGAGGATAAGCCCGAGGCTGCCCGCCAAGCCGACGGCGCGGGCGAACCTGCCGGAGAGAGAGATCGGTTGCGATGAGTTATTCATAGAGCTTTCCTCCGTTTAGAAGCTGCCCTTGAGAGCGAACTGGAAGATGCGCGGGTCATGCGCGTCGACGGGGTGCAGGAAGGAGTTGCCGGTAAGGCAACTGGAATCTCCCGCGGAGTAGAGGTTGGTCTGGCCACCGTAGCAATTGATGACGTTGTTGCCGGTGTTACCGGGATTAGAGGGGTCGGTGATACGGAACTGGGTGTGGTTGAAGACGTTGTAGGCTTCGGCGCGGAACTCGATGTCCAGCTTCTCCTGGAACGGCTTGAAGTGCTTGAAGAGAGAGACGTTGAAGTTGATGCGGGAGGGGTTGCGCAGAGTGTTGCGGCCGGAGTCGCCGAAGGTGAGGCCGCGCGGGGCGGCGAAGGCGCCGGGGTTCAGGAGCAGCGGTCCCACGTTGTTGGTGCTAGGCGCTACGTAGGGCTTGCCCGCCCACGGAGAGCCGATGACGTCGGGCTGGGAGCCGATGCCGATGCCGTTGGCCACGCCCGCGTTGTCGGCGGGTCCAGTTCCGCCGCCGCTGCCGCCGTTGATCACGGTGAAGGGCGTGCCGGTTTCGTAGTTGGTGATGCCGCTGAGCTGCCAGCCGCCGAGGAGGGTCTTTACGGCGGGCGCAAAGTTCGAGGCTGGCCGCTCGGGGACGGCGGCATCGTCGTCCTCGTCGCTGGTGCTGCCGATGAGGCGGGAGAAGCCGCCGAGGAGCTTGAGGAAAGGCAGATCGTAGATGTAGCTGATGTTGAGCATATGGCGCTGGTCGAAGTCGGAGTTGCCTTTGTTGGAGCGCAGATCGAGGGAGTTGGTGAAGTTGGCGCTGGAACGGTCCGACGAGTCGTCGATGGAGTGGCTGTAGGTGTAGGCCAGAGCGATGGTGAGAGGTCCGGTGGTTTGGCGCAGAGTGCCTTGGAGGGCGTGGTACTTGGAGTCGGCGGTGTTCTCCACGGAGACGATATTGCTGAAGCCGAGGTACTGGCGCACACTATCCGGAGTGATGCCCAAGGGGATCGTGTTAGAGACGAACCCAGGATTGCCTGAACAGGCGACGAGCATATTCTGGTAGCCGGGGTCATGGGGGCCGATGGCGGGCGAGGTGGGGATCGTGATGGGAGCACCGGCGGAACCGCTGTTCTCGCCCAGCACCGAGAAATAGCCGCTGGACCCTCCGCTTTGGCAGACGCCCGAAGTAATGGGCGTGCCGACGGGGAAGGGGTTGAGGCCATTGGCGAGCGGCTGGAGCTGGTTGAGGTCGCGGACGGCGGTGAGGTGAGTGCCCTTGCTTCCCACGTAGGCGAGCTGGCCGACCATGCCCTTGTGCACTTCGCGCTGCACGCTGAGGCTCCACTGCTGGGCATAGGAGTAGACGGCTTTGGCGGGAATGGCGGTGACGTTCAAGGGGAAGTCAGCGTTGCCGGTGGAGGTCGCCGTGCCCTTGCCGCATTGGAGTGCTCCGCCCTGGCAGGAAAAACCGATCATATTGTACCCATCGTGGTTCGGATAGCCACTTACATTAGCGCCAGTGCTGATGTTGGATTGGGTCTCGCTCAGCACGGTGGGGGCGCTGCCGATGAGTGAGCCGACGTTGGCCTCGTAGCTGGTTCCATGCTCCCAGAAGAGACCGTATCCGCCGCGGATGGCGGTCCTGCCGTCACCCCAGGGATCCCAGGAGAAGCCCACGCGCGGCGAGGGATGGAAGAGGCTGTTGCTCATGCAGGAGTTCGGAACGCCGTTGGCACCGCACTGGACGAGACCATTGCTTATGTGTTGGTCTAGCGCATTTGGACCCGTCAGGCTGTAGGGTCCGCCGTTCCGGTTCAGGGGGATCGGGTTTCCGGTGCTCTTATCGACCAGATAGCCGCCGGGAACTACGCCGCTCCCTGAAACCGTAGAAGAATACGGGGCGAATTCGATGGAGGAGCCGAGGGCAGGGTTGAAGGCCCCTGGTTCCCAGTTATAGGCGGTGCCTCTATCGTTGTACCAAGCGCCCATAAAGTTGGCGCGGAGACCCAGGTTGATTGTGAGATGCGGAAGAAGATGCCAGTCGTCCTGGAGGTACAGGTCGGCGGCCTTGTAGCGGTTATAGTACTTTGCCTGACCGCTGTCCTGGGTATAGCTCTTAATTGCCGTGCTGAGGTAGGCGGACGAACTGCTATTTGTGAAACCTACCCCGGCAAGAAAATCCGCGAAGGCGTTGTTGCTGGTGTAGATCGATCCCTGGTTGCTGAAGGTGAGCAAGCCTTGCTGGTCGCCGGAGTTGGCACCAGTGACGCCGCTGACCTCATTCTGCTGGACGAAGGATCCCCAGAACCCCCACTGCAGGTTGTGCTTTCCCCAAGTCTTGCTGGCGTCGTCGCGAAGGGTAAAGGTGGGGTTGGCCTCGTTCCAGGGGGCGTAGCCGGTGTCGGCGGCAAAGCCGTGCCCGCCGTAGGCTCCGTTGCTGCCCTGGAAGACCAGCCCCGGCATCTTGTTGCCGCCATAACCGTTACTGAAGATGGAACCCATAGGGCACTCGGTTATCGAGGAAGGACTGTACTGTGCCGACGGAGCGGAGAAGGTTGAGCAAAGCGTAGAACCGAAGATGGACGTCCCGCCCGTGGCGGCCGGATTGTCGAGGACCTTGGGGCGGTAGATCGAGGTCAGGCCCGGCCCCGGCTCGGGAGTGAGCGAGATGTGCTCGACGACATAGCCGGCGGAGAAGAGATTGGAGAAGCCGTGGGGCAGAGATTGCGCCAGCATGACAACCATGTCGAGGCCGGGGCCGACGAGCTTGTTTTCGACGGTGGGGAAGCTATTGTGGACCACGCCCCACTGGGGAGCGAGAACTTCCGTGTCCCAGGCGTCGTGGACGTAGCGGAAAGACAGGCGCTCATGCTCGGTGAGATTGTGGTCGATGCGGAAGAGTTCCTCGCGCCAGTGGGTAGCCGGCGAGACGGAGGCGACATAGCAGTGCGGCAAGGGCGAGGTATTCGTGGAGTTGCAGCCGCTGGTGGCGTTGGGTTCCGGAATGAGACCCGAATTGAGCATGGCCTGGCTGATGTAGTCGACCGGCACCGAAGAAATAGCATCGTTTTCGATGCCACCATTGCCATTACCATGAGAATATTTCGGGCAGTCTGGATACTGAGCCGGATTGAAGGTGATGCCACTACCCGGCAACTGGGACGGACAGACATCGGAAAAGTCGCCGGATCGCTCGGCCATGGTAGGGACGGCCTGGTTGTAGTCGACAGGGGTCTTCTCGCGGCGAATCTCCTCGGAGAAGAAAAAGAATGTCTTTTTCTTCTGGGTGTTGTAAAACCCGGGAACGTAGAGTGGACCGCCGATGGTACCGCCTGCGTCGATGCGCCGGTAAAGCGGCGTCCGATAGTGGTTCTTGCCCTCATATCCGGCCGGCTCCACATCGGGCTGATCAAAGTAGTTGCGGGCGTTGAACATCTCGTTGCGCAGGAAGCCATAAGCGCTTCCGTGGAAGGTGTCAGAGCCGGATTTGGTGCTGATGAGCACGCTGCCCGAGGCGCTCTTGCCATAAAGGGCGCTGTAGTCGGCGGTGAGCACCTTCATGTCCTGGATGGCGTCGATGCTGGGGTAGACCATAAGCGGCTCGCCCTGGCCGCGGCTGGCATTGATGCTGGTATTCAGCACGTCGCTGCCGTCCACTTCAAAGGTGTTGTATTCGACGCGGCCACCGTTGACGCTGAACTTGGCGCTGCCGGCGACGCCGACCTTCGCCTCGTCCTGGCCGGTCTGGTTGCTCACGCCCGGCGAGAGGGTGATGAGTTGGGAGAAGTTGCGGCCATTTAACTGTAAGCCCTGCACCTCGGCACTGCCGAGAGTCGTGGAGAGCGAGGCAGTTTCAGTCTCGACGAGGGTAGTGATAGCCGCATGCACCTGCACCTCCTGCTCGACCACGTTCACCGCGATGCGGGCATTGGAGACGAGGGTCTGCCCGACGGCCAGGTTCATGATCTGGCTCGTCCTGCGGCTGAATCCCTCCGCTGCCACGATGACCTGATAACGTCCATCGGGAAGGCCGGGCACGCTGTACATGCCTAGCGCGTCACTTTTGACCTCGCGTTTCAACAAGGTTTCCTGGTTTACGATGGTGACGGTCGCCCCGGGAATCACCGCGCCGTCAGGATCGGTAACTTGACCGGAGATGCACCCGGTCCCACCCTGACCGGCGAGAGACAGAGAACCGAGCACCGCAATGAGTACCAGAGAGAGCAGCAGGCGCGTGAACGAGCGAAGCATAGTTTGTATCACTCCTGTTTCGAGTTGAATTGCCGGTTCATTGAGACCACCGGTCAGCGTGGCAGGTAGTAGCGAAACGAAGTGAACCACATATTGTCGATGGCCTTGGGCGAGTTAGTCTCCCCGGCAGCGGGGTTGCCGATACCCTGCCAGGTGTGGCGGACGACGTAGGAGTACTGAAAGCCCTGCTGCAGAGTTCCGTGAGTTCCGCTATAGAAGCGATACCAATAGCCCGCCGTGCCTTCCTGGATGTTGCGGTTGTCGGCCTGGCAGGTGGTGGAGCTTGCTCCGCTGGCCAACCCATTCGACGGCAACTGCTCCAAATAGCAGCCGTAGACAACATTGGTGGGCGCGCCGTAGCCAATCAGGATAGGCTGGCCGACGGTGGGCGCGGTGGTGGATTTGTAACCGGAGGGATAATAAGCGCGCTTCACATACTCGCCTCCGTAGTAGCTGTAGAGATCGAGACGGGGTAGAGGGTGCCACTCGACCGTACCAAGCGCGGAGCCGGCGGTGAGGAGTTCAAACGACCCGCTGGGGTGGGCAGTGGCGTCCGGCAACTGGCTGGTGCTGTAGCGGCCGATGCCATCACCGAACAGCCCGTGCGCACCGACGACAAGGCTCTTGTTGAAGAGAGAGACACGCGCATTGGCGCCGGCACCGCCGCCCGCTGCCTTCGATGTGTAGGCTCCGAGTGCCGAGGTCGTACTCGATTGGCCGGATACTGAGGGTCCATTGGGATAGATCCGGTCGCGGAAGAAACGTCCGACGCCGAAGACTTCGAGGTGCAGCCAATCGGTTTCGTATGCTGCCTTGGCGAGAAGATCGGGAGCGTAATTAAAGCTGTAGTTTGCCGTCGGGTTGTACAGACCGCCGCTGTTGCCAGCCTCCTGGAAAGTAAGCGTGGGAAGATTGTGGCCAGCCACATTGAGCGTCTGCGGCTCTTCAACGGACAAGCCTAACCAGAGGTGCGGGTTGAGTTGCTTGACAACACGGAAACCATATTGCCGCTCCCAGGTGAAGCCGACGTTGTACTGAGGATCGATGGTGAGCGGGACAGCTTCGGAGAGAGGGTTAAGTCCATGAGCGTATTCCGTGGCGAGCGACCACATCTGGCCACCGGTCAATGTCCATCCGCGGGGCAGGCCAGCCTGAGCCCAGACCTGGCGCTGGCGCAAGGTATAGCTATTGCTCTGGTTGTCGTTCGAGGTGACGCCCGCCGAGAGGAAGTCTGCTTCGTAGTAACCGCGCAGGACCGACGCGCGGGTCTTGCCTTCAGCCAAGAGCGAGATCCGCGACTGACGCCCGGATGCATTGAACTCCGACAACCGACCCGCTGTCTGTCCGGTGAAAGGGATGGCGGAGAATTGGGTGTTGATATCTCCGCCGATGGCGCGCTGGCGGTCGACGGTTTCGGCCGCCAGAAAGCCGCCCGGTATCAAGTCGATACCCCTGAAGTGCAGTGCATCGGGATGCGCCAGCTTGGCGGTCTGCTGCTGTTGCGTCTGCACCTCGGTGGTCAGCGAAGTCGAGACAGTCTTCAGGCCCGCAACCTCATTCTGCAGCGTGGTCACTGCGGAATCGTTGATGCCGAGAACCTGTTCGGAGGCTTCGAGCTTCTGTCGCGTGGCAGCGGCGTCGGCCTGGGCCGCAGCCGCGATCTTCTGGGTCTGATCCTGCTGGGCTTCGCGAGCTTCCAGTCGTTGCTGAATTGCATCGTATTTCTGTTGCAGCTCATCGTACTTGTGATTGAGTTCGTCGAGCTTCTTGAAGTTATCGTTCAGTTGCTCAAGCAGAATCCGCTCCTGCGTTTTGTGCGGAGCCGTCGCGCCGGTTTTTGCCGTGCTGGTCTTTGCTGCCGGTCGATCGGCCTGGGTCTGAGCCTGCGCCGCTACGCATACGGCTAGAAGCGCGCCAGCCAAAATCGTTCTAAGAGTTTGCATTGGTTCTCCTTGACTTCTGTTCCTATTGGATAGAAAGTTAATCCGGTTTGCGATGGCGTTTACTGAATGGTGAGCGTCGCGCTCGAAACCTTGCTGTGATCCTTGGTGGCTGCGGCGTAGATCGTCACCGTCCCCTGTTTTGGAATCGCCGAGGGCGCGGCATAAAGGGCGATATATCCGTCCGGACTGGTAGCGTAGCTGGGGATGGGACCGCTCAGCGTGTGCATGGGTGTGAGGGAGCCGCAGGAGAGATCCTGGGTTTGCCCCGGAGGCAGCGGGGTGCCGGGCGGCAGGGCGCTGGCGCAGTAAACCGTCCAATCGGCGCCCAGGAGATCTGGGTCGTTGGTGAGGTTTACCGAAACATACGTCGTCTGGCCGGCGGGAAGCGAGGTGGGCTGCGTCTTCAGCGCCGCGCCGGAGTCGTCGGTAAAGGTAATCTGCCCAACCTGCACCGGCGAGGAGGTGCTGCTCGAGGAGCAGCCGGAGACGGCAGCCAGGGCGGCCAGCAGCCCGAGCGCCGCCCCTGCCGCGCGGAGTGGCCGGATAACAGATACCCTCTTCAAGATGCTCAAGCGGATTAAGGTCTTCATGGTTCCCTTCTGTTCGTAGCGGTGATATAGGTGATCGGTCAAAGTCTTCATTTACCGCGTCCTCATGGCATGGTCGCCAGTTTCTTGTTTTGCAGGCCCAGGGCGACGGGCGCTGTCACGGGAGTGGCTTCGCCCACGAATTCGAGAACGGAGTTGTCGACGAGCAGCACCCAGATGTTGCCGGAGGCATCGATGGCGGCACTCAAGGCACCGGCGGCGAGGCTTGGAGCGGGAGCTTCCAGATAGTCACTGCCGTTTAAGATGTTGGTGTCGGGGGGGATTACAGCGAACAGCCCCCCCACCTCAGCGACCCACGCTACGCCTCTGCCGTCGAGTGCCACACCGCCAGAGTCAACAACCCCCAGATTTGTTGGGTTACCCGGATCATAAGTAAAATCGGTGCATGAGAAGGCCCACGCCTGATCTCCACTTCCTGTATAGGGCGGGCACTTGGTGAGCCCCCCCCCGGTCTCCCACATATCGCCTTGGCCATCGGCAGCAAAATAGGGCAAAACACTGCTCGCCACCGCATAGGGAGGGGCCACGATCAGATTGCCCCCCGGATTTGTCAACTGGGCGAGCTGGGCGAGTCCGGGATAGGCGATATCAACGTTGTTGGAGCTGTCCACTCCCACAGAAGTGATGTCGTAAACTCCCGTGTTGACATAGCCGCCGACGGGCGAAACAAAGGCTCCGGTGCTATCGAACTCGACCACGCTGGTGTAGTTGGCGAGCCAGATGTTCCCTTGCTTATCGATGGCCATCTGGCTGCCGCCTCCGGCCACGCCCTTGAAGGGGCTTCCCGGCGCCTGTGTGCCGAAGGAAGTGATCTCCGCCAGCTTGCCGTCGCCGGAGACCCAGACATTGCCGTTGGCGTCGATGGCCATAGGGCCGCCGCCGGGGATGGTCGTGAAGGGACTTTCCTGGAAAGCGCTTCCCTGGCCCGTCGGAACCTGCACACCGACCGCCGACGCGCCGACCACGTTCCACTCGGCGACGGTTCCGGCGTTCGAGTCCGTAATCCAAACATTGCCGCCGACATCGGTCGCAAGGGTGCCGACCTTACTCGCGGAAGAGATGCCGCCGCCCGTGTAGTGGATGGAGATCGGGTAGGAAGTATAGTTGCTCATTTCGAGAGCCTGGATCGGCTGAAAAGGAGAGGCGGTCGTGGCCAGATCCCAGCCGGCGTTGATCTTGTATTCAGTAACGGCGTTGTAGCGCGCCACTTGCGCGAAGTTGAAGGCGGCCTGGAGCGTGTCGGCCGGAGGGGTGCTGGAGCCTAGATACGTACCTTTGCCGGTGACCAGCCCTTTGGCGTTCAGCAGATCTGTTCCGTAGAGCAGCGTTCCGCACGCGCTGCCGTCTCCCTCCACGCCGCCCAAGGTAATGGCGCAGGCGTTCAATATGTCGGCAAGGTAGTTGATGTAGGCATACGGCACGGTCCCGTTGCCTGCGGGCGTGACGAACCGGGTCTGGCCGGTGGTGATGTCAACAAGGTTGTTCACGGCGGCAAAGGCATTGACCAGTCCAGTAATGTTGCTTGCGCTGGTGCCCAGGTAGAGATAGCTGCTGGTGCCGTAGAGGGCATCGTTGGCGGAGAAGGGCCCTGTTGCGAACGCGGAGGCGATGGTGGTGACATCGTTCACAACTACCGGCGCGGAGCTGAGATTACTGCAGCTTCCCAGCGCCATCATGAGCGCCAGGTCCGCGTTGGGGCTGCTGGTTCCCGCGCTTCCGCCCGCGGCCACGAGGTACATCTGGCTGGAGGGCGAGGGGCAGTCATAGCCGACGGGAATGGTGAAGCTGCCGTCTTTGGCCGTGGTGGTGGAGGCAATTTGCGTGGCCTGGACCGAATACTCGATCTCGACTACACCGTTCGCGATCTTGTTCACCGTCCCGTTGGTCCCGGCGACATAGAGCGAGACCAAAGATCCGGCGACAGGCTGGATCGTTCCAGCGACGCCGGACTGCGGCATCCCGGTCACGACCTTGCCGTTGAGCGCGGGGCCGGTTGCATCGGTATCGATGGCGATGGTCCCGGAGACCGCCTTGGTGTTGTCCACATGGGCGGCGGCCTGAATGACGACGTTGCCGGAGGCGGGTATCTGAGGCGGAGCCGTGTAAGGAAGTGGCGTACCGCTGGGCCAGCCGGAGACGGAGGTGGTGATCACTGCCGCAACCGGCGGTTGATACGGCGTGGTGTTCGTGGCGAGAATTGCCGGGATGGAGGGCTGGATGGTGAAGTAACCGCAACCGTCGCCGCAGAGTTGCCAATCGACGCCGCCATTGGTGGTGCTATCGTTGGCCACCGCCGCAATCAGGTTGATCGTTGCATTGGGCTGCACCTTGGCCGGCAGCGAGGGAATGAAGCTAACTGAAGGTGTGGTGTTCTTGGAAATGACGATCGAATTGGAAACGGCGATCGAGCCGGATTGGATGCTTGGGTTGGAAGCCGCCACAGAGGTTGCCTGAATGACCAAAGACGTTCCGGGCGAAACAGGAGGCGCAGTATAAGTCGCGGATGCGCCGCTGGCTGTCTGCGGGGGATATACGTAGCCAAAGCTGGGGTCACCGCAGTCGCTGGGTGACGAGCCGCCGCCTGACGGTGTCTGGCACACCGACCAGCTCACACCGCTATTGGTAATGTCGTTGGCGACTGTGGCGCTTACCGTGGCCTGCGTGCCCGCAGTCATGGGGGTCGAAGGCGTCTGCACCAACGAAACGGTCGGCGAAGAGACGATGGTGATGGTAGCCACGGTCGGATAGGATGGCGTCGATGTAGGGGAGGCGGTAATAGTGACTGTGCCGCCTGCCGGGATGCTGGACGGCGCGGTGTAGGTCGTCTGTGCTCCCTCGGCGGTATGCGGGGAAGTGAAAGTTCCGCAGGCAACGGCGGAGGCGCAGGCAACGGCCCAGTCCACGCCTTGGAGATTTGGATCGGTAGTGGTTGCAGCCAGAGTCAGCGACGATTCGGCCGCCAGTGTTGCAGGAGGCGTGGGGGAGAGGCTGCTTACGGCAAACGGCGCGCCACGGACGATGTTCGCCGTCGCCGTGTTCGAAATGGACGGGTTGGTAATGGACCGGGCCGTGATAATGACGGTTCCCCCGGTGGGAATGGATGAGGGCGCTGTATACATAGCCCGAGCAGGAGATGCGCTGCTGATCGAACCGCAGGCTGAACTGATCAGACTGTTGCAACTCATCGACCACGTCACCCCCGCGTTGTTCGGATCGTTGCCGACAAACGCGGATAACTGCACTCCATGAGTCGCATCGTTACCGGTATCGAGATACAGGCTGCCGGGCGCGATGGTCACCGTCAGACCGGCTGGAGGGGACGACCCGACAATCGTGAGCGTCACGCTCGCCGATTTGCTTGTATCGGTCACGGAGGTAGCGGTGAGGGTGACGGCGCCGTTGCCTGCGGGCACGGCGGAAGGGGCTGTGTACGCGCTTCCGAAACTGGAAAATGCGCCACAGGCCGACGATCCACAGGAGGCTGTCCAGGTTACGCCTGCGTTGAGGGAATCGTTGACGACTGTATAGGCGATATAGGCCGACTGACTTGTTTGCAACGTGGTCACCGTCTGGTGCTTGATAGAACTCACGCTGATCGAAATCGCAATGGAAGACGGAACGATGGTCAAGGTCAGGCTGCTGGTCTGCGACGGGTTGCTGGTCACGGTCGCGGTAATGGTCACCGCCTGATTGATGGGAATGACAGAGGGCGCGGTGTAGACGGTAACGGCTCCGTCTGCCGTGTGGGCCGGCACCAGCGTACCGCACCCTCCGCCCGTGGTGCTGCCGGTGCGCGGATTGCCGCCGCAGGTAATGGTCCAGTCCGCGCCCGCATTCAAGATGTCGCCGGAGGGCGTCATGCTTAACTGCAGAGTATCCAGGATGGCAAGCTGGGTGACGGTGCCCGTCTTTCCGCTGGAGGTGGTAACGGAGATGGCGCCCGCCTTTGCCTTGGAGGAACTAACGTTGTTGCCGCAACCGGCGCTCATCAGGCCAAGCGCGAGGCACAGGAGGGCTGCAAGGAGTCCACGGGGCGCGCGCCCGCATCCGCGCCGGTGCCGCGCGCCGCGTGTGGCAATGGGCGATGATCCTCGATGGCATTCAAATTCAGGCTGCATAGTCTGTTCGTTCCTATCTCTCGTGGTTGCGGGCATGTTCTTGTGTAGGCGCTTCGTCGTGTTGATACGCTGCGGCGGCGATGCCGTCCATTGCCACGGCAATATCGGCCAGGATCGCTTCCGCGCCGCGCGCGGGAGGATTGGCGGTTTGAGTTAGTTCTCTTGATAAGGCGAGATTGCGGGCTGCGGCATCCCCAAGCGAGGTGTCGGCGACGGGTCGATGCGCCTGCCTGGAGACACTGCCTCCCTCCACGAGCGCCAGCAGCGCGCGCTGCTCCCGCAAAGCGTTTTCGAGATGTTCATGGTGGCTGTAAAGAAGCGATCCCAAGGTGGCCGATGCGATAAGCGACAGCCGTTCCGGAGAGGTAAAGCGTAAATTCAAATCCGCAATCGCGCTGCTCTCATGGCTTATGGTCAGAGCGGAATCGAAGAGTCTGCGCGCCACGACGCTCGATTCCGTCACGCTGCGGCCCCGCGCGCGCAAATACGCATCGAGCGCAGAAGCCTGGTCAGGCAGAGAAGCTTCTTCCACTCGAATCGTCTCGCCGCCTGTGGAGGGATGGTCGGTAAAGCGCGCGAGACTCTGGATCGATACCTTCAGCCGGGGCACCATCGTCAATTCGGTGGTGAGCGCGTTTCGGCGTTCCTCGGTGTCGACCAATCCATCGACCACTACCTGCTGCGCGGTACGCCGGATCTCGATCTGCTCGCCGGTGTCCGCGTGGAGCCTGTCGAGAATGAGCCGCGCGGTGAGTTCCGTTTCATCGAGGGCATCGGCGTCCGAAACTTGAGAACGTGGCAATGCCAAGAGCGCGCGGGCCGTAGGCGAAGACAGAGAGTCCGTGGGAGGCTCGAAGGCATTGGCATCGACGGAACTCCACGGCAACACTGCGAACTCGAGTTCGGCGACCTCTACCGTCTCGCCGTTATCACGGAAATCAACGGTACGGCGAAGAGGATGAAAGTCAGAGTCGCGCACGGTGAGTGATTCTCGCGAAACCGGTCCATCAGGCACCGTGGTGATCAGCGTAAGCAGATGGGAACTGCTACGGACGACGCGGTCGGAGCGTTCATGCCGGGAATCGTGCCACACTTGATAATCGGAGGCCGAGATGGGCTGATCCCAGTCGATTCCCGCCGTATCCAAAGCAACTTTGAGCTGTTCTTGAGCACGGGCCGACACCGAACGGCGAGGATGGCGTTTTCCTTGGAGGTCGCGATAGAGGGAGCGATCTATGGTCTGCTTCGCCGTCTTGATGCGCACGGTTTGATGGATCACTCCAGAGTGGGCCGCCGGTGAGACAACGTCCGATTGTTCCGCTTGTTCGGCGCGAACCAGAAGAGC
>Ga0302140_10005214_pt1 | contig 16441 bp, 14 predicted proteins | sample I_Bog_E1_1_FD_202095 | JGI IMG/M metagenome (GOLD analysis project Ga0302140, IMG submission 202095) | Peat permafrost microbial communities from Stordalen Mire near Abisko, Sweden - I_Bog_E1_1 | ecosystem: Environmental > Terrestrial > Soil > Wetlands > Peat | place: Sweden: Abisko, Stordalen... | reverse complement strand
GCCGCAGGGCGAGGCAAGCTCCTGTGCCGGTAAGCAGAAAGAACACGGGGGCGCAGAGGTGGGTGATCCATCGCGTGAGAAATAATGCGGCGCTGGCTTGTGCCAGATTGGTCGGGCTGATACCGGGAATGCCGAGGAAATCGCGCGTGTGATCGAGCGCCATCAGGATTATTACGATCCCGCGCAGCAGATCGATCGATTCGAGCCGGCGAGTTCCCATGGCGTTCATCGCACTATACCCGTTTTTCAGCTCGGCAGGTAACCACTTTTTTGTCAGTTGCGCTTCGTGCTCGCGACGCGCTCGTTTGCGGACGCTGCCGTCCAAGACCCCTTCTCGTGCGGTAAGCTTGAGCCGGGGGTATTCTCAATGCGTTTTCGCGCCCTGGGCCGCGTGGCTCTTGCGTCGCTGGCTCTGGTGTTCGGGTTTGGCCTGGTTGCACAGCAGCCGTCTGTTCAGGAGGCGCCTAACCCGCCGTTACCGGTGCTTCATGTCGACAACGGGCCGAATTCGGACAAGGCGCAGAGCCAGCATTATGTGGTGCTGGTCTCACTGGATGGGTTTCGATGGGACTATGCCAAGCGTGACGGCGCAACACAACTGCTGGCTTTGGGGAAACACGGCGTCTGGGCTCCGGAAGGCATGGTGCCGAGCTACCCTTCGCTTACGTTTCCGAACCACTTTACTATCGTCACGGGACTTTATCCGGAGCACCACGGGCTGGTGGCTAACAGCTTCTACGACGAGACGAAGCAGGCGCGCTACGGCATCTCCGACGCGAAGGCTGTGACGGATGGCTCGTGGTATTCGGGCACTCCGCTGTGGAGTCTGGCGGAGAGCCAGGGGATGCGCACGGCTTGCTTCTTCTGGCCCGGGTCGGAGGCGAAGATTGCTGGGTTTCAGCCGACCTATTACCTCAAGTTCGACGACAAGATCGACGACACGGCGCGCATTCAGCAGGTGCTGGCATGGTTGCGATTGCCGGCGGCTGATCGACCGCATTTCATCACGCTTTATTATTCGGAGCCGGACCATGAGGGGCATGAATTTGGTCCCGATGCGCCGGAAACCAAGGCGGCCGTGGTCAAGGTCGACGGTTTGATCGGTAAGCTCAAGGCAGGGCTGGATGCGACAGGCTTGCCTATCGACCTGGTGGTGGTGAGCGATCACGGCATGGCCAAGGTCGAGGGTGGTTGGATTACGCTCGACCAGTTCGCGGATCTGAGCGGGTTTGAAACTGCCGGAACGCTGCTCTATGGGAAGACCGAGGAAGACCGCGCACGCGTCTACAACAAGCTTAAGCAGGCGTCGTCGCAGTTTGTTGCCTACCGGCGCAAGGATGTTCCAGCATCGCTGAACTATAGCCAGAACCCGCGGGAAGGCGATCCGGTGGTTATTGCCACTGGGCCATACGCCATTCGCGCTCACGGGCCGCCGGAAGGCAAGCCAGATCAACCCCCCATCCCTGGGATGCACGGATTTGATCCGCGCAAACTGCCGGTTATGAAGGCGAGTTTCTTTGCGGCCGGGCCCGATATTGTTGTGGGAAAGACGGTGGCGCCGTTTGAAAACGTGAATCTTTATCCGTGGCTGGCGCACATGCTCGGACTTACTCCTCCAAAGACCGATGGAAGCTTGAATGTGCTGGCCGGAACGTTGCGCGATGGTGGCGGGGATCGGTAAAAAATGATGCTGCGTCCAGAAGCTTAGAAGGAGTCCAGGAAGAATGAAAGTTGTGTTGGGAATCGACGGCGGGGGAACGAGAACCCGCGCGTCGATCGTTCAAATAGAAGAGAGTGGTGCCGGTGAGCGGGTTTTGTCTCATGCGGAAAGTGGTTCCATAAAAAGACTGCGCGTTGGCGCGGAGACGGCAGAAGCCAACCTGCGCGAATTGCTGACGGCTGTGTATACGCAGGCAGGGGTAACCGGTGTGAGCGCAGCTTCGTGTGGGGTTGCCAGTTGCAGTTTGCCGGGAACAGTGGAATGGATTACCGCGGTGCTTCAGGAGTTTGGTGCGCAGCGTTGCGAAGTGGTGGGTGACGAAGTGATCGCGCTGGACGCGGCTTTCCAGGGTGGGCCTGGAATTCTGCAGATTGCAGGGACCGGCTCGAATACGATTGGCCGCGCACCTGACGGCAGCCGCGAATGTGCGGGTGGTTACAGTTCAAGGCTTGGAGATGAAGGGTCAGGCTACTGGATCGGGTTGCATGCGGTGCGAAGAGCGCTGAATGCACTCGATCGCGAAGAGCCTTCGCTGATTCTTGAAAAAGTTGGTGAGATCTGGGGTACGCGCAGTCTCGAGGATTTGGTGAGCCTGGGCGATAGCAGCCCCGGACCCGACTTTGCGGCGTTGGCGCCGGCAATTTATGAGCTGGCTGAGAGTGGCGATCCGGTTGCTTTGGGGGTATTGCAGCAGGCAGCGGCTGACCTTGTTGACTTTGTGCTGCTGGTGCGATCCAAGCTTCGCAAGCATCACGGAATTGAAAACGAGGTTCCAGTGGCGTGGACCGGGGGCGTGGTGGAGAAGATGAAAATCGTGCGAGAGGCTTTCTTTGCTGGACTCCATGCTGCTGCGCCAAATATGCCGGTGGGAAGCGAAGGAGTGGTTGCACTGAATGGGGCGATCTGGCGGGCGAAACGCCTGGCTGAATCCTCGGATTAGTGCCACCACGATTTGGAATTGAGGTCTCCCAGGCCTCAAATGCGATTCGGCGAGGCGTTCATTGCAGGGGCGTCGCCCTGTGGCCGTTCAGAAACGAGGCTACAAGCTTCCCGGGACCATCTACAACAACCAGATTCGCTGGCTGGCCTACTGCAAGTGAGCCGGCTTGATGGCTGAACCCGGTCATGGCGGCAGGGTTGGCGGTGAGCAGGCGCAAACCCTGATCCAGAGAACCGCCGGTGAACGCCAGGAAATTTGTCAGAGCCTTGTCGAGAGTAAGCACGCTTCCTGCGAGCACATCACCGACGGAGGCCCGACCGTTTGCGACTTGAACAGTAAAGCCGCCTAGTTGGTAGGCGCCGTCGGGCATGCCGGTGGCGCTCATGGCGTCGGTAATCAGGATGGCGCGCTCTGGGCCCTTGCAGCGCCACCAGATTTTTACCAGTTCCGGCGTGTTGTGGATGCCGTCGCAGATCAGCTCGGCGAACAGAGAATCGGTCGTCAATACAATGCCGAGAATCCCTGGCTCGCGATGGTCCAAGGGGCGCATGGCGTTGAAAGTGTGCGTGGCGCTGACTGCTCCTGCGGCGATGGCGGCATGGGTTTCTGCCGCTGTTGCATTGGAGTGGCCCAGTGAAACGCGCACGCCACGCGAAGTTGCGTGGGCCGCGAATTCGGTTGCACCGGGCAACTCGGGGGCCAGCGTCAGCAGGCGGATGTGTCCCTCGGCGGCTTCGTAAAGGCGGTCGAACAATGCAATATCGGGTTCAAGCAAAAGATCGGGTGGATGCACGCCGCGCTTGGAGTGCGACAGAAATGGGCCTTCAAGATGAATGCCAATTGGCCAGGTTACGGCTTCACTTGAGTGTTGTGGGTTGGCGATGAGCCTGGCGAGTCCTGAAAGCGAACGCAATGTTGCGTCAAGAGGAGCTGTGACCGTGGTAGCCAGGTAGCTGCCAGTTCCATGTGAGGCCAGGAAGCGGCCTATGGTGTTCAAGGCTTCCGGCGAGGCTTCCATTACGTCGTGGCCGGCAGCACCGTGGAAGTGCACATCCAGAAATGAGGGGGACAGGGTTGCGCTGGGGAAATCAAAGACCTGGTCGCCTGGCGTCGCGGGGATTTCAGTTGCTGAACGGGAGTGAATTGATTCGATCCGTCCATGTTCGATGACAACGATGGGGTGATGGATCAGGCTTGTCCCGTTCCAAAGGTTCTCTGCAGTCAGCACCGTTCGCATCAGAAAAGATTACTGCATTGCGGGGACGATGGGTGCGGGGAAGTCTGGATCAACGCGGATTCGAGGTTTCCCAGGTCTCAAAGGCGAGACCTGGGGCACCCAAACTCGTGGCGAGAATACGAAACGGGCCGACCGGGGTATTAGGTATTAGTTGATCATCAACTTGTTTTCCGGACCGCGTGTACCGGCCTGGCGTTGCGCTGATTTCAGAGCTGCCTGGGTCACGGCCAACTCGGCTTGGCAGGCGGTTAGCTGCGCGGAGAGAAGCGCGAATTTCGACTCAATATAGGTGCGCAGATCCTCAATTGCCAATTCCAGCCTGTCGTTGGCAGCAATCTGCTCGGACTGGCTAATCTGCACGCTCTTGAGATTGGGCAGGATGACGTCGGTGAGCAGCATGGTTAGAGAAGCAAAGGGATCATTCATGAACAGATTCTAAGCATAAATTGTAAAAAGCGCCTCATTACGGACGGTCTGCCAATGGTAATGGATTCGACAACCCAACAGGGTACGACTTGTGGGGTGAATCGCCAAGAAGTATTGGCAAGCCCGAAATAACGAACTGTTCAAGCGCGACTGGCGGTGTTTTTGTTAAGGTTCTGCCATGTATACGAAGTTTCTAATTACCGTTGGCGGAGTTTTTCTGGTCTTTGGAGTGGGGTTTACTGGGGCTCAAACGGTGGACCTGCCCACGAGCAAACAGCTGATTGGCGAGATTCCGGGCCATCCGCAGCGTTTGAACAGCCTGCCCATGTCGATGGCGGTTTCTCCGGATGGTCGGTATGTGGTTACCGTGAATGCCGGGTACGGTACCTTTGAGTCGAATTACGACCAGTCGCTGGCAGTGCTCGACACGCAAACTGGCGCATTGGAGGATTTTCCGGACGCCCGCACAGAGGTGAATGCCAAGCAGACACTCTATTCAGGGCTTGCTTTCAGCCACGATGGGGCGCACCTTTACGCGAGCATGGGCTCGGAGACGGTGCCCGAGGGCGATGGGAAGCAAGCCACCGGCAACGGAATCGTGGTCTACAGCTTCAAGGCGGGGAAGGTTGCGCCGGAGCGGTTTATTCACTTGCCGCTGCAGGAGCTTTCCCCGGGCAGAAAAACGAAGCTGATCGGCGGAGTGGAAGGCGACAAGGGCGTGCCGTTTCCGGCGGCGATTGCGGTGGTTGGCCCCTTCAAGAAATATGCGGAGAAGCTGCTGGTGGCTGACAATCTCTCCGACGATGTGTTGCTGCTTGACCCGGCCACCGGCAATATCGAAAAGCGTTACGATCTTTCGGAAAGCAATGCTGTGCCTTCCGCATATCCGATTGCGCTGGCGGTTCCGCAATATGGGGGAAGGGCGTTTGTGGCGCTATGGAATTCGTCGGAGATTGTGGAACTGGATGTGATCAACGGAGGAATTGGACGCCGGCTGAATTTGCTGAAACCGACGAGCCCGACAGCTCCAGGCACGCATCCTTGCGCGTTTGAATTTTCCCCGGATAACAAGACGCTCTATGTGGCACTGGCAAATCGCGATGTTGTTGCAGCGATCAATGTGGGGCCTGGCGAGGTGCATGGGCAGTTTTCGGTGAAGGGATACTTCGACACGAGGCTCCCGGGGCAAAGCTACTTTGGCGCAGAGCCTGAGGCGCTGGCTGTGAACGGAGATGGCACCCGCTTGTTTGTGGCCAATGCGATCAGCGATGCGGTTGCGGTGATCGACACGAAGAAGCTGACCAAAGAGGCGGCGAAGAAGGGTATGGTGGAGCCCGACGGATTTATTCCCACAGAATGGATGCCGATGGACTTGGCGTTTATTTCTTCTGCGTCTGGCGGCAAGCTGTATATTGCAACGGCCAAGGGGAAAGGCACCGGACCCAATGGCGCTGCAATGCAGGCGACCGAGACATCGAAGGGCAAGCGATTTATTCGGCCCCATACATATATTGCGGCGCTGTTGCATGGGTCGCTGGCTACGCTTGACGCGGGGGACATCGATAAGAACCTGACGCAATGGACTGCGAATGTACTGGAGTCGAACCGGATGAAGGCTGCGGAAGAAAAGATCGCCTTTGCGGGCGCGGAGCAGGGCCGGATCAAGCACGTGATTTACATCATCAAGGAGAACCGGACTTACGATCAGATTTTCGGCGACTTGAAGAAAGATGGAAAACCGGTGGGCAATGGCGACGCGTCGCTGACCATGTATGGCGAGGCGGTTACACCGAATCTGCATAAGCTGGCGTTGCAGTTTGGCGTGCTGGACAATTTCTACGACTCGGGCGAGGTGTCTGGCGATGGGCATGTATGGTCGAATGCGGCCATCGGGACAGATTATCTGGAGAAGACGTGGCAGCAATCGTATCGCGGCAGCCAGCGGACTTACGACTATGAAGGTGTGGTGGCCGACGGGTTGCCGTTGCTGCAGAATATTCCTGATGTAAATGAGCCGGCGAGCGGTTATTTGTGGGGGAATCTTGCTGCGCATGGGAAGACTTACTACCACTTTGGAGAATTCATTTCGACTGTTTTTTGCAATGAGGTGAAAACTGCGAATCCGCAGCAGGGGCCAGTGCTTGCGGGCGCCACTGACTGCTCGCACAAGGCGATTGCGCCGGGTGAGGCACTTCCAGAGGCTTGGGGCGGCGGCGTGAATAAGTGGCCGTGGCCGATTCCGCTGATTGCTACAAATACTGCGACCAAACCGGAACTGGTGGGGCATTTTGCGGAGGAGGCGCCGGACTTCAATCTGAATGTTCCTGACCAGGTTAGGGTGGATATTTTCATGCGGCATCTGAAGGGCTGGGTTGCGGACAAAGAGCAGGGCAAAGACACCATGCCGAATTTTGTAATGCTGCGGCTGGGCAACGATCATACGGCAGGGACGCGGCCGGGTGGACCGACACCGAAGGCTTCGGTAGCAGACAACGATCTCGCGGTGGGTAGGGCTGTCGAGGCTATCTCGCATTCGGCCTTCTGGGATGACACGGCGTTTTTCGTTCTCGAAGACGATGCGCAGGATGGTGGCGATCATGTGGATGCGCATCGCAGTTTGGCGCTAGTGATCAGCAAGTATGCGCCGCATACCGCGGATGGAGCTCCATTTGTGGACAGCAGGTTTTATTCGACGGTGAGCGTGGTGCGGACGATGGAGACGCTGCTTGGGCTTCCGCCGATGAATAACAACGATGCGTTCAGTTCGCTTATTTCGACTCTGTTTACCGGGCCTGGCGATCAGGCTGCTTATGCTGCGGATGTTTCCAACCGGGACAATGGGTTGATTTATACGGCTAACGCAAAGACTGCGGCGGGAGCTAAGGAAAGTTCGAAGATGGATTTTCGGCACGCGGATCGGGCTCCGTCGCAGAAGTTGAATGTGATTCTTTGGAAGGATGCGATGGGAGATGCGGCGGTGCCGGCGATGATCAAGGAGCGGCGGAAGAAGAGTGCGAAGGATGATGACGATTAGGGACATTTCTCCTGTCCTCAGCAATAAGGAATCCGAGGCGAAGTACACTATCCGCATGGCAAAACGAATCGGTGTACATCTAGGCACGGCGGGCGGGGCTTCGAACGCTGTGGAGCGGGCGCGGGAGATTGGGGCTAATACATTTCAGTTTTTTTCGTCGAGCCCGCGGATGTGGCGCGCTCCCAAGGTTGATCCGGCACAGGCTGTTCGTATGAAAGAACTGCGCGCGAAGCTGGATGTGGGTCCGTTGGTTATCCATACCAGCTACCTGGTGAACGTTTGCAGCAAGACGGATGACATTCGCGAAAAGAGCATCGCTGCGTTTCGTGGAGAAGTTGAGCGGGCGCTTACCTTTGGAGCAGATTACCTGGTGCTGCATCCGGGCTCGTGGAATGGCTTGACTCGCGACGAAGGCTTGCGGCTGGCGGCAGACTCGATCAAGCGGGCGATTGATGGGGTGGCTTGGGAAGGAACCGGGTTCCACATCCTGATTGAGAACACGGCTGGGGCACAGTACTCGCTGGGTGGAAGCTTTGAGCAGGTGGCGGAGCTGGTGGCGTTGCTGAAGGCCTGCGCGCCGGTGGGTGTGTGTCTGGATACCTGCCATACGCACGTTGCGGGCTACGATTTGGTGAGTGATGAAGGGTACGCGAAGACGATGAAGCTGATTGCGTCCACCGTTACGTTCGACGCTGTCAAAGTCTGGCATTGCAACGATGCCAAGGCCGCGATGGGATCGAAGCTGGATAGGCACGAGCATATCGGGCAGGGGACTTTGGGCGTGGAGCCTTTTCGGCGGCTGCTGAACGATGCGCGATTTGCTCATGCGGCATTTATTGCGGAGACTCCGGTGGATGAGCCAGGGGATGAGGAGCGGAATGTGCGGGTGTTGAAGAGCTTGGTCGAGGGTGCTTAGGGTTGAGGTTTCCCACCTTTGCGACAGAAGAAACGCACAAAAATGGGGCACGGAGCATTTGTGGCGGGTTCAGAGACAAACAAACTTGCTGCTTGCTCGTCCATGACTTAGATCACTTTTCGAATTCAAAGGAGAATGACGCATGAGATTGTTTAGCAAGAGCCTTCCCCTCATCCTGATGGCGGCGCTGTTTACCCCGATGGTGAACGCACAGGCTCCGGCGCAGACTGCAGCACCCAAGCCTCCCGATAGCCCATCCAAAGTCCTGCTCGATACCTGGAACGACGTTGGCCGAAAACTGATCGCGATGGCGGAGGATTTCCCTGAAGACAAGTACGACTTTAAGCCGCACCCCACGCAGCGGTCGTTCGCTGAACAGCTTTTGCACGCGGCTGGCGGGAACTACTTCTTCATCAACCCGGCCAAGGGGTTAAAGCCCCCGAGCGGCGATCCGAAGCGGGCTGATTACGCGACCAAAGCAGCGGTAGTAGCGTTCGTCAAAAAGTCGTTCGCTGACGGAGCGGACCTGATCAAGAGCAAGGGCGATGGCGGGATGGGCGATTTGTATGTCGATCCGTTCGCGCACCAGCAGACGCGCTTTTCCGACGGCGCATGGGGATTTGTCGAGCATTCCGGCGAACATTACGGGCAGCTGGTTGTTTATTACCGTGTAGCAGGATTGGTGCCGCCGGAGTCGCGCCCGAAGAAATGAACTCGAAAATAAGTCTTGAATTCCTGCTTGCTTTGTTTTCGACCTCGCGTCAGACTGTTTGTATCGCAAGGTGAGACGCGAGGAGGGGGAGTTATGCGCGGATGGATTTGCGGAGTGTTGGCGTTGGCGGCGGTTGCGGGTTTGGCGCTTTCGGCTGCGGGGCAGATTGAGGTGAATCGGCCAAGAGTCGTCTCGAAAGGAGTGCCCGCCGCGCAGTTGCCTTACACGGCGGAGTTCAAGATTACGAAGGTTCAGACGCTGGCCAATGGGAGCACCATTACGCATGAGACGACCGAAGTCGTGGCGCGGGATTCGCAGGGGCGGCATATGACCGCGTCGACGATGATTCCAACTTCCGGAGACCAGACGCCGCGAACGAACGTGAGTATTGAAGATCCAGTGGCCCACACTCATGCCTATTGGTTTTCGGCTGTGCCGAGGGTGACGGTGACGAACCGGCCCGAAGTGGGAGTGGCACGCTCCTCCTGTGATTCGGCGATACGGGCTCCTATGCAGCGGATTCAGACCGCGAATAACCAAAGCCAGAAACAAAATGGGGAAGATCTTGGGAAGCAGACATTTCTCGGTCTCGAGGCGCAGGGGCGTCGGATTACCACCACGTATCCGGTGGGGGAGATCGGAAATAGCGAGGAACTGGTGCGCACCGAGGAGCATTGGTTTTCTACGAGTCCTGGATTGACAGGCATCCTTGTGCGCCACGTGAGCGATGATCCTGAGGCGGGCAAATCGACCAGAGAAATGGTGAAGTTTACGCAGGGCGAGCCGGATGCGTCGCTGTTCCAGGCGCCGCAGGATTACGAGGTCGTGACTCAGGAAGTGCATGACGAGGTGCGGTGCCCGCAGTAGGGGTGGCTCCGCAATCGCAGTCAGTCCGTTTAAACTAAAGTCTTATGGCGGACGACAAGGAACTGCGATACGACCCGGCTACGATTGAACCTAAATGGCAGGAGCGGTGGGCTGCGGAGCCCGCGCTCTATGCGGCAGAATCTGCGAACTGTGGCAAACCCAAATTTTATGTGCTCGAAATGCTGCCCTATCCGAGCGGCCAGTTGCACATGGGCCACGTGCGCAACTACTCCATTGGCGATGCGCTGGCGCGGCATATGTGGATGCGTGGATATAACGTGATGCATCCCATGGGCTGGGATGCGTTTGGGCTTCCGGCGGAGAATGCCGCGCTCAAGAACCATGTTCCGCCGCGCGAGTGGACCCTCTCCAACATTGCGGGAATGAAGCGGCAGTTCAAGCGGCTGGGCATGGCCTTTGACTGGGCCACGGAAGTGACCACCTGTCTGCCGGATTACTACCGCTGGAACCAGTGGTTCTTTCTGCGCATGTATGAGCGGGGGCTGGCTTATCGCAAGAAGAGCAAGGTGAACTGGTGTCCCGATTGCGCTACTGTGCTGGCCAACGAACAGGTGATCGACGGGTGCTGCTGGCGGCATGAAGACACGATTGTGGAGCAGCGCGATCTGGTGCAGTGGTTCTTCCGCATTACGGCTTATGCGCAGGAGTTGCTGGAAGGGCTGGACAAGCTGGATGGATGGCCGGAAAAAGTCCGCACCATGCAGCGGAACTGGATTGGGAGGAGCGAGGGGACGGAGGTTGACTTTTTCCTGGCGGAGGATGCGGTCAGGTCGGACGGACACGGCAAAGCCGCTCCTGCAGGGACTCGCATCCGCGTCTTCACGACGCGCGTCGATACCATCTTTGGCGCTACGAGCGTGCAGCTTGCGCCGCAGCACGCGTTGGTGGCCAGGTTTACGGCGGCCGATCCCGAGCTAAAAGCGCAGGTGGACGAACTGATTGAGCAACAAAAAAAGGCTCGTGAGGCCGGCGATTTGGGCGCGATTGAAAAGCATGGAGTGCCAACCGGCCATTTCGCTGTCAACCCATACAATAACCAGCGCATCCCCATCTGGATCGCAAACTACATCTTGGCCGACTACGGCACTGGCGCCATCATGAGCGTGCCGGCACATGACGAAAGGGACTTTGAGTTTGCCACGAAGTACGGATTGCCGGTTCAGCAGGTGATTCGTCCAGAAGACGAGTCAACGGTGGTGCTGCCATTCGTTTCCGAAAAAGGAGTTCTAATCAACTCGGGGGAATTCGACGGACAGAGCTGCACCCAGGCGGAAAAGCGGATGCAGAAAGTCGCCGCTAGCGGCTTTTTTGGCGAGCCTAAGGTTACTTACCGCCTGAAGGATTGGGGTGTTAGCCGCCAGCGCTACTGGGGCACGCCGATTCCGATGGTCTATTGCGAGTCTCAATGCGATGGGGATGGCCCGCTGCCGGTGCCGGACGACCAATTGCCAGTGCTGTTGCCGGAAAAGATTGAAATTACGCAGCAGGGCGGTTCGCCTCTGGGACGCGTGCCGGAATTTGTGAATACGACTTGCCCCAAATGCGGCGGGCCGGCCAGGCGCGAGACCGACACGATGGATACGTTTGTCGATTCAAGCTGGTACTTCTATCGCTATACCGATGCGAAGAATGCGAACGCGCCGTTTGATTCAGAAATTGTGAAGTATTGGTTTCCCATCGACCAGTATATTGGCGGCGTGGAGCACGCGATTCTGCACCTGATCTATTCGCGCTTCTGGACCAAGGTGATGCGCGATCTGGGGCTGGTCGAGAACGATGAGCCGGTGCGGCGGCTGTTCACGCAGGGCATGGTCATCAAGGATGGCCACAAGATGTCCAAGTCGAAGGGCAACGTAGTTTCACCGGATGACATGGTGGCTCGGTACGGCGCAGATGCGGCAAGAGCGTATTCGCTATTTGCAGCGCCTCCGGATCGCGATCTGGATTGGCAGGAAGACGGCGTGGCGGGGGTGAGCCGCTTCCTGGCGCGGGTGTGGCGGCTGACGACGAGGTATGCGGCGCTTGCTCGGGAGGGACGGGATAAGCAAGCGGATGTGCCGACCGGAATTTCGCTGAAGCTTCTGCGCAAGCTGCACCAGACGATTGCCAAGATCACTCAGGACTTCGAAGAACGGTGGCATTTCAACACTTGCATTGCGGCCATTATGGAGTTGGTGAACGAGATTCAGGGTGCGGATGCGCAATTAGCAGCAGGCGAGGTTCCTGCGCCGGTGGTGCTGGAGTTGCTGCGTTCGCTGGTGTTGCTGCTGGCTCCGTTTGCTCCGCATCTTGTGGCTGAATTGTGGGAAGAACTGGGCGAGGAAAGCTCAGTACTGCGCGCTCCATGGCCCGAGAGCGATGCGGAATTGGCGAAAGAAGACGAATTGGAAATTCCGGTCCAGATCAACGGCAAACTAGTTTCGGTGGTGCGCGTAGCTGCGGATGCGGATGCCAAGACGATTGAGACTGCGGCACTGGCGGACGAAAAGGTGCAGTCGCGCATCGCGGGTAAGACGGTTGTGAAGATAATTGTGGTGCCGCGCAAGCTGGTGAACCTGGTAGTGCGATGACGGCTCCGCTGCGTGGGACTCAGTCGCTGGTGGGACAAATGGGATGGGTATTCAACCGGCCGGCGATCACCGCAATCGAAGTTGCATGGCGGTGGATATTCGGCATTCCGTTTCTGGCTGTTTGCTGGATGCAGGCGCAGCGGATTCTTGTCGATGTCCCGCTTGAATCCTCCGGGCTGAATGGGGTCGATCCACAGAATCCGTGGGTCGCGGCGTTGCAAGTGGCCCGTGTATGGGGACTCTATTTGCCGCACGCGGTCGTGGTTTTGCGTTGGCTCGTTCCGATGGCGGCGGTGGCGTGGGTAGTGATTTCCGGGCTGGGACGCAGCCTTGTTCTGAAACGCATTGACCCTTTGCTGAATGCGCGCCTGGGATTCCGACCGCTGCAAATGATGGCGCTGCAGGCGGGATTGCTGGCGCTGCTTGGCGCAACCTGGTGGGGATGGTTCCATTCAATGGAATGGGTGGCCGCCACACACATTACCACGGGCGCAGAGCCGGACCTGGTGGGAACGGCGTTCTGGGTGATCTTTCTTTCATTGGGATTCTTCACCGCATGGGCGGTGGTGAGTTGGGCGCTTTCGATCTCTCCTTTGATCATGCTGTTGGAGGGGCGATCGGCAGCTTCTGCTCTTGGTCAGAGCCTTCAGCTGGGGAAGGCGTTCACAAGCAAACTTATCGAGATCAACCTGGTGATGGGTATCGTGAACCTGGCGCTGATTGTGCTGGCGATGGTTTTATCCGCCGCGCCGCTGCCGTTCAGCGATCAGCTTGGTCCCGACGCGATGCATTGGATCGATGCATTGGCTGTGGTGTTCTATCTTGTGGCCAGCGACTACTTTCAGGTGGTGCGGCTGAAGGGGTTTGTGGAGTTCTGGAAGATGTTCAGGGGCAGCGATTCAGCGAGTTAGCCAATCAGCGAGTCAGCAACTATTTGGTTACGCCCGCGGATTCGTCTTTGAGAAATGCGGGGCTGAGTGTGCTCTTCTTCTGGGCAATGGGCAAGAGCGTCGGATAGAACTGGACGAAGGTTGTGTCTACCGCGGCATGAGCCGTGTGGCAGGCGTAGCAGTTCGCTGTCTGGGGAAATAGCTTGCCATTCCCGCCCGCAGGATCGAAGGAGAAAAAGGCCCACTTGCCAGGGAAGCGCGCTTCGTCCTTTACGTGTACTTCGAGGTCCTATACGCCGCCGGATTGAAAATGCCCGGCCTGATTGATCGAGCCTTTGCTTTGCGCATTTCTTGCTTCCAAAACAATAACGGTCTTGTCGGGCCAGGTTCCGGTTTCAAGAAAGCTCCGGTAAGCTTCCGGATTTACGAAAATGTTGTCAAATGTGGACTGATCTTCCATCCCCTTCATCTTCGGGGTGTAGCTCATGTCCATCCCCGTGGTGAGGTAAACCCACTCGCGATAATTTGTGGGCGGGAGCATTTGGCCGTCCTTATCGTAGGCAGGAGCGGTGGTGGTTGCGGCCATTGCTGTTGCTGGTTTGTGGGTGGCTACTGGAATAGCGATTGCAGCCGTGAGCAGGCAGAGCGCTGATAGGGTGTTGCGGAATGTTGGGGACAAAGTGCCCTCCGATGTTTGGAGATACGCAGGGACTCGCGTGGAAGTTCCTGCGCATCGCTTGTCGGGAGCCGTGGCATTTGTGAATGGTCGTGGGGAGAAACCCGAAGAGCAGCCGCGCCCAGAGGGCACCCGCCTTCGACTTCGCTCAGGATGAACGGGACTGATTGAGAGTTGAGGTTTCCCGCCCTCGCGACAGAAAAAAGTCGCGACCCAGAGGGTACCCCGACGGGGCACGGAACTTTTGTGCGGCAGCGTTCATCTCACTCGCCGTAACTTGCACCGCAAGTCATGTTGCTCAGGATGACAGGTCTGTAGCTGGCCAGGACCTAGAAAACCTTCAAGCGGATGATCAGGTATTTTTTGGGATCTTCTCGGATGCTCTTGACCAGCTTCTCCGTCTGGTCGAGTGTTGCGTCGGCATGATCGTAGAGGGAGCGGTTCTGCACGAGCTGGCCGATCGATCCCTTGCCTTCGTCCACGCTGGTGAGGATGTCATCCAGGCGGGTCACAGTATCGTCCAGTTTCTTGGCGAAGGCGGGGTCCCGGGCCAACTTTCCGATCGAACCCTTGCCGGCATTGATCTGGCCAATGAGTTCATTGGCATTGGCGACGGTATGGTTGAGGTTGTTATACAGAGTTTCGTCTTTGAGGAACTTTCCGGCAGTGCCCTTGCCCTCGTCGAGTGCGGTGACGATGTTGTTCATCCGGTCGACGGCGGAATTTGCCTTGTTGTAGAGTGTGTCGTCGTTCACCAGCTTGCCGATGGATCCTTTGCCGCTGGAGATGGCATTGGTAATGGTCTCAAGATCGCTGGCGATGTGCTGGACCTTGTGAGCTAGTACGGGGTCGTTGATCAACTGGCCCACGGTGCCCTGCTTCGAGTTGAGGGAATCGGCCAGGATCTCGAGTTTCTTGGTCAGCGCCTGAACCTGCGTGATGGAGTCTTCGCTGGTGCGGATGACGTCTTGAATGCTGGGTGAGCCGGAGGTCTTGAGTTCCGCGTTATTGGCTGGCGGAGGGCCGCTGGCATGGGCGGAACTGATATCCACATAGCTGTCGCCCAGGACGCCGGCCTGTGCGATGGTGGCGGTCGAGTCCACATGCAGATCGTGCTCGAATTCGTAACCAACCTGCATCGTCACTTCCACAGGTGTGGGATTGCGATTGGGAACCACGCGCACATGCGTGACATTACCGATGGTGACGCCCTCAAGGGTAACGGGCGCTCCATCTTTGACCCCGGCGGCGTTTTCAAAGTACGAACGGAGGATCAGCTTCCGTGCGAACAGACCACCGGTTGAACCGGACATGAGGATGATGAGGCCGACCAAGACAATCATGGCCACCAGGATCAACGCTCCAACTCTCAATTGTGCCCATTGAATCTCTTTGCGGCTTGGCACGGCACTCCCTTGGGTGAAGTAAGAAGGTCGTCGCCTTGAGGATAGCAGACGAAACGGATTCAAGCCCCATTTTCGAGAACGACGCTGGCCATGGCAAGGTCGGTGGTATGGGTAATCGATAATGTGGCATGGGTTACGCCGAGCCGGGCGGCAATCTGAGCAGCGCGGCCGTAAAACTTGATGGTAGGTCTTCCGCTCGGTTCCCGAACGACCTCAATCTCAAGCCAGCTCACGCCGTGGCTGATTCCGGTGCCCAATGCCTTGGCGCCAGCTTCTTTGGCTGCAAACCGGGCAGCAAGACTTTCCGCGGAATTGCGCTTGCGCAAGCAATAGGCTTGCTCACCGGCGGTGTAAACGCGGTTGAGGAAGCGGCTCCCATAGCGGTCAATCGACTGCTGTATGCGCCCGATTTCTGCCAAATCGATTCCGGATCCAACGATCATGCTGTTTATCAAGCTAAATCATTTACGTTTTTCGCGATGGGGCTGATGCGGTAGATTTTTTGACAGCAAATCGGGATTTGTGAGTGAGGAAGCCTCATTCCAATTACCTTCGCAAGGGTCCATGCCATGGAAACAGGGCTTAGTTGTTCCAGCATGGGTCAAACTCCGTGCGACTCCGGGACAATGGTTATGAATACGGAAGTGAGTCCGATAAAAGCGTTGTGAGGCTGAATAATGCCGGACCGTAACGTAGGACGAGCGATGAGCATACCTTGGGCGATGGAGATGAAGGCTGTCTCCGTCGAGGAGCCTTCGCGGCTTGTGCAGATGCTTTCGGGAGCGATTCTGGGATGCGGCGGCTGGATTCTGAGCCGTGGCGCGGACGATGCCGGTAAAGTGAGCATGTTGTTTGAATTCGAGCGGCAGGCATGCGTGGATATCTACAGTGTGATGATCGCAGCGGGATTGGAATTGAGCCAGAGCGGACATATTCGCATCACGGAACTATGCCAATGCACTCGTAGCAATACGAGAAAATGCGGCACGGAGATCGCAAGCATCGACCTGGAGATCCAGACATTTC
>Ga0302140_10005211_pt1 | contig 16444 bp, 14 predicted proteins | sample I_Bog_E1_1_FD_202095 | JGI IMG/M metagenome (GOLD analysis project Ga0302140, IMG submission 202095) | Peat permafrost microbial communities from Stordalen Mire near Abisko, Sweden - I_Bog_E1_1 | ecosystem: Environmental > Terrestrial > Soil > Wetlands > Peat | place: Sweden: Abisko, Stordalen... | reverse complement strand
ATGAACAACTCGCCGCTCTTGATAAGCTGAAGCAACTTCCGCCGGAGGAGTGCGTTGAGCCGCTGCGCAAGGCGCTGAAGCAGCGGAATAATTTTGTGGTGAGGAAGGCTGCAGATCTGGTGCGTGGGCACAAACTTCAGCTGCTTATTCCAGAGTTGCTGGCTGCGTTCGATCGATTCTTTGACGATCCGGTGAAGAACGATCCGCAATGCTGGGCGAAGAATGCGATCAGCCGGGCGCTGGCGGAGTTCGAGTTTCAGGATGCGGAGGTTTTTCTGCGGGGCATGCGGTTCGTTCAGCTGGAACCGGCTTGGGGAGGGAGTTCGGATACGGCGGGGACGTTGCGCGCGACGTGCGCTCTGGCGCTGGTGCAGTGCCGCAGCCTGGTCGATGCGGAGCTGCTGAAGCATCTGGTGGAATTGCTGGGAGATAAAGAAAAGATGGTGCGGGTTGAAGCGGTTCGAGCGATTGAGCAAGTGGGGGCATCGGCTTCGTCGCTGCTGCTGCGGTTGCGGGCGATGCTGGGCGCGGCTGCTGGAGCGGAAGAGCCGGAAGTGCTGGGCGCTTGCTATAGCGGGATCCTGCGGCTGGAGGGCGCGAGTGCGATTGCGTGGGTCAGCCGTTTTCTGGAGCCGGGGGACGATGCGGCGGCGGAGGCTGCGCTCGCGATTGCGGGGACGCATGCTCCGGAAAGTTTTGCGGTGCTTCGCCGACGCCTGGTCAAAGTCGGCGATCCGTGGTTTGTTTCGGTGCTGCTCTCGGCCATTGCGCTGACGCGTCAGGAGGAAGCGATGGAATTCTTGCTGGAGCAAGTGAAAAAGGAAGCGCCGCAGGCCGAGGGGGCGATTGAGGCGATTCTGCGGTCTGTGCCGTCGGCTGCGGTTACGCGGCGACTGGAAGAAATGGTGGCGGGGAATCGCAGGTTGGAGCGCGCATTCGCAACGCATCGACGCGCATCTATATAGCCTGGCATCTATTTAAGAACATATTGGCTAATGGCGATAAGCCGAGCGCTGGCGGCTTTCGGCTGGATGCTATATTGATCGGCAAAGGAGGAGCGCGTGGCCCCTGATAAATTTCGTGTGGCGCTGGTGCAGATGTCGTGCGGACCGGAGCCGGAGGCAAATCTGGAAAAGGCTTTGGAGCGCACGGCGGATGCGGCGGGACGCGGGGCGCAGGTGGTTTGCCTGCCTGAACTTTTCCAGACGCAATATTTTTGCCAGCGGGAAGATCATGCTCTGTTCGATTTAGCGGAGCCGATTCCGGGGCCGTCGTCGGAGAAGTTGGCAGCGGCGGCGCGGCAGCATGGTGTGGTGTTGATTGCGTCTTTGTTCGAGAAGCGCGCGCCCGGGGTTTATCACAACACCGCGGCGATTTTTGATTCGGATGGATCGCTGCGCGGGCTTTACCGGAAGATGCATATTCCGGATGATCCTCTTTATTACGAGAAGTTTTACTTCACGCCCGGCGATCTGGGATTTCGCGCGCTGGATACGAGCGCGGGGCGGCTGGGGACGCTGGTTTGCTGGGACCAGTGGTTTCCGGAGGGGGCGCGATTGACGGCGCTGCAGGGCGCGACGGTGCTGTTTTATCCGACGGCGATTGGCTGGCATCCCTCGGAGAAGGCGGAGTTCGGCGAGGTGCAGCATGATGCGTGGCGGACGATTCAGCGCTCGCATGCGATTGCGAACGGAGTGTATGTGGCGGTGGTGAATCGCGTGGGCTTTGAAACCGGCAACGTGCGCGGGAAGTCGACGCCGGGGCATGGGCTGGAGTTCTGGGGCGGGTCATTTTTCTGCGATCCTTTTGGGCGGGTGATTGCGGAGGGGTCGCATGATCGGGAAGAGATTCTGATTGGAGATGTGGATTTGAAGGCGCTGGAAGATGTTCGGCGGAACTGGCCGTTTTTGCGGGATCGGCGGATTGATGCGTATGCGCCGATTTCGAATCGGCTGCTGGATGGGAAGTAAGTGGCGAGCGCGAAGAAGGTCTCCACCGGGGCTAAAGCCCCGATCAAAATTGTGCGCCTGAACGCGGCGCTGAAGCGCCGCTCTTCCACCGGAAACTTTTCTGACGGGCATTCCTTGCAAGCGCCGACCGCGATCCCCTACCGCATGCCCGCGGAGTGGGAGGCGCATGATGCTACGTGGCTGGCGTGGCCGCATTATCGTGGGGACTGGCCGGGGAAGTTTGAGCCGATTCCGTGGGTTTATGGCGAGATCATTCGGAATCTGGCGCGGCATGAGCGGGTGGAGTTGATTGTTAAGGATGCTGCCGCCGAGCGGGGCGCGCGCAAGGTGCTGACGCGGGCTGGCGCGGCGTTTGGGAATGTGCGCTTTCATCGGTGGCCGACCAACCGGGTGTGGCTGCGTGACTCAGGATGCATTTTCGTTGTGCCGGCAAAGCCGGGCTTTGCCCGGCCGGACAGCCGGGGGCGGCTGTCCCCACATAGGCCTCAACATAGGCCTCAGGCGGTTGCCAATAAGTTTCGTTTTAATGCTTGGGCGAAATATTCCAACTGGCGGCATGACGAGAAGATCGGCAGCTTGATGGCTGGGGTTGCGGGCGCGGCAGAGATTCGTCCGCTGCACTCGGACAAGCGCGTCGTGCTCGAAGGCGGATCGATTGACGTCAATGGGCTGGGGACAATCCTGACTACGGAAGAATGTCTCCTTAGCAAGGTGCAGCAGCGCAATCCGGGGATGTCGCGCGAGGATTACGAAAAGCTTTTCGCCGATTATCTGGGAGCGCCGAACACGATTTGGCTTGGGCGCGGCATTTCGGGAGATGATACGCACGGCCACGTGGACGACCTCAGCCGGTTTGTCTCTGCGGATACGGTGGTGACCGTGGTCGAAAATAATCTTCGGGATGCGAATTACAAACCGCTGCGCGAGAATCTGCGGCGATTGCGGGCGGCGGGGGATCAATCGGGGAAGCCGCTGAATGTTGTGGAACTGCCTATGCCGCGTCCGGTTATTTTCGAGGGGCGGAGGCTGCCGGCGAGCTACGCGAATTTTTATATGGCGAATGGGATTGTGCTGGTGCCGGTGTTTAACGATGGGAATGATCGCATTGCGCTCGATACTTTGGCACAATTGTTCCCCGGGCGTGAGGTGGTGCCGATTTATTCCGGCGATCTGGTGTGGGGATTGGGGACTATGCACTGCATGACGCAGCAACAGCCGCATTGCTAGTAGAGCAGATATTTTTTTCTCAGCAACTCAAACTTTTCCAGGTCTTCCTGCCAGTCTTGTGCGATGCGCTGCGGATCTTTTCCGGCAACCAGCGCATCGTATGTCGACTGATTGACCAGCAGTTCCGACATGCGCGTGATTTTGAAATCCGAGGGGTAGAGCTTTTGCAGGGCGGCGGCCAATTCGATTCCCAGCTCTGGGGCGTCGAGAGCATTGCGCTCGGTCAGAATTAGGTTCACGCCTTCACATTTCTGTCCGGCGTAAGTGCTCGCCGTGGGAGTGAAACTCATTGGGACAAAGCGCACGCCGGCGATTCCGCGGGCGTTGAGATATGCGGCGAACTGCTGGCTGTGGATCCACGGGGCGCCGACTAATTCAAAGGGAGTATCCGTGCCCCGGCCGACGGAAACATTCGTGCCTTCGATCAAGGCGACTCCCGGATATAGAGTGGCTTGGGTCAGGCTGCGCAGATTAGGCGACGGATTTACCCACGCCTGTCCTGTCGAATCGAACCAGTCGCCGCGTTGCCAGCCTTGCATGGGGACGATCTTCAGGTTGGCATTGATATGGCGTTCCTGGTTGAACATCTTTGCGAGTTCGGCGATGGTCATTGCGTGGCGCACCGGTAGGGTCCAGTAATTGGTGAAGCTTTCGTGACCGGCATCCGCCACCGGGCCCTGGACGAACGATCCGGTGATGGGATTGGGGCGGTCGAGCACGATCACGGGAATGCCCGCTTGCGCCGCAGCCTCGAGAAAATATCCCAGCGTAGTTTCGTAGGTATAGAAGCGAACGCCCGCGTCCTGGAGATCGATGACGAGGGAGTCGAGTTGCTTCAACTGCTCGATGGACGGGCGGCGCGCGGCGTCGGTCGGGCCATACACGCTGTAGACCGGAATTCCGGTGGCCTCGTCTTTCGAGTTATTTACGTTGGTTGTATCGAGAGTGCCGGTTACACCGTGCTCGGGACTGAAAATGGCGTTGAGGGAAATTCCAGGAGCGTGGGCGAGGACATCGATGGTACGGCGTCCCTGGGAATCGATTCCAGTTTGGTTGGTGAGGATACCGACACGCGGTTTGCGCCCGGGAACCTGTAGCACGTCGAAATCATGTTGCTCGAGGAGATCGATTCCGTTTTGTACACTTCCGTTGCGCGTGCTGATGCGGCGCTCCGCGCTCTGGGCTTCGTTGTAGCCGGTGATGGCGGCCCAGCGCAGAGATTCTTTTTCAGGCGCGGTCAGAGGCAAGGCGGCGGCGATCGCGGTAGCGACTTTGGAGCGCAGGGCAATGGCACTTCCCTTCCCGCGCGGATGCACGGCGTTGGTCAGGAGGATGATGTAGGTTTGCGTTGTGGGATCGATCCATATCGATGTGCCGGTGAATCCGGTGTGGCCGTAGCTGCCGACGGGGAGAAAATCGCCGCGATTGGAAGAGAATGGAGAATCGATATCCCAGCCAAAGCCGCGCAGGACGGGCGCATTCGGGGGCTGCTCGGGGCGCGTCATTTTTTCGACGGACAGCGGGGAGAGAATTCCTCCGCCGCCATTCAGCAAGGCCTGGGCGAATTTCGCTAGATCGTCCGCGGTGGAAAATAATCCCGCCTGGCCGGCGACTCCGGCCATGCGGCGCGCGGTTGGGTCGTGCACCACGCCGCGCAGCATGTGTTCATTCTCGTCGTATTGGGTGGGCGCGATCTTGATGCGCCACGACGCCGGGGGAAGGAAGCGGGTGTGCGTCATTTTGAGCGGCGCAAAAATGTGGCGTGCGCAGTAGGCATCGAGCGTCTCGCCGGAAATTCGTTCGACCAGCGCGCCCAGAACAATGAAATTTATATCGCTATAAGAAAACTTTGAACCCGGAGTTTGCTGCGGCACTTCGTCGTAGGCCATGCGATCCGCAGTCTCTTTCCCTACCCAAGGCGTTTTCAAATCGAGATCGGGCGCCAGGCCGGAATAGTGCGTGAGCAACTGGCGCACGGTGATGTCTTCTTTTCCGTTGGCTGCAAACTCCGGCAGATATTTGCTTACAGGATCGTTGAGTCTTATTTTGCCTTGCTCCACCAGTTGCATGACGGCGGGAGTTGTGGCTACTACCTTGGTGAGAGAGGCAAGATCGAAAATTGTATCGATCGTCATGGGTTCGCGCCGAGGCTCCAGCGCGCGGCTGCCATAGGCTTTGCGGTAAATGATTTGTCCGTTGTGACCGATGAGGAGGACGGCTCCGGGAATCTGGGCGTCGTGAATCGATTGTTGAATCGCGGCGTCGACGGCCGGGAGATGTAGGGCGGCGGGAGGTGTTGCGTCCGCAACCGTCGCCGCATGCAGCGCCGGTGGCACGACCATGCTGCACGTTATTGCCGTACAAGTTAATGCGAGAAGGAAACCGCAAACGCGCATTGCGTCGGATATGGCGGAGGACAGTGTGGATGAGACAGGCGGCCGCTTGTTTTGCAAAAGGCCGCTGCCGCGATTCTGCGAGTTGGATTGCGAAGAGAAGATGTTCTGACTCTACACAAGCGGGCGGGGATGACTCAACAAACTGAAGTAAGCGGGTAACTCGCGGGTTCATGAATTAGACTTCTAGGGATTGGGCAGGGTAGAAGATTGAGTGGGACGCTGATGAATTTCGATGCGCGGAGCGCCGGGCCGGACGATGTTTTGCGCGAGGCGCCGAGTGAGCAGGACGTACTCTTCGGCTCGGCGTATGCCATGCTGGAAGAAGCGATTGAGCAGCGGGCTTTTCCCGGGGCTTCGGTCGCGATCACTTATCGAGGCAGGTTGATCGGACACAGGGCCTGGGGGAGATTTACTTACGAGAGCGGTTCATGCGAAGTATCTCCCAGCACGCTTTTCGATCTGGCTTCGGTCACGAAGGTGATTGCAACTACTTCGATGGCCATGATTCTCTACGAGCGGGGATTGCTCGATCTGGACGCAGGCCTCGCTGCCGTGGTTCCAGAGTTCGTCGTTGCAAAGAACAGTGCAGCCAAGAACGACGAGCGGAGGCGCGAGGTGAGTCTTCGCATGCTGTTGGCGCATTCGTCGGGCTTGCCGGCTTACGAAAAGTTATTTCTGAAATGTCGCACGCGAGATGAGTTGCTGCAAGCCGCGTTCAGCGTCTCGCTTGCGGCTGATCCTGGGTCGCGGGCGGAGTATAGCGACATCGGATTTATTCTTCTCGGGGTGGCGCTGGAAAGAATCGCCGACGAATCGCTCGATAGTTTTTGCCAGCGCGAAGTGTTTGCTCCGCTGGGGATGACCAGCACGACGTTTAATCCGCCGGTGGCCATGCGCGCGGAAATTCCTCCCACTGCCGACGACGCGATGTTTCGCCATCGCGTGATTCAAGGCGAAGTGCAGGATGAAAATGCCAGCGTGCTGGGCGGAATCGCAGGACATGCGGGAGTTTTTTCCAATGCCGGGGATGTTGCCAGATTTGCGGAAGCGATGCTGAGCGAGGGAGGGTGCATCGCGCGCCGGGAAACGATTGCGTTGTTCACGCGGCGCGAGGCCGCGCCTGCGGGCACTTCGCGAGCGCTGGGGTGGGACACGCCTTCGATACCGTCACAATCGGGAAAATATTTCGGTGCGAAGTCCTTCGGTCATCTGGGTTATACGGGAACATCTTTGTGGATCGATCCGGAGCGGCGAATCTCGGTCACGTTGTTGACCAACCGCACCTGGCCGGACTGCTCCAACCAAGCCATCCGAGAAGTCCGTCCGAGATTTTATGACGCCGTGATCGAGGCGCTGGAGAAATCCGGCTAAGGATTTCAGCGAACGTTTCGATTTCACGCATGGTTACAACACTCATTACAATGAAAGATATTTCCTGTTGCAGTTTCCTTTGTCGTGAGTGAGATTGCCGTTCTTGCATGCCGTCATCGCGAAAAGCTCCGGACATCGAGGCCCAACGCAAATCCAGCGGCGACTTGCGCCGATTGCGAACAGAGCAGACGAACGAGTCGGCGCAGGATCTGGATTGCAAGTCGTCTCTGGAAATCGCACGCCTGATCAATGCGGAAGACGCGGGAGTGGCCGGGGCAGTGGGGCGGGCGTTGCCGGAGATTGCGCGAGCGATTGATTTGGCCGCATCGGCTCTGAGGCGCGGCGGACGGCTGATTTACGCCGGAGCAGGGACTAGCGGACGGATCGCGGCGCTCGACGCGGTGGAGTGTCCGCCGACATTCGACGTGAATCGAGTTCAGTTCATCATGGCGGGAGGAGCGAAAGCGCTGGCCTCGGATTCCGAGATCAGCGAAGACGAATTCGAGCGGGGGCGCGAGGAAATGGCGCGGCGGAAGCCGGGGAAGCGTGATGTTGTGATCGGCATTGCCGCCAGTGGACGTACGCCGTTCACGATCGCTGCGGTGGAAGAGGCGCGGCGGCGTGGGGCGCGGACCATCGCGCTCACATGCAATCGCAATTCGCCGCTGGAACGCGCGGCTCACTTCGCGATTGTGACTCAGGTTGGGCCGGAAGTGCTTGCGGGATCGTCGCGCATGAAAGCAGCTACGGCTCACAAGATGGTGCTGAATATGATTTCGACCGGGGCGATGAGCCGGCTCGGATATGTTTACGGCAATCTGATGGTGAATGTGGTGCCGAAAAATGAAAAGCTTATGCAGCGCGCCGTCGGAATTCTGGAGCGCGCTTCGGGAGCCGATATCACCACGTCTCGCACGGCTCTGGAAGCTTCTGGACGGCGCACGCCGGTGGCGCTGGTCATGCTGCTGGCTCGTGTTCCGCGGGCACGGGCGGTGGCTGCGCTGAAGAAATCGCTGGGGCATGTTCGGCGGGCGGTGGCACTGGCGACGAAGGATGGGAAATAGCAGTTGGCAGTTAGCAGTTAGCGATTCGCAGTGAGCAAATTGCTCCGGCACGTTGACCCTTCGGGCACGGTCATTTACCTTGAGAGTGCCGTTTCCGCTTCGGGTTGCGAGGGTCGCGGCGCGAGGCTTCTCTCCTTCATGGATAAAAAGAGAATCGTGGCCAGTGCGGTGGTGTTCCTGATTCTGGCGGTTCTGGTTTACCTGCAATACCGGCACTGGCAGACCTTTGACTGGGGCACGTTTTGGGCGCAGACGGGACACATCAAGAAAATTCACGTATTACATGCGATCGCTTTGATTTACTTCGCATATTTTCTGCGCGCGATACGGTGGAAGATTTTTTTGCAGCCGGTGCGTCCGCAGGCGAAGATCATGGACCTGCTGTCTCCGACGTTGATTGGATTTACGGGCTTGGCGCTGCTGGGGCGGGCGGGAGAATTTATTCGTCCTTATCTGATCGCGCGGCGGACCGATCTTCCCTTCTCTTCGCAGTTAGCGGCATGGGCGGTGGAGCGAATTTTTGACGTGGGCGCGTTCACCGTGCTGATGGTGCTGGCGATTTTTCTGCCGAGCGCATTGCCGGCGATTCCGCACCCGGAGTATTACCAGCGTTTCCGTGAGGGTGGGTTTTTGCTCATCGGAGTGGTAGGCGCGCTCGCCGTGGGGGCGATCGTGATCAAGCGCAGTGGCGGCGCGGTGGCGCGATGGGTGGAAGAGAGATTTGGACATCTCTCGGCCAATTTCGGACACAAGCTGGCGGAGAAAATACGCGAGTTTGGGGCGGGGCTCGACACTATTCACGGGCCGACGGCGATGCTTTGGCTGAGCGTGGTTTCGGTGGGAATGTGGTACATCATCGCGCTGGCGTATCAGGAAGTCACGCATTCCTACGGGGTGGCGGCGCTGGAAATTCCGGTATCGCAACTTTTGATTTTGATGGGCGCGAGCATGCTCGGATCGATGCTGCAGTTGCCGGCGGTGGGCGGCGGATCGCAGATGGCAACCATCGCGGCGTTGTCCAGCGTCTTCGATGTGCCGCCGGAGATGGCCGCCAGTTGCGGAATTTTGTTGTGGCTGGTTACGTTTGCGGCGGTGGTTCCGGTGGGGCTGGTGCTGGCGCATCATGAGAGATTGTCGCTGCGGAAGTTGTCGGCGGAGAGTCATGAGGCGGAGGATGGGGCGGCGGCGATGCCGCCGGCTTGAGGCGGTGAACACGGTGGAGTGGTGGCGGGGAGTTCGGTGAGGTCAAGGAAAGCGAAGTCGAGCTTCGCTCGACTGGACAGCCGGGGGCGGCTGTCCCCACAAGATTCATCGCCTGATACAATTTTTGATTCAATCCTGACACACTGATTCATCCAAACTGATTTAGCCAAGTGATTTAGCTACGCAGCGTTATTGCAGGCAGTCGGAGCGCTATGAAGTGTCCGTTTTGCGGATTTGCGAACGACAAGGTCGTCGATTCGCGCGAGAGTAAGGAGGCGGAGTCCATTCGCCGCCGGCGCGAGTGTCTGAAGTGCGGCAAGCGTTTCACGACCTATGAGCGCATCGACGAGATTCCCTACATGGTGGTGAAAAAGGATGGGCGCCGGGAGAAATTCGATCGGCAAAAAGTTCTGAATGGATTGTTGCGGGCTTGCGAGAAACGGCCGGTTCCTATCAGCAAGCTGGAACAGATTGTGAATGAGGCAGAGTCGTTCGTGATCGAATCGCAGGAGCGGGAGCGCAAGACCAGCGAACTGGGTGAGCTGATCATGAACCGTCTGCGACGCTACGACAAAGTGGCGTACGTTCGCTTTGCGTCGGTCTATTTGGATTTCAAGGATGTAAAAGAGTTTATGAATGAGTTGCGGGATTTGGTGAAGGCGAAGCAGAGTGGGCAGTAGGCAGTGATCAGTGGGTAGTGGGTAGTCAAGACTCGTTTCGTGTGGAGGATGTTTCTGCCACTGACCACTAATACCACTGACCACTGACTTTGATCACTGATCTCCACCAGGGGCGCGAGTGCGCAAGGAGGAAAAGTCATGAGTCATAAAGTAACGTTGATCCCTGGCGATGGCATTGGGCCGGAAGTGACGCGGGCGACGGTGCGGATTCTCGAAGCAACCGGCGTCAAGTTTGATTGGGAGACGTTCCAGGTGGGCGCGGATGCGTTTGAGAAGTATGGAGAGTACATTCCGAAAGAGGTGTTGGAATCGATCGAGCGCACCAGCGTGGGATTGAAGGGTCCGGTGACGACGCCCGTGGGTGGCGGGTTTTCGAGCATCAACGTGGCGCTGCGGCAGAAGTTTGAGTTGTATGCGAACTTTCGTCCGATCCGGAATTTGCCGCACATTCCGACTCGTTATCCCGACGTCGATCTGATTATTGTGCGCGAGAATACCGAGAGTTTGTACTCGGGTCTTGAACATGAAGTGGTGCCGGGGGTGGTGGAGAGCCTGAAAATTATTACGGAGAAGGCGTCCACGCGCATTGCGAAATTTGCCTTTGAATATGCGCGCAAGAATGAGCGCAAAAAGATCCACGCCATTCATAAAGCCAACATCATGAAGCTGTCGGACGGATTGTTTCTGCGCTGCTGCCGGAATATTGCCAAGGGTTATCCCGAAATCACGTATGGCGAACACATTGTGGATAACACTTGCATGCAACTGGTCATGAATCCGTATCAGTACGACATGCTGGTGATGGAAAATTTGTATGGCGACATTATTTCGGATTTGTGCGCGGCGTTCGTGGGTGGACTGGGTTTTGTTCCTAGCGCGAACCTTGGGGATCACTGCGCGATTTTTGAAGCGGTGCACGGTTCGGCTCCCGATATTGCGGGCAAGAATCTGGCGAATCCCACGGCGCTGTTGCGATCGGGGCTGCTGATGTTGCGGCATCTGGGCGAGTTCGACGCCTCCATGCAGATTCGCAACGCGCTGGAAAAAGTTTACCGGCATCCGGAAAAGCTGACGAAGGATATTGGTGGTCAGGCGGGAACGTCGGAGTTCGCGGACGCGGTGATCGAGGAGATGGACAAGGCAAAGGCTGCGCCAGCGCCAGTGAGTTGAACCGTCCAATGCAATCTCTCAAAGCTTCCATCGAACGTCTGGCCGCGCTGGGCGAGGTCGAGCATAATCCGGAGGCGCGTCCGGTGTTTCTCGAATTTCGCGATGCGCTCACGCAGGGGACAATTCGCGCGGCCGAACAAATCGATCATCATTGGGTGGTGAACGCCTGGGTGAAACATGGCATCCTGCTGGGCTTTCGGCTAGGGGAATTGCAGGAGATGGGCGATGCCGCGCTGAGCTTTGTAGATAAGGATACCTTCCCTGCCCGAAGATTTTCCGTGGCGGATCGGGTGCGTGTGGTGCCGGGAGGGTCCTCGGTGCGAGTGGGAGCTTACGTAGCGCCGTCGGTGATCTGCATGCCTCCGATGTTTATTAATGTCGGGGCCTATGTGGACGAAGGCAGTATGGTCGATTCGCATGCGCTGGTGGGATCGTGCGCGCAGGTGGGCAAGCGGGTGCATCTGAGCGCGGCGGCGCAGATTGGCGGAGTGCTGGAACCGGTGAATGCGGCGCCGGTGATTATTGAAGACGATGTGCTGGTCGGAGGAAATTGCGGAGTGTATGAAGGCACGCTGGTGCGGGCACGGGCGGTGCTGGGCGCGGGGACAATCTTGACGAGATCGACTCCACTTTACGATTTGGTGCGGGATCAGATTTATCGGGCAACCTCGGACGCGCCGCTTGAGGTTCCGGAAGGCGCGGTGGTGGTGCCAGGATCGCGCGCAGTCAAGAAAGGCGCTGCCGCCGAGTTAGGGATTTCGTTGTACACGCCGGTGATTGTGAAGTATCGAGATGAGAAGACGGATCGGGGGATTGAGTTGGAGGATTGGTTGCGCTGACGGGTTTCGTTTTGGCCAGAGGAACAGCAGATTCCTCTCTTGTCTCGCCGCTGGCGCGGCTTCGCCTGCGTTCGGAATGACAATGCTTAGCGGGCTGACGATGCTTAAAGGATGTTAATCAAGAGGTTGCGCGTGCCGGTCAGAGTGACGTGGATTTGGCTGAGTTTCGCGACGACCGCGTCGGCTTCGGCTAGCGCTGCGGCGGCGTAGGTAGAAGTCAGGGCAATCACTTTCATCCCACCCGCATGCGAGGAGCGGATTCCGGCGGGCGCGTCTTCGATGACCAGACATTCTTTTGGGTCGACGCCCAATAAGTCCGCGCCTTTGAGATAAGGCTCCGGGTGCGGCTTTCCGTGGATTACATCCTCGGCTGTGATCATTACTTTTGGAATTGGGATGCCCGCGAGACGAAGACGCTCGGTGGCTATCTCTCGAGAGCCGGATGTGACCACGCACCATTGCCCTTCTGGGATCGAGCGGACGAGGTCGATGGCGCCGGGCATGACGGCGATGGCGTCACGATCTCCGGTTTCGCGCTTTTCCAGTTCGCGCACTTCCGCCTCCGCATCGAGATGAGGAGCAACGGTACGAACGACTTCGACGGCGCGCACACCATGAGCGATAGCGATCACCTTTTCTTCATCAATGCCACGGAGAGCGGCCCAGATGCGCCACTGGCGGCCGACGGAGCCGGTGGAATCGACGAGAACTCCATCGACGTCGAAGAGGACGGCGGCGCAGCGAAAAGTGGGCATGCATTTTTCTAACACAGATTTTCTGAGCGAGGATGAATAAGTGGGTAGTGGGAAGTGGCTAGTGGGTAGCAAGTTGCTTTCTGGTTAGACGGCTCCGGTTATCGAATCACGCCGGGGAGAGTAAGCGTTGCCGGTGCGGTCAAGGCTTGTCCTTGTAACTGGGCTTGCTGAATGGCTTGCTGGCGCACTCGTAAATGTTTGTCGCGAAAGTGGGCTTTGGCGCGTTCGCCCCAGGCGCGGACGAACCAGTAATTGAGGCCGGCTCCGATGGCGGAGCTGATGAGAGGAATCATGCGGCCAGCCCATTTCTCGACGACCTCGGCGCTGGCACGGGCAGCGATGCGCTGGATGACGCGTGGAACGAACTTGTTGACCACTTCTTTTTCGAGCAGATCGCGGCTGATGTCGACTCCGGCGGCGCTGGCGGCGGCAATCCAGAGTTCGGCGATTTCGTTGTCGGTATTGAATTGAAAGCCGTAAATCAAACTGAGCTTTTGGATGGTGCGCATGGTGATGGCCGATAAGATGCCGAGATCAGGAATGATGGTGAGCATTCCGCCGAGGCCCATACCGGCGCCTTCGGCGGCGGCCAGCTTCATGGCGCCGCGAATAATGTCGTCGGCGACAACGTCGAGTTCGCCGATCTCCAGTGAATAAATTCCGTGATAGCCGCTGACCGGCAAGCGGTGGGCGATCTGAAGTTGTATGAGAAATTTTTGAGGATCGACCTGCACCGTGGAATAAGCGCGGGTGAGGCCGTTGACCAGAGCCTTTTCGGCGCGGGAGCGAAGCCACGACTTGGATTCTACCTCGGCCACTTGCTTAACCTTAACGCAGCGGAATGGGAAATGCCATCCGCCGTAATGTAGAAGCGGCAGAATCGCTCTGTACGCTGCGTAACACAGTCTGCTAGCATCAACAGGACTCCATGACAACTGGAAAACTGCAGATAATCCCGCTTGGCGGCCTCGGCGAGTTCGGTATGAACTGCATGGCCGTCCGCTGGGGTGACGATATTATTGTGATCGACGCGGGACTAATGTTTCCTGAGTCCGAATTGCTGGGCGTCGATATTGTGGTTCCGGATATTTCCTACCTGGTTGAGAACCGGCAGCGGGTGCGCGGAATTATTCTTACCCACGGCCACGAAGATCATATCGGCGCGCTGCCCTGGATGCTTGCCGAACTCAAGGTTCCGGTGTGGGGAACGGAATTTACGCTGGCCTATGTGGAAGACAAGCTGGAGGAACATGGGCTGCTGGAAGATGCTGACCTGCGCGAGATGCACGCGGGAGAGCGCTTCAAGGCCGGGGTTTTCACGGTTCATCCGATTCGAGTGACGCACAGTCTTGTGGATTGCGTGGCGCTGGCGATTCACACGCCGCTGGGAGTGATTATTCATACGGGCGATTTCAAGGTCGACCCCACGCCCACCGACAATCACCTTTTCGATCTGCACGCTTTCGCCGAGTATGGCAAACAGGGTGTGCTGGCTCTGTTTCAGGATTCGACGAATGTGGAGCGCAAGGGTTACACGCCGAGCGAGCGAGCGGTGCGGCGAAAATTCGATGAAGTGTTTGCGCACACCAAGCGGCGATTATTCATTTCGTGCTTTTCTTCCTCGATTCATCGCATTCGTCTGGCGGTTGAACTGGCGCACCAGCATGGGCGGAAGGTGGCGTTCGTCGGGCGTTCGATGAACAACTCCGCCGAAATCGCCGAGGATCTTGGTTACCTTGAAATTCCCGATGGGCTGATTATTAATCCAGGGGAGATGAAGAATTTTCCGCCGGAAAAAGTTTGCGTGATGATCAGCGGCACGCAGGGCGAGCCGATGTCTGCGTTGTCGCGCGCGGCGGTGGATAATCACAAGCATGCCAGGATCGAGAAGGGCGATACCGTTGTGCTGTCGTCGCGCATTATCCCGGGGAATGAGAAGACAATTTATCGCATGATCGATCATCTGTTCCGGCGGGAAGCGTATGTGATTTATGAAGATGGGACTTCGCCGCCGGTTCACGTGAGCGGGCACGCCAGCCAGGACGAACTGAAGCTGATTATTAATCTGGTGAAGCCGAAGTATTTCATTCCCATTCATGGCGAATATCGACAATTAAAATTGCACGCTGAAATGGCCGGAGCGATGCATAGTTCGGTGGGAAAAGTAGTTCTGATCGAGAGCGGCGATGTTCTCGAGATCGACGACCACAATGCCCGCAAGGCGGGAAAGGTGAACGTGGGCCGGGTGTGCATCGATTCGGGATCGCGCACCGATGTGGTGGAAGATTTAATTATTAAAGACCGGCGGCACTTGAGCGAGGATGGCATCGTGCTTCCGATCATCGCCATCAATAAACTCACGGGGCGAGTGGAGACGGCGCCGGAGATTGTGACGCGTGGATTCAATCCGGGAGACAACGGGCTACTGGAAGGCGCACGGCGCATCGTTGAAGATACGCTGGCGCATTCCAGCGAAGAAGAGAAAGCGGATTACGGGGTGATCAAGGAGAAGATCCGCGCGGATTTGAAGCGATATATTTCGAGGCAGACGCAGAAGAGGCCGCTAATTATGCCGGTGATCCTAGAGGTCTAACCGGGGTCGCCAGCCGCAGTCACAATTGCCGCACCGACAGTTTATGCGATCGGGTTCTTCCATCGCAGACCCGGAAACCGAGCGAAGTCTCGATCAGTCGTGTAAAGCACGCCACCGTGTTCAATCGTGAGAGCGGCTAATTGCGCGTCGGTGACCAGCGGGCCGGGGGCCGCGCCTTCCACAATCATCTTCTGGAAGATGGCCCAATGTTCATCTCCAGGTGTAAGCAATCGCACGTTGGGCTGCTCTAACCACTCTTCCACGATTTGTGCTGCCTCATCCACTGTGAAATGCGATCGCGGGAGTTGGCGGTTAGTGACCACTCTTAAGAACGCCGCTAGACTTTGCCAAGGGAGGCCAACTACTTCCGAACCGGAAAATACCCTCTCGATCCAAGAGCGGCTACTCGCGTGATTGGGCGAGGCTCGGTCATAGGAGTAAATCAGCAGGTTGGCATCGACCACAATCAACGATGGTCCGGACCTTCCAGAAATTCGAGCAACTCTTCGACCTTTTCAAACGGGGGGAGCCCCAAGTTTCTTGGTTTCACTACAAAAGGCTTGCGCGCCGCGGGCTTCGCCGTGAGCCCAAGCCGCAGAAAGCGGTTCACCACCTGCTTGAAGGGTTCGCCGGACTTGCGGGCTTCTTTTTTCAGCAAACTGGCTACGTCGTCGTCGAGGGTCAGAGTGGTTCGCACATCATGATGCTACTTCGATCAGCATCATGATGTCAATTGCTATTGGGCAGCTCCGTATCGTAAATTGAAGGCTGGCTTTCGGTCACCGATCATGGTCACACTCAGCGACATCCGCGCCGCGCAGGCCCGCATTCGCGGCATCGCTGCGCATACGCCCTTGATCGAATTCAAGCTGTGCGCGGAGGATCCGCGGCGCTTGTGGCTCAAGCCGGAGAATCAGCAGCCGATTGGTGCGTTCAAGTTACGAGGAGCTTATAACAAGATCGCTTCTCTCTCTGATGAAGAGCGCGGACGCGGGGTGATCACTTACTCCAGCGGAAATCATGCGCAAGGGGTCGCTTATGCGGCGCGGGCGTTGGGGGCGAAGGCGGTGATTGTGATGCCGGACAATGCTCCGTCTATTAAGCGCGAAGCGACGGCGGCGCTGGGCGCGGAAATCGTGACCGTGGGGCCGGGCAGCGCCGAGCGGCAACTCAGGG